>Ga0172376_10002002_pt1 | contig 25414 bp, 19 predicted proteins | sample Lak35m_FD_121114 | JGI IMG/M metagenome (GOLD analysis project Ga0172376, IMG submission 121114) | Freshwater microbial communities from Kabuno Bay, South-Kivu, Congo - kab_092012_35m | ecosystem: Environmental > Aquatic > Freshwater > Lake | place: Democratic Republic of the Congo: South-Kivu...
TCGAACGGCAGTTCGATATTGCAGCCGATGGAAACGCCTTTGGCTTCGAGGGCACCCCGGTTGGCGGCCTCCATAATGCCAGGACCACCGCCGGTGATCACGGCGAAGCCCGATTCGGCCATCATGTGGCCCAGCTTGCGCGCGGCGACATAATCCGGGTCGGTCTCCTTGAGCCGGGCCGAACCGAAAATGGCCACGCTGGCGCCGACGTCGGCCAGGCGGTCCATGCCCATGATCAGCTCGCTCTGCATCTTCATGATGCGCCAGGAATCGGTCCGCGTGAAGTACGCCAGCTCAGGCGCCAGCGGCCGCGGCATGGGCGGCACGGAACGGTTGAGCAGTTCCTCGTCCTGGGTGTGAACGCGTTTATGAAGGGCGATCGTCAGTTCGGGGTTGGTGTCACGCAGCGAACTGTCGTGCGGAAAACCGGATCGGTCAGCCATGGCGTTATCCTGTCCTGGTGTCGTTCGTGCGGTACGAACGAATGTTTGATAGTATAGCCGCAGACATGTTCCACGAGATATATGCGCGAAGATCGCCCGAATTGTCCCGATCGGTCGCGAGTTCGTTTCGATGGGCACTTCGGCGCGACCGAACCTCTCTTCAGCGAATCAAAAGGATGACGGAACTGGCATGACCACAAGCAAGCTGAACCGCGTTCCGGAAGAGGAGATGATGGACACGGCCGAAGAGGCCGCGGGCTACGACGCGATGGACCACAACCTGGTCAACGCTCGCTTCGTGGCCGATTTTCTGGCCGAACACGGCAGTTCTCGCGGGGGCTGGTATCTGGATGTCGGCACGGGTACGGCGCTGATCCCCATCGTGCTGGCGGCCGCCGATCGCCGGGCCCGGATTCTGGGCGTCGACGGCGCGGGGCATATGCTCGAAGTCGGCAGGAAGAACCTCGACGAATTCCGCCAGAACGATCGTGTCGAGCTGGAATTATGCGACGCCAAGGCGATGCCTTATGCCGACGGCGGTTTCGAGGCCGTCGTTTCGAATTCGATCGTGCACCACATTCCGGAACCAGCGAAAGTGCTGCGCGAAATGGTTCGGCTCGTGGCCCCTGGCGGGACGCTGTTCGTGCGGGACCTCGTCCGGCCGGTCGACGGTGAACGCTTGAGGGCGATCGTCGCACGGTATGCCGGCGATGCGCCTGAAATCGCCCGCAGGCTCTTCGAGGAAAGCCTGATGGCGGCCCTGACGGTGGCTGAGGTTCAGGCGATCGTCGAACCGCTGGGCCTGCCGAAAAGTTGTGTGGGAATGACTTCGGACCGGCACTGGACGCTCGTCTGGAAGCGCCCGGCCTGAGCGGCCCGGCATGAGAAAGCAGGAACCGGCGATGTCGTATGTCAGGAGTGGGTCGATCACTCGTGATCCGGTCGAAGTCGAAACCGTCAGCCAGGTCACCTTTCGTCTCAAACGCATGGTGGAAAGCGGCTTCGGGCGCGTGGCCGTCGAGGGCGAGTTGACCGGCTGCAGGCCGCATCGCAACGGCCATCTTTACACGAAAATCAAGGACGGCGACAGCACGCTGAGCCTGACGATCTGGAAGTCGAGCCTCGCCCGGATCCGGTTCCGGCTCGAAGACGGGCTTCAGATCGTGGCCCATGGCAAGATCGAAGTTTACGCACCACACGGCACTTATGCCTTGATCGCGGACCGTATCGAACCAGTTGGGCAGGGATCGCTGGACCTGGCGTTCCGGCAGATTTGCGAGCGCCTGCGTGGCGAGGGGCTCTTCGACGAATCCCGCAAGCGGCCGTTGCCGCGGTTTCCCGGCCGGGTCGTGGTGATCAGCAGCGCCTCGAGCGCGGCCCTGCGCGATTTCTGGCGCGTGGCAAGCGAGCGTTGGCCGCTGGCCGAAATTCTGGTGGTGGATACGCCAGTTCAGGGCGAATCGGCCGGCAGGGAGCTGACCGCTGCGATGCAGAAGGCTCGGCGGATCGAAAACGCCGATGTCGTCGTGATCACCCGGGGCGGGGGCAGCCGCGAGGATCTCTGGTGCTTCAACGACGAAAACCTGGCTCGGGCGATCGCGGCCTCGCCGGTGCCGGTCGTGAGTGCGGTGGGGCATGAGATCGACACGACCGTCAGCGACCTCGTGGCGGACTTGCGTGTCGCCACGCCGACACATGCCGCGACGACGATCTTTCCGGACCTGCAGGAAGTTCTGGGCATTCTCGAAAACCAGCAGACCCGCCTGGCAGCCGGCATGAATCAGAAACTGCAGCGGGCTGAGCGGGCGCTGGAACAGGCGGATCGGCGGCTGATCGCGGCGGGTTCGAAAATCGCGGAACGGGCACGCCACGATGTGAGTCGTGCGGAAATGCGGCTGAAAAGCGCCATCCGCCAGAAGCTGGCGAAATGCGTCAGCGATTTCGAACGCCAGATGGCCGTGCTCGATTCGCTCAGCCCGTTGAAAGTGCTGACTCGTGGCTACAGCGTGACCGTCAGGGCCGATGATGCCCGAGTCGTGCGCAGCATTGGCGACATTTCGCCTGGCACCGCGATTCTGACCGAACTTGGCGATGGCCGCGTACGCAGCGTGGCCGAAAGCACGGAATCGAATGCATCTTCGGCTTCAGGCTAAGACTGAGCCACCGCATTCGACTGGCGAATTCCGATCGATCGACGGAACGTCCTGGCCGAACTGATTCTTAAGCATGCATGCTTGCACGCGATGTGATTCGTTGAGGTGCTTGCTCACATGGAACCGGTCGTAAACGATGTCGGCCTGCGGGGCGTTCGCTTTCGCCGACGATTCGAATGCCCGCCACATGTCCATCGCAATGGCTTCCACCTGCTCTCGCTGCGGTTCAGGCAGCGATTTCCAGAGCGTATCGGCTGCTTCGCGATCCCGGCCCGGAACGACTTCGAGCACCCGGCCGCCATCGAGGTCGGTCATCAGCGAAACGTAATCCTGGCCCTTGCCGAAGCTCTTTTCGTCGATTCCCACGCGCGTGACGCCTTCCTTGTCTCGACGAATCAGGCCTCGTTCGACGGCCCGTTTCATGATGGCGTCGGCGGCGTTCCAATCGAGTTTCAGAAGCTCGCAGGCGGCCTTGACGTTGCCGCAGGCCAGCAAAACCTCGATGGCGAAGGCTTCGAACATGAGCGTGAATCGCGAATGCTTGCCGGCCCATGGCACGGCGACGGTCTTGACGCCGCAATCCGTGCATTTGCAGCGGGGTACGCGGGCCGTGATGCGGGTTTCGAACTGCATGGTGTCGAGATGCCGCCATGAGCGTTCCTCGCCCTTGTCGTATCCCGGGCTGACTTTGCCGCAGTCGGGGCAGACGAGTGGCGTGCCGGTAGGCTCAAGGGCGATTTCGACTCTCTTGAGGCCGGTGGCCAGGTGGACGTTGGAGACACGCCAGGCCTTGTCGAGACCCAGCAACAGGGCGTAGTGTTTGGTGAGTTCGCTCATGAGAAAAGGAATAACCGGTAAATCCAATCAGGTCAAATCACCCACGGAAATCCCTGAATACCCCTTCGGACCATGAAATGGAGCGGATCGGGTCGAGGCGGATAAGGGCCGTCGAGCTGGTTTCGGACAATCGGACCGTGATGGTGCGGATGGTTTCGGTGTCGCCCCTGGTCCAGCTCGCCTTGAGGGTCAGAGACGGTTTCTCCGGGCGAATTTCGACCGTTCGTACCACGGCGTAATCGTCAGGGAATTGCTTCGGCGAGTTGAGGAGCAGGACGTCGGAATTCAGTGCAGGCCTGGTCACTTCGACCTTATCCGAAGCCGGTTCCGGAAAGTCCGCGAACGTGGGGTTTTCTGCGATGGCGGGCGCAGTCTCTTCGCGAACTTCATCCGCGATGTCCGCAGCAGGTAGGCCCCGTTGCCCGGCCCCGGCCTGGACAGCCGGAAGATCGACGGAATCGACCTCCGGTCGCTGACCTTGAACGACGGTCACACCTTCGATGGGTGCGATTTCGAAGACGAAGGTTTCGAATTCGGCAGGTTTCTCCGAAGAAGCGGCGAGGAGGTCGCGCGAAACGGCGCGATTGCGTGAAGCATCAACCCGATCGCGGCTGGCTCGGTTTCGTCTCGTTGGGGCCTCTGCCGGGCCTGCGAATACGCTCGCATCTTCGGCACCGGCTTGTGCTGGCAAAACGCCCCGATTGCGTGGGCGTTCCTCGCGGCTACCACGGCCTCGCATCGTCGGGGCCTCTGCAAGGCCGGGTTCTTTCACGACAACAACCGAATCCGGGCCGGCGGGCAGGGCCCTGGCCAAAGGCGACTCGACGCGTTGCAGCCGCAATTCGTACCGGACAGGTCGATCAGCGGTCGGCTCGAATTTCAATTCGAGATCGTCCTTTTCAATACGGAATTCGGCTTCACCCGGGAGGCCGGATTGGGGAAGACCCTTGAGAATGAGCAAGTGACCTTCGTAAACGTCATGCGGCAGCTTGTTCATGATCACGATGTCAAAATCGTGCCCGACTTTCGGACAAACGGTGACTTCCGACTCGCCATCGATTTCTCGTTCGATGAGCAGCGAATCCGCCCGAAAGACGAAGGCTTTCAATTGCGGACTTTTGCTGGCCTCGGGCGAACTGTGGTCTTTTCCGCGGATTCTCTCCTCGACGACTTCCCATTTGCCCTGAAACGGGACGAGGTCTTTCCTGGCGGAACTGGCGGGTGCGGTCGCGTGTTCGAAACCAGCGACCGTCTGGCCAAAACCCCTTGAGGCACCACGGGCGATCGCTGCGGGATCACCGCCGACCATGTTTCCGAAAGATCGACCAACTGTGAAGGCCACCCTCGAATCGCTGGCGCGAGCCGCGAAATCGGCGGCGGCGGTTCCGAACGAACGGGCGACCGTGCCCCGGAACCAGGCCAGATCGGCCAGTTGGGGCGTGCCGGGATTCACTTTCGAAGCCGGGTCGGTCGTGATGGCGCCGCGAATGGCATCGCCGTCGAGGCGAAGTGAGATTTTTCCGAAGCGGTCTTCGCCTTCATGCCATTCGCCGACATATCGGCGTTCGACACGCGACCATTGCAATTTCAATTTGCCGGGCGCGCCGTTGACGGTATCGTCGAACGTGCCTTCCAGCGTTCCGGGAGCTTTAGCTTCCAGCTTGACGGTTCCCCAGTCGTCGCCGTGCCAGATGCCTGCGACGTCCGGCGGTTCGGTATTGATGACGAGCCCCATGACCGTCAATGTGAGCAGTGTGAGCGTTCCCAAGGCGAAGCCTTCTCTCGAGCGGGCGAAATCTCGTACGTGACCGGCACACACGCCGGCCCATTTCTTCAACACTCTTTCGGGCCAGTCATCCGGCTCATCATGCGAATCTTCAGGCATCAGGAAGACGATGCCGAAGCGGCTGAAGTCGCATTCTTCCAATGGCATTTCCCGCGAACGTTCGAGATTGGCCAGGCAGGCTTCCAGAAGCTCGGCCAGTTCCCGGGCGGTCGAAAACCGGTGCGCGGGATCTTTCGCCAGCAGCCGCGCCACGATGTGGCTGAGCCATTCCGGAATATCGGGGTTCGACTCGACAATCGGGGCCGGGTCGGTATCGGTGATCTGCCGAAGAATGCCGTAAGTCGATTCGGCCCGGAACGGGGCATGCCCGGTGCACATGGCGTACATCGTGGCACCGAGGGAAAACAGGTCGGCCCGGGTGTCGACCGTCTCGGCCCGGATCTGTTCCGGCGACATGTACTGGGGCGTGCCGGCGATCACGCCGGAGCGGGTGAGCGTGGCGTCGTCGACGGCCCGGGCGAGGCCGAAGTCGGTCAGCAGGACACGTTCGACGCCTTCGTCGAGCAGGATGTTGGCCGGTTTGACGTCGCGGTGCACGAGGCCCTGGGCATGTGCGGCGGCCAGGCCGCGGGCGGTCTGCAACGCAATACGAAGGATTTCTTCGACGGCGAGCGGACCGACGCGGTCGAGACGCTTCTGGAGCGATTCGCCCCGAGAGTAGGGCATGACGAAATAGGGCAGGCCGCCGGCTTCGGAAACGCCATGAATCGCGACGACATTTTCGTGAACGACGGCGGCCGCGGCGCGGGATTCACGCAGGAATCGCAGGCGGGCGGCCTCGCCGGAGGCCAGGTGCGGTGCCAGCATCTTGATCGCCACGAAGCGGCGCAAGGCTCGATCCCAGCCCTTGAGGACGACGCCCATGCCGCCTGAGCCGATGATGCCCTGAATTTCGTAGGGGCCGAGCCGACCGATCATTTCAGGGTCGTCGGCAGGGGCGAGCCAGGAAAGGATCACTCGGGCGTCGATACGGGCGGGGGGAATGTCGGAGTCGGCGGAAATCGAGCCAGGCTCAACGGACACATCGGAGAGGCTGGTGCGGATTTCGGTCCAGAGTTCCGGCGTGGCGGCGAGGTTGTCGAGGCGTTCGCGGCAGGTTTCGCAGGTATCCAGATGAGCCTCGGCCACCTGGCGATCGCGTGGTTCGAGGTCATCGAGCAGCAGACGTTCGAGTTGACTGAGATCGCAGCGCGGAACAGGCATCGATCGAACTCCGATCGGAATGGATCACGACGGGCTTCAGGATTTCTCGAAAGTTTCGGCGATCGCAGGAAACTCACCGGTGAATTCCGCGAGTTCGCGGACTCGCTCGGCGATGCGGCGCATGACTCTTGCCCGGGCGGCATAGACGGCCCCGGTCGTTTTGCCGAGTTTCGATGCGACGTCGGCGGCGGCAATGCCGTCGATGGCGGTCAGGCGGAAGGCTTCCCAGGCATCGGGCTTGAATTCGCCGCGGGCATCGGCGGCAGCCCGACGGAACACCTGGCGACGCAGTTCTTCGTCGAGCAGACGCGAGTCATCGGCCGGATCGGGATGGCGGGCCAGGAATTCCTGAATCGACGTGCCGCCGCTGACGTCGTTGCGAGCACGGCGGCGAAAGGCGTCGATCACCTGGCGATTGGCGACGGTGTGCAGCCACGTTCGAAAACGGGCGCGGCGATCGTCGTGATTCCATTGCCCGACCGTCTGCGAAACTGCCATAAGGACGCACTGGGCAAGGTCTTCGGCATCGCTCGATTGCAGCCCCCGCTTGCGGGCGAAGCCGAGGATCGCCGGCCGATAGAGATCGACGAATTCGGTCCAGGCGACCTGGTCCGAAGCGTCTCTCAAGCGAATCAGCAGTGCGGGGTCGGTCTGAGGGAACGGCAAGAGTGCGAACCTTCCTTCGAACCGTGGACGACAAGGTGGCCAGCGGAAAAATGGCGATGGCCCAGCCCGAGCCGGACGCGTTCGATCACTTCGATCATGGGTTCCGAAGAGTTACACGCACGACTCGGGAAAATTCGACACGGATTTGTCGAATCTTCGTTCTGAGGGGAAAGACGCCGGTGCCCGTGAAGAGAACGGGAATTCATCGTAAACGAAAACCGCCGCGTGATCCTACGCGGCGGAGAGTTCGGAAAAGTTCGGATCGTTCGAAAAGGCGGCTTTCGGGATTGGCTTGCGGCGGGCTCTTCGCGCCGAATCAGTGCCGGGAGTACCGGACTTTGTCCGGATGACCGAACCATCCATGCTTGATATGGATCGTCGGAGCACCACCCGGCCAGCCGGGCAGTGGCGCGAATCCTGGAACGGCCGGGGCGACGGGCATGGCGGGTGGCCAGGCAACGGGAGCTGGCTGAACCGAAGGAGTCACCACCCAGACATAGACGGGCTGAAGTCCCGGCTGATTGCCAGGCTGTGGGCCTGGACCCGGCGGCGGAGTCGGCCCCGGCTTTGGCGGATCGACCGGCCCGGCGGGTCGAGCGGGCTTCGGCAGAGGAGTGGGCTGGGGATCGACCGGATCGACCAGATGGAGACTGGCCATGACTTTGTCGACGATTGTCTTGACCTGGTTCGCTTCGTCCGCGGGCAGTGGGGCTTCGGGCGTGGTGGGATGGAGGGCCCGCGCCACTTCGCCCTGAACGTAGAATGTGACGATCCTGCGGACATCGGCCGCCGAATGGCCCTGATCGACGACGGTTTCGCCGATTCGCCGGGCCGAGTTTTCGATGGCGGCAGCGTCCTGGCTGGAGAGATCCGCCCCATTCGCGCGTACGGAGAGGAAGCAGGCCAGGATCGCAAGCGCGGGCAGAGAGAATCGGGAGAAACGCATCATGACGATTCCCATCAGGTTCGGGATCATTCGCACCGGGGTCGAATGTGACATTCCGCCGGTTCAGTCGAGCGTTCGAAGCGTCCAGAAGTCGGCGGCCAACTGAGCGTTCGTGAGATAGTCGTAGGGGATGCGGCAGTAGCCGGCGATTCCCCAGGATTCGCCCCAGCTGTTGCGGACCCAGAAGGCGCTGGCGGCATCGTCATAACCGACGATCACCATGGCGTGGCCGCCGATCGTCGCTTCGGATGGCGATGGAAGGGGGACTTCGCCTGAGGACGCCACGGCCGGGCTCTCGAACGACTCGAAGACCGTCATGCCGAAAACGACGGGCTCCTGATCCGCCAGGCTGCTGCGGATGTGGTCGACATTCTGTTGCAGGCAGAACGCCTGAAAGAGTTTGTGACCGGTCGCCGCGGCCTGGGCCTGGGCATCAGGCGTGACGGCGAACTGGGAGGGGTCGTAAGGCCATACGGTTTCCGGCGGATAGCCCTGGGACGTGATCGCCTGAATGCCTTCACGGATGGAGGCACCGCTGTCGAACGGGATGGTGCCGCGTTCGGCTCGTTCGTAGTAGTAAATGTAAAGCCGGGAGGGCGTGAAGACCGAGTCGAGTTTTTCGCGGGCGAGCTGGTATTCGATCGCGCCGGCGAGGGCATTGGCCGTGCAGCTGCCGAGTTGGCCCTGGTCGTAGACGGCGGGAAATTGTCCGCGCAGATCGATGGACGTCGGAAACTGGGCGGCCACTGCGGGCGAAGGCATGGCCAGAAACGTGTCGCGCGGATCGGGAAGGTCCCGGATCCAGCCGTATCGGGCAATTTTGTGAGGCATGTTCGTCGGGACCTCGACTTCGCCGGTTGACCCACGCGAACCATTCGTGTGCGATCCGCCGAAAAAGAGTATCACACGAAACGATCGGGCGATCGACGATTGCCGGCCCGAATCTACTTGAGATTGACGGTTTTACGGACCATAGCACTACAATATGAATCGAATTCGTCGTGATGTTCGAAATGGGTGTCGACCTGGATCGTTCCGGCTCTGCGACGCCCTGATTCGCGACCGAGCGAAAACCGGACACGTTCGCCCTGATTCTCACGCGACGCGCAGACTGACGCAGGAACAAGCACAAGTTCATGGCAAGTATTCTTCTGCGACGATGGCGGCTGGTCACTGTGCCATATGTCGGGCACTTGTATCTGCATGGGTCCACGCCCGCCGCGGGATTCCTGGCTTTGATCTGGACGGATGAGTCCGAGACGCTGCTGGTCTGGATCGGTCTCTGGATGGCTGCTCTGGTTCATGCCGCGGGCCACCTGGCGGCGGCCAGATGCACGAGGCAATTGCCGGAATCGATCACGCTTTATCCACTGTGGTCGACGACACGCCTGTTTCAGTCGCCGGCGCGGATCGCCGATGACATGATGATGACCGTTTCGGGGCCCTTGGCCAACGGCCTGCTGGGCGGGGCGATCCTTCTTGCATTCGATGGTTTGCTGGACCGCGAGCCGGAATGGCTTGGGCAATGGGCCCGGATTCAGATCGGTTATGGAGCGGCTTTGTCGCTGCCGGTGTTTCCGCTGGACGGTTCACGGCTGTTGCGGTTGGTCCTGAAGTTGCGGATGCCTGAGCGCCGCGCCTGGGAAATCGCCGGTTTCGTCAGTCAGGCGACTGCGGCGGGGGTCGTCCTCTGGTCGCTGATTCAGGGTTTCTGGAGCCTGGCTTTCGTGGGAATCGTGTTCTACCTGCTCGGCCGATTTTCCACCTTGTTTCTGGAAATCGGCAAGCGACTGAAGGAATCGGAACGTTACGAAGACAAGGGCTGGTCCGGCGAGGAAACCGACAACGAAAACGGGCCGACGATCACCCTCACGCAAACAGCGGATGGCGTGTGGCAGCAACTCGAGCCATCGCCGAGCAACGAATCTCGCACGTATTACTGATCTTATCGCACGTTTTCCAAGCCGTCACCGGGTGCGTCAGTTGGGTCCATCGGCGCGTAAAACCTGCGGATACGCCGCAATGCCAGATGCTCCTTGACGTCGATCAGGGCATCCGGCGGAGTTTCGAGAACCCAGAGTGACTGCCCATCCGACGACAGGGCGATCTTGGCGATTTCCCGATCTTCGAGGACCCAGTTCTTCAGGATCTTTCCGGTCGGGACGTCGATGAGAAACAGATCTTCGAAACCCATGGCGACGAAGATCCGGGAATTGTCGCTGGAAAACACCACGTCCCGGATCCGGCGCAACTTGATTTCAGGCAGATAGATGGTTTTCAGGACACGCCCCGAGCGGATGTCGCGAATTTCGAGAATGCCACCGACCCGCGCCAGCAGAATTGTATCCTGCATCCTGGGAAAACTGGCCATGACGAAAGCCATTTGCGGCGGTGGAGCATCGATGGGCAGGGCAGTCCAGGTGTCTTTCCGGAAGTTCCACAAGCTGACCTTACGGAACCCTTCATGGATCATGAGGACATCGTCGGATTCAGGGCGAAATGTCGCGAAATCGATCTCTTGAACCACGGCACGGACCTTGGGATTCAGGGGATCGGAGAAATCGAAATGCGTCACGCGGCCGTCGGAATCCAGGACCAGAAAATAGGGCCTGGTGGGATGGGCTTTCAGACTTGGCGCATTGAGTCTTCGTGTGACGTTGTGCGACTCGATCAGCCGCCATTCGATTTCCTTTTCCGTCGTGAAATCGGGGCCGGGAGCACGGGCGACCCGGAATTCGACGAACGCTTCGTCCCGTTCCCGATTCACGCGTTTCGAAATCGCTCCCCAGATCCGACCATTATCGGCCGCCGCGGTGCGATCGATCCGAAAACATGAAGCATCGTAGGGAACGCACTTCACGGGCTGGCCACCTTCCCATCGGGTCAGGCCTTCGTGTTCGACGTCGATGAAGTAAGCCGTTTCCGTGCCGCCGGGCCCTGGACCGAGTTCGAACGAATCGGAATGGATCGACTGTTCGATAAACGGGGCCTGCCAGACCCGGATTTTGCCGTCGCTGCTCGCAGCGTAAAGCTTCTGGTGTCGAGGCGACCACGACATGGAAAGGACATGACAGTAATGCCCGGAGAGTTGAGCGATTTCCGTGCCGGAAGGGACTTCGATCAGTTTGATCTGGCCATCGTCGACATCGACGGCCACCATGTCGAGACCTTCCGTATCGGTGATCGTGGCGAGTGCCCGGACCTTGCGGACTTTCGAATGACCGCCGACCGAAGATTTGACGTAATTGAATTTCGAGCCGACTTCGACCTGATTTCTGAGAATCAGCGAGGCGTTATCCCAGAAAGCGAGTGTCCGGTCACTGCCGGTCGAAACGACCCATTTGCGGTTTCCGGAAACAGCGATCTGATGCACTTCGCCGAAATGTCCGGTCAAGGTCCGGAAGACTTGACCGGTTTCCAGATCATAGATCCGGATGCTGTTGTTCGACTGGGCCACGGCGACCCGTTTCCCGTCGGGCAAAAGGGCCAGTCCGTGCAACGCCTGGCCAGGCTTCACACCGAAGGCGTTACCCAGGCCAGTCTTCGAAACGGACCGGTCGCGAAGATCGTATTTCGCGAGAAAGCCGTCCATGCTCGTGCTCAAAAGTAGGTTCGAATCAGGCGTGTATAGCAGGCTTGTGATTTCGTCGCTATGGGGCGCGACGGTATCGAGAATGATGAAGGTTTCGGCGTCGAGCAACCGGATCGTGCCTTTCGCATCGGCAACGGCGATGGTAAGACCATCCGGCGCGATGGCCAGGGCCATCAACGGAGTGCTCTGAATGACATGATCCCCGATGAGATCGTCCGAACGCGCATCGATCACGCGAAGGTGACCGTCCGTTCCGGCCGCGTAGATACGATCTCGCCGGGGATCGACCGCCAGGCCAAGGTTCATCGTTTTTTCAGGAAGATGGAGAACGATTCGTGAGCGATCCCGGCTCATTGACTTCAGGTGATGCCAGGCGAATTCACGGGGATCGTCCTGGCGGCTCAGTTCCGGGGGCCACTGCCTGAGACCTTCGAGGATCGTGTGGACCTGACTCGCCGAGTTCTTTTCCAAATAGCGGGACGCGACGCCGATTTCGTCGACATAACGCGACCACCAGGCATTGGTTTCGCGCCTCAGGGCAAGACGCTCGCTGATCTTCGTCTCGTAAGCTCGTACCAGTGCCAGAGCGGTGACGATCATCATCGACAACATGATCACGGAAATCACGAACCGGTTTCGAATCAGGAACAAAGCGAGCTGGCGATGTTTGTGATTGCGAAGCACTTCCGGCGTTCTGAGATTTCGCCAGGCACTCAATTCACGGGCGATTTCGCCCGCGTTGCCGTATCGATCTTCGGGCCGTTTCGAAAGCCCTTTCATCACGATCGCCTGAAGCGCGAAGGGCGTGTCGGAGCGGATCGCCCTCAGAGGCACCGGCAGGCTTTGCCGGATCGCGGTTTCGAGACTGCGAGTTTCGGTGCTTTCGAAAACCGGTTTGCCGGCGATCATTTCGTAGATGATGGCGCAGATGGAATAGACGTCCGAGCGTGCGTCCGTCCGAAAATCCGGGGCGAGCTGTTCGGGCGCCATGAAACAGAGCGTTCCCTGAACCCGCTCGGCCGGTCCGGCAGGGGTTTGCCGGATCATCGATGCGTTACCGAAATCGGTCACCCGGATCGCGAGCATTTCGGGCGGCAGCTCGAGAGACTCTTCCTCGTAAGGGTGTTCGAGAAGAATGTTGGAAGGTTTCAAGTCGCCATGAACGATCGACTTCTTGTGGAGGTGGTCGACCGCTTCCGCAAGTTGTTCGCCCCAGATCGCCGCCAGTCGAAAACTGATCTGACCATTGGTCTGGACAAGCCATTGCTCCAGATTCGGCCCCTTGACGAGACGCGTCACAAGGTAAGGCAGGCCGGCTTCCTGCCCCATATCCAGAAGTGGCACAAGCCCGGGGTGAACGACCTTTCCGATCGACGTTCCTTCCCGATAGAAGCGCCGCATGACCGTACGGATGCCGCGCAGTTCGGGCCGGGGCATTTTCAGCGCGACCTCGCGCTGTGCGACCATATCGAACGCCCGATAAACGACCCCGTAGCTGCCACGGCCGATCATCTGGCGGAGCAGGAACCGCCCGCTGACGAAAACAGGGCCTTCGGACCGGAATGACCTGAAGTCGCTGCCGGTCGAACCTTCAGCCTCTGCCGCACCGGGACCGCCGGTTTCGATTTCCTCATCGGAAACGGCCGAATAGAAGCTCAACAACCGCAGGGACTTTTGCAGTTCTTCGAGATCGTCGGGGTTGTCCTCGACGGCGTGGCCCGCGTCGTTTTCGAAAAAGCGGTCTTCGAGGAGCGAAGATGGCGTGTCGTCGATCGATCGGCACAATTCGAGAAACTGATCCAGGCGGTCGATCAGGCCAGCGGGATCGGGTTCGCCGGCGATTGCGGCAGATTCGACATCCAGAGGATCACGGGCGATGCCGAACAGGTCGGCTCCGCCGGGGACGCCGTTCGGCCATGGTTCGCTTTGCGGGGAATCTCTCAGGCGCTCTCCCGAAAATTCTTCCATAGCGAAGAGAACTCCCGCAAAGCGTTCAAGCGCAAGGTCCGAATCTGGGAAACGGTCAGGTTCAAGGAGTTCGCCTGAACTTCAAGCGACATGCCGTCCATCCACCCGACCAGCACCGCGCGGTACTGCGGCAGAAGGCGCTGAAGAACCCTGCGAACCCGTTCGATTTCCTCGTTGAGAGAAACGTGCGATCCCGGAGTCAACTGGTTGGATGGCCCATCCAGGAAACCAAAATCGCCATCCGGAGTCGCTGGAGGTTCGACGAAAACGAGGCGGCCATCATGCTTCGCGAGATTGCTGACGACGCTGCGATGGATCTGGAACAGCCAGCCATACCACTGGTCGAGATTCGTGCCCCGAAACTGCTCGAACGAATAACTCGCAAGCAGAAGGACTTCCTGCGTGAGATCACGACCGGAAAGACGCTTACGGATCATGAAGCGATACCAGTTCCGGTTCCATATCTCGATTTTCGGGACGCTCTCGACCAGGATTTTTTCGATGACGTCTTTCGAGCCGGCACGGGCGCGGGCGATCAGGTCTTCGAAACGGGCATCGTCGAATTCTGGAACCATCGCCAGGACTCTCAAGAACCAGGGACAGGCAACGGAGATCCCGCGTGGAGACATGAACCTGAAGGAAGCGTTCAGGATCCCGACCCGGGGGGAAGAGATCGGGAGAACATTGTCATATTACGCTCCTCGAAAGAGTTCGGGCAAGTCCGAAAGCAATCTGGAAAAATATTCCAGATTTTTTCGCAGTGAAACGACGAAATCGACTCTCCCTTTTGGACAGCGAAATTGGGTAGTGACTCAGAGATATGCGCCCCGAAATTTGGTTTGACGTGGTGATCGTACGGCAATCCCACCCTGCCGTACGAGACCCACGTCTTTTGTTATCGCTTTTTCCGGTACTTCCGTTCGCGTCTCCGTTCTTTATGTCGATCGCACGATTTAACTTACGTATCCGTATCGGAAGATACGCAAGCGATTTTCCCTTGTGCAAGCGTTCTTAGACAATCGTAGTCGACTCGCCGACCTCCCGGCCGCATGCCGAAGAAGTTCCGAATTGCGAGCAAACCGGAGGCAGCTTTTCGACCGGCCCGGCGACGGACCTCGCTCAGGAGCCTTTGGCGGACGACTTCAGTTCGTCGAGCGCTTTCTGAAGCTCTTCCACATTTTCCGGCTCGAGCGAAATCCCCGTGACGTAAGCCTTTTCGGCCTCGCGGAATTTCTTGAGCTTCGTCAGAGCCTTGGCCAGAATCTCGTACGATTTCGCGTCGTAAGTGTCGATCACCAGGCAATCTTCGGCCCAGCGTCGCGCTTCTTCCGCATTGCCGGTGCCGAGATACCGCTCGGCAAGGGCTCGCCTGACGGAAAGGTCGTCGGAGTCACCCGCGGCCAGAAGGGCGAGGGTTTCGAGCATTTTCGGTATGTCCTTCTTCCGCAGATGGATCCGCGTCAGACCGGCGATCCACTTGGGGTTGAAAGGATCGTCCTTGCGTGCCAGTTCGTACAGGCGAAGGGCTTCGTCCAGGTTGCCGGCGTTCATTTCGAGTTCGGCCAGCAGGTCGATGACGCGCGGATTCGGCGACTTTTCGTCGAGCCCCTTGCGTAGAATCGCCAGGGCGGCGGGTTCGTCGTCGATGCTGGTCAAAAGCCTCGCCTTGACGTAGCTGGCCAGCGGCTGGCCCGGCTTGAGTTCGAGAGCCTTGTCAGCCGGGGAACGGGCTTCCTTCAGCTCACGGCGAGCGAAATGGTCATAGGCCAGGGCGGCCCAGGAATCGGCGTCCTTGGGATCCGCAGCCAGCTTTCGTTGGATTTCGGAACGAGAGGGCAGGTTGTCCTCCGCACTTTTGGCCCGGATTTTCGCGACGACTTCGTCCAGATAAGCCAGATAACCAGCTTCGAACTTTTCTTTCGGAACGCCGAAGTTGGACTCGATGGCCTTCTGGGTCGCGACGCCCTGGGCGTAGGAAACGAGCATCTTGCGAAGGGCGTCGGGCCCATGGGTCTTGCGCATGTATTCGGCGTAGAGCTGTGCCTGGCAATACGCCATCTGGCGGTCTTCAGGCTCCTTGGGCCGGATGAACCCCAGGTTGATCGTGTCCAGGTTCAAGATACCCTTCCGGTTGGGCACCCGTTCCAGGAGCATGACGTTCCATGGCTGGGGCCGCGGGAAGCCCTCGCTTTCGACGGCCAGTGCCTCCGTGAACCAGTGCGGGATGTTGAAGTTCGTCTGCTGCAGCGTGATCACGTGGACAAGTTCGTGCGTGAGCACCCGGGCCCAGTTGAACGGCTGGTTCGTGTTGCGCGGGCTGGCCAGAGCGACGACCCGGCCAGTACACGCGCCCACCGTCGGCAGGAAGGGCAGGCCGGTGGTGCGGCCGCTGAACCACTGGTGATTCTTGAGGATTTCGATCCGTGTCTTGCCGGCTGGCTCGAAGCCGAGGTCAGCGACCATCTTCGGGTAGATTTTCTCGAGGTATTCCGACATGGCCTTCGCCAGGAGTTCGTCCTGCGTCGGGTCGTATACGACGAGAAAATGGTCCGATTCGAGCGTCGCGTAGGTCGCCATGTGGTCGAGGACTTTGAGCATGTTGTCCGTACGCACGTTGAACGGATCGGCGTCGAAGGCGACATCGAACAGGGCGTGGGCCTCGGTCTCGCGGCCGATCTGCATGTAAAGCATGCCCAGCCCCACCTTGGCATCGGCCCGGTCCTGGTCAGCCGCGATGGCTTTCAGGAAGGCACGTTCAGCCACGTGGTATTTGCGGCGATCGGCAAGCCTTTCGCCAAGCGCGTAAAAGTAGGTGGACGGGCTGGAATTGAGTGCGAGGACCTGTTTCTCGACATCGAGCACGCCAAGTTCGTCGGCGACAAGCTGCCGGGCGGCCGCCAGCCGGGCCAAAGCGTCTTCGTCCGACGGCGAAAGTTTCACGGCGGCTTCGGCAGCGGAAAGGGCGTCGTCGAAGCGCTCGTCCGAAATGTTCAGATCGGCCAGAAGTATCTGGGCCGGGGCATATTCCGGGTCGATTTCGATCGCCCGCTGGGCACGCTGTCGCCCGGCAGCGAGTTTGTATCCGTCAAGGTCGGAACGGCCCAGCGTGACGATCACCGGCGCGGCCAGGGGATTGATCCGAAGGGCTTTCTGAAGTTCCGGAATCGCCCGCTTTTCGTTGTAACCGCTCAGGAAGAGCTTGCCTGCCGCCCAATGCGCCTGCCAGCAGTTGGGGTCTTTGGAGATGGCGGCGTCATACAACTCGGTGATGATGTCCGAAAGCGTCTCGGCGAGTTGTTCGCCTCGCGTCGAGGCCCGATAGAACCTTTCCGCGGCCTGGCCGGCGATGACGAGGTCTTCAGCCGAGAAGGCATCCGGGACATCGTTGCGCTGCTTGACGAACCATTCCGCGGCGGCCGTGGCTTCGTCCTTCCGGCCTTCGGTGTCCAGCAGCCGAAGTGCAACCCAACGGCCGAGAACGTGATTCGGGTCAAGTTTCGTCGCGATTTCGGAAAGTCGTTTCGCTTCGGCCCGATCACCACCTTCGAAAGCCCATTCCGCCAGAACGGCCGGCATGTCGGCATTCTCGGGAAAACGTGTGGAGATCCACTCCAGCCCCGGTTTCGCGGCTGAACGGCCCCCGATTTCGGCACGTGCGCGGGCACGGCCCAGCCAGGCAGCTTGCAAAATGACGGGATCAGACCAGGAATCGGGCTGGGAAATGACGGAATCCAGAAGCTCCACCGCTTCCGCGGCACGTCCCGTTTTCCGCAGAACTTCCGCTTTCTCGAGCTTCTCCTCGGTCGTCTCCTGCCCCCGGCTGCTCTGTGTGCCAGTGACAACGAGCGACAAGCCCAGGAACAATACGCCGAAACCGAACCGCAAGGAACCGATACAGGAAGAGCGAGTCATCGATCGATGCGTCATGGAGCCGTTCCTTGAAGCCTGTTTCCCGGACTGGCCTTTCGGGAGGTCAGTCGATACGCGCTGCGAAATCGCGAAGTTCAAACATTCATTCTATCCGGACGGAATCCGATCGGAAACGAAAACGTTCACCCATCGATGATGGCTCCCGAAAGCCGTTCACGCGTTCATTTTTTGGACTCGGACCGCCTCCGGCGGGCCACCCGCCAGAGATATGGCCGCGGAATCGCCGAATCCGAAATCACCTCGGGCAATTCTCCGAGAGGTGCCGTCACGGCAAAACGACCTCGAGCACCCAGGCTCTCCGTGTCGAACGCGGGAACGACGACATACTCCATGAACTGATAATGCCGGAACGAACCGAGCATGACCAGAACATGAAAGGTGTCATGCGCTTCGAACACGCCGGGCCAGAAATTCGGCACATTCTGCCAGTGCACGAGCGCGCCCAGCGTGTAACACAGGCCACCTTCGGCGATCATCCGCGCCTGCCGCCAGTTCAACCGTCGCCAGAGCATGGCGTAACCCGGAGCGGCCCCCCAGCCCATGACGAGATAAATGCCGACGGCCAGGCTTTTGGGAATCGGATGAATCGTGAGCCGCAGAATCGCCGCGGCACCGGCCGCCAGCCAGATCATGGCCAGAATTCGTGTGCCCGAGCGGGCTTCGAGCAAGTGACACGCGATCGGTGTGTAAGTGCCCGCGATGAGCAGGCCGATACCGATGTGGTCCAGCCTGTTGTACCACATGATCGTCGCTTCGTCGCCCTGGACGGCATGGAACAGGGTCGAGGCCCCCGAACAGGCGAGAAGCGTCACACCGTAGATGACGATCGACACCTGTTTGGCCCGGTCGTTCGTCCGGCGGATCAGGCGCAGGATCAGCGGAACAGCCGCGAGGAACCAGATCGCGTGCGTCACAGCGCTGGCGGGTTCCCGCAAATGTGTGAGGCTGAATTCCGTCATCCGCTCACCCCGATTTCGATGCGAATCCGTTTTTTTGCGATCGGAAATGTTCGTCCCGAGGACGCCGGAACCGGCGGAAAGGACGAACGTTCTGGGGAGAGGCTCAGTCGATTGCTAAAATCGTCCGTTTACCGGAGCGGCAATGACAAAAATTCCCGATCAGGAATGAAAAATCTGCCGTTTACGACGATTCTGTCAATCCGTTCGAAATGTACGGCCAGGGCACCTGATTTCGATCAATCACTGGCAAGCAGCGACTCGGCGTTAAGTTGCAAGACTTTGGTGGCATCCGTGTCATTCAGATCCGAAAGAACCCTGGCGAGCGCCGAATGGACGATCAAAAGAGGTGCGAAAGAAGCGAAAACGAGACGCTCGCCCCAACCAGCTTCGAAGAGCCTCGAAAGCGCGGCAGCGGCTTCGACTCGCCCCGTGTCGGCCCAAAGGTTGGCTGACCTGTCTTTCGCCAACGCCACCAGTGGAGCGAACAAGGCGCCCGAAGCCAGAAACCGTTGTTGCGGGAAGGCTTTCGCCAGTTTCGCAAGGGCCGTCAGGGGGACGTCCTGCACCTTGTTCGCCGGATGGCGGCGGCGGGCATCGTCAAGGCTCAGAATGACTTGCAGCACAACACCGTGGTGATGCGCCCATTCGACGACGGGGCCGAGTACCTTTTCGTCGTCGATGGCATAACCATGATGGCCCGGGAAAAGCCTCGTCATCGGCAGCCGCCGCCCGTTGGCTTCGAACTGGGCCTTGAGAACTTCAGGCCAGTCCGGAAGAGTGGGGTCGATCACGGGCACGGTTTCGACGGTGACTTTGCCGAACCGGGCAGGAGCGACGGGCCGATAGGCCGAATGGACGTTTTCGAGGAAAAGCGTGTCGATTCGACCTGCGAAGAGACGTTCGACATCCCAGGAACCGAGCCGCCGGGCGAGTGCCTCCGGTTCGAGTCCGACGCTTCGCCGGTCATATTCGCCCAGAAAGGCCGTCATGTCATAAATCATGGCATCGGGCCATCTTCAGGTGCCTGTTCTTCGTCGTTCGGAACGGGGATCCCGGCGGCGGCTGGAAGAATTCCGACGAGGTTATTCCAGAGGATGCGCCGCTTCGCGATATCGGAAATCTCGGCCCCCAGGACCTTTCCGAGTTGCACGGCCATGTTGCGGCCATTGGCGTCGGAGCCGAAGATCACGCGCCGCGTGCCGAGTCGGTTTACAGCCGCTTCGACAATGCCGGTTTCCGGTTCGCTGCCACCGGTTTCCACGTAGACGTTGGACAGAGGACGAACGATTTCGATCCCTCGCAGGCCGCCACCGCCAAGGTGCCCCATGATGATCCTGGCTTCGGGCACGGCTTTGGCCAGCACCGCGACGTCAGCCGGTGTCGATTCGCCTGGTTGATTGCCTTCGGCCTTGATCCAGGCATGTTGCAGAACGGGAACGCCAAGTCGGGCGGCGTGCCGGACGACGCGGATGACCCGTTCGTCGCTGGCTCGCACGGCGACCCAGAGTTTGACGCCGAAAGTCAGGCCGCGGCCGATAGTGCGGTCGAGCTCGGCGATCGACTCATCCGGATATGCGGGATTGACGTAAGTAAATGGCACGAAACGGTCCGGCGCGATCAATGCGATTTCGATGCCCAGGTCGTTGGCTTCGCGGCAGGCATCGGGAGTCGGGGTATTGGACCAGCTTCGGCCGAGGTTCATAAGAACCATGCGGCTGACGCCCGCGCGGTCGGCATTGGCAATCAGATAGTCCGCGGCCTGGCGGGCCGTCGGTGCGCTAAGCCCTGGCACAGGAAGGGGATGGACATGGACGTCCAGTACCGGGCAGGGTGGTTTGAGCCGATCGCGAAGCCGTGCCCATTTCGATTGGCTTCGCACGGCTCGCATCCGATCGGGAGAGAAATCACAGTGAATGCCGGAGACAGGATTTGAACCTGCACGAGAAAAAATCCCACCAGCCCCTCAAGCTGGCGCGTCTGCCAGTTCCGCCACTCCGGCCTGGAGTTGGTTCGAATCAGCGAATGATCCTTAGTATTCAGGGTCAAGGCTCGAATGTCAAGCGTTCGGTTCGATTCGTACGGACTTCAGCCGGAATGAGTCCGGCTTTCTGGAATTTCGCGGAATGGTTAAGATGATGGACATCATGATCATGTGCGGTATCGAGGGAAAACCGTTCGCATGGTCTCATCACGGCACGCATGGATGGTGAGGATCGGAAATCGTATGGGAATCGACAAGAACGCAGGGCCTTTCGTGGTGATCGTCAGCGGCTTGCCCCGGTCGGGCACTTCGATGATGATGAAGATGCTGGAATCTGGCGGAGTCCCGGTCCTGGCCGACGACCAGCGTCAGGCCGATATCGATAACGTCAATGGATATTACGAGTTCCAGCCGGCGCTGAAGGTCAAGCAGGACAATTCCTGGCTGGTCGATGCGAACCACAAGGCCGTGAAGATGGTCTATCAGTTGCTGTATGACCTTCCGGACGGGTTCGAATATCGTGTGCTGATGATGCGGCGCGCGATGGACGAAGTGCTTGCCAGTCAGAAAAAGATGCTCGCCCGGCTCGGCAAGCCGACCGACACGATTCCGGACGAGAAGATGGCCGAGATCTTCCGGGCTGGCCTGGCGAAATTCGAAGCCTGGATTTCCCAAAAGCCCAATTTCCGCCTGATCGATGTGGACTACAACAGAATGGTCGCCGATCCGATGCCCCTGATCGATTCGATCGACACGCTTTTGTGCGGCGGTCTGGACAAACACGCCATGGCGAGCGTGGTTCAGCCTGAGCTTTACCGCAATCGCAAATTCTGAAGCGACATCCGCTTCCGAATACGAATACCCGCAGGATCCGAGTCGAGCATGAGTCTCCCGCCGAGCACACCCTCCACACGACCGACTTCCGGCAGACCCGCGACGGCGGGAGGCTCCTCGCCTTTCGGCGGTCGCCCGGGTGGGCCGCCGCCGACCCCGGAACCTGCTGATCATGTCACGGTAAGGTCCAAAGGCCGCCACCCATACGACTGCGTTTTTCTTATGGCCTCCGCCACTACCGAGAAGATGGAGGACGTGCGGCCGTTTCTCGACAACGTCCTGCGCGGGCTGCCTGTTCCGAAAGAACGCTACGAAGCCGTGGTGCACCATTACGAGGTCATCGGCGGCCGCAGCCCTCTGAACGAATTGACCGACCGCCAGGCGGCTGGTCTGAGGGCGGAACTGACACGCCGGGGACTGGATCTGCCGGTCATCGTCGGCATGCGTTTCTACAAGCCTTATATGTTCACCGCCTTGCGTGCGATGAAAGAGAAGGGCTGCCGACGCGCGATCGGCATCATTCTGTCGCCGTATCAAAGCATCCCGAGCTGGGAAAAGTATCAGGAAACCATTCAGGAAGTGCTCGACCTGGGCTATTCCGAAGAAGTGCCCGAAGTTGACTTCGTCCTTCCCTGGTTCGATCATCCGAAGTTCGCCAAAAGTCAGGCAGCCCAGTTGAAGACGGCCATGGACAAGATTCCGGCCGAAAGGCATGCGACGACCAAAGTCGTCTTCACGGCGCACTCCATTCCCACAGCCGTGGCCGCCCGCTGCCCTTATGCACAGCAGATCGAACATGCCTGCCAGGCCGTGACGCAGGAACTCGGTCTGACGAACTGGGCACTCGCCTGGCAGAGCCGCAGCGGCGATCCGAAGACGCCCTGGCTCGAGCCGGACGTGAACGAATACCTGCCTTCGCTGAAAAACGAAGGGGTGACGGACGTCGTGCTTTGCCCGATCGGGTTCATTTCCGACCACGTCGAAGTGATGTATGATCTGGATCTGGAAGCCAAGGCGACCTGCGCCCAGGTGGGCTTGAACATGATTCGGGCCGAAACGGTCAACGATCATCCGATTTTCGTCGAAGCCCTGGCCGACATGGTACAGACACGCATCGCCAACGATGCCAAACACCTCAAACGCTGAGACTGAGCACACCGCAGCCGTGTCCGACATCGAAACGCAGAGTTCTCCATCGACACCGAACGATTCGGCTTTTTCCGCGATGGCCTCCGGCCCGGTCGGCGGCCGGGATCATGGCCGCCCTCACAGGGTCGTCGTGATCGGCGCCGGATTGAGCGGCTTGACGGCAGCCTACGAACTCCTCGAAAAGGCGAAGGCCGCCGGTACTCGGCTGGAGCTGACCGTGCTGGAAAGCCGATCGCGCATCGGCGGTGCGATCTGGACGGAAATGATCGACGGGTTCCTGTGCGAAGGCGGGGCCGACAGTTTCATCACGAACAAGCCCTGGGCACTTCAGCTTTGCAAGCGGCTCGGACTGGGCGACGAAATCATCGGTACCGATGACAAGCATCGCCGCTCGTTCGTTTTGCGTAAAGGCGAACTTCTGCCGGTTCCGGACGGTTTCGTGCTGATGGCCCCGAACCGGGTCTGGCCGATCCTGACCAGTCCGATCCTGTCCTGGAAGGGCAAGTTGCGGCTTTTGCTGGAACCCTTCATGCCGCGTGGCGAGGCGAATGCCGACGAAAGCCTGGCATCGTTCGTGCGCAGGCGTCTCGGCAATGAGGCTCTCGAACGGCTGGTTCAGCCCCTGGTAGGCGGAATTTACACGGCCGACCCGACAGAGTTGAGCCTGAAAGCCACGATGCCCCAATTCGTCGAGATGGAGCAGAAGCACGGAAGTCTGCTGCGTGCAAGTCTGTTTCGCCGCAAACAGGGTAACGATATCGAGAAGAATTCCTCAGGCGCCCGCTATGGCCTGTTCGCTACTCTCAAAAGCGGAATGGGGCGGTTACCTGAAGCGCTCGCCGCGGCACTTCCGGCAGGAACGATCCGGCTTTCCACCCCTGTCAGGCGAATCGTTCGAGACCGAAGTGGCCAGGCCCGCTGGAGCCTGGATCTGCTCAGCGGTGAACAGCTCCTGGCCGACGCCGTCGTGCTTTCCACTGAAACTCATGCCGCGGCAAGACTTCTGGATGAGCTCGACGCAGATCTCGCGACGCACTTGCGGTCGATTCCCTACGCCTCTTCGGCCATTGCCCTGGTCGGTTACCATCGCAGCGACATCCGCCATCCGCTTGATGGTTTCGGTGTCGTGCATCCGGCGATCGAAAATCGTAAAACGCTGGCGATCTCGTTCACGAGCGTGAAATTGCCGAGCCGGGCACCGCAAGGCAAGGTGCTTTTACGAGTGTTCGTCGGCGGAGCGACTCAACCTGAACTCTTCGACCTGCCGGATGATGCGATCGAAAGGATCGTGCTCGAAGAAGTGCGCGAGCTGCTGGGAGCCGAGGGGCCGCCGGTTCTGTATCGGCTCGCCAGGCACGCCAGGGCGATGCCGCAATACACGATCGGCCACCAGGATCGCGTCCGGCGCATCCATGAACGGCTCGTTCGGCATGAAGGACTGGCACTGGCGAGCAACGCCCTGGGCGGTGTCGGCGTTCCGGATGTCGTTCGCACGGCTCAGATTGCCGCCGAGTCAGCTTTCGCCTCGATGACTTCCGCCACGACCTGATTCGGTTCGTGTCCGAAAAACTTGTCTCGCAAGAGATTGTCCGACGGAATCCGGGGATATGCCTGCCCGGTATTGCTTACTGCAGAAAATCCGCGAAATCCGGGAGATCAGATTCGGAGCAAAAGGAATCTCTTTCGTCATTTGCCCAAACCGGATTTTCGGGATAGGATAGAGCCATGCAAGGTTCGGCGGCGAAGGTTCGTTCGTCGTACTTCCTTGACCGATGCGACGATGCGAGTTTCCCCAATGGCCTTGACGACCGACAGGAACTGGCGACGACTGGCTGAGGCCGAGGGATATTTGACGCTGGGCATGCCCGAAAAATGCCTGTCGATCCTGAACGCCCGGGTCAATTGGCAAAGCATGCCGTTCGAATCCAATTTGCTCGCCGGTCTGGCTTACCGCGAGCTTCATGATTACCCGAATGCGATTGTCTATCTGGAGAAAGCCGCCCGATTCAAGCCTGAAGAGATGGACATCGCTCTGGCCCTGGGCTGGTGCTACAAGCGAACGAATCGGCTGGCGCAGGCAATTGACGCACTCACGCGATCGCTGATGCGGAACAAATCGGAACCTCTGCTGCATTACAACCTTTCCTGTTACTGGAGCCTCGCCGGCAATGTGGCTCATGCCGTGGAGCATTTGCAGAAGGCTCTGAAGCTCTCGCCACAGATGATCTTCCTGGTTCCTTCCGAAACGGATTTCGACCCGATACGGCACGACCCGGTCTTTCAGGCACTGCTTTGCCTGGAAGCTCTCTGACGATTCCGCTGGATCGGTCCGGAGGCTACGAAAGAGCGATCCTCAACGCCGCAATGTGCCGATGGTCCGTTCCGCAGCAACCGCCGATCGAATCGATTCCGAAATCGATCGATCGCTTCGCGAACCGGACGAACGGCTCGATCTCGTGGATCGAAGATTTGAGGAAGGTCGCAGGCAAAGCGGGTTCTCGCAGGGCCGCGAGCACCTCCGTGATCGAATTCGCATCGGACATGCAATTGATGCCCCAGCCGGCGACGCCGTGGTCAGCCAGCCGCCTGGCGGATTCGGCGGGGTGAGTTCCCCAGTTCCAGAGCGAGACGAAGACCGCGATCTCGCGACTCGCCGGCAAAAGCTGGCAAAGCCGGGGAACCTGGTCGAATCCGATCGTTTCGACGACGATTCGACTCGCCCCAGCCTCGGCCAGCGCATCCACCTGTTCACGAAATGCGATTTCGGAATTCAGGGCGACCGGGCCGACGCATCCGGCAATCGATGCCTTCGACCCGATTTCCCGAATGCAATCGCGAGCGATATCGACCGCCCGGCGATTGATTTCATTGGCATCGCTCGACGGATATCGCTCGAGCCAATGCCGA
>Ga0172376_10002006_pt1 | contig 25386 bp, 32 predicted proteins | sample Lak35m_FD_121114 | JGI IMG/M metagenome (GOLD analysis project Ga0172376, IMG submission 121114) | Freshwater microbial communities from Kabuno Bay, South-Kivu, Congo - kab_092012_35m | ecosystem: Environmental > Aquatic > Freshwater > Lake | place: Democratic Republic of the Congo: South-Kivu...
GAGGCGAGCCTCAAGGCACGCAAGCTCCTTGCCGAAGTGGAAGAGCGCGAACTGCGCCTCGCGGTGAAGAGGGAACTCTACGTGCCCCTCGACGTGGTGAGGCAGGAGTGGACGACGCGGGTGGGACGGGCCGTGAGCCTGTTGCGCAACAAGTTTGAGGCGGAGATGCCGCCGATCCTTTCGGGTCTCGATGCGGTGGGCATCCAGGACGAGTGCCGCAAGGGCATCGACGAGGTCCTCGGTCTTCTCCACGCAGGCGACGATGCGGGTTGAACTCCTCGATGAAATCTGGCGGGAGTGCTGGAAGCCGCCCGACCGTCGCCCGCCCTGGGCGTGGGCCGAAGAGCATGTCCACGCGATCCCCTACTCGCCGGTGCCGGGACGGTTCCGGGCCGACAACTCTCCCTGGCTGAAGGAACCGCTCGAAGCCCTCGTCGATCCCCGCGTCCGGGTCGTTTCGGTGATTGCTTCCATCCAATCGAGCAAGACCACCATCGGTGAACTCGGTCTCTGCTACATCATCGCCAACCTGCCCGGCCCGACGCTCTGGCTTGACCAGACCGACGACGACGCCCGCGACCAGGCCGAGAGCCGCCTCGGTCCGATCTTCGAGGAATGCCCTCCGGTCAAGGCGCTCTTCCCGAACAACCGCCACCGGATGAAGACGGCGACCAAGCACTTCTCCAACGGGATGACGCTCTGGGTGCTCGGGGCCCACAACAAGACCAACCTCCAGCGCCGTTCGATCCGCTGGCTCGTCTGCGATGAAACGTGGAGGATGCCGCCCGGTCACATGGCCGAGGCCGAGGCGCGCGTGACCGCCTTCGGATGGCTCGGCAAATGCCTCTTTCTCAGCCAGGGCGGTGAGGAACACGACGACACCCACCGCAAGTTCGAAACGACCGACCAGCGCGAGTGGACGTTTCAATGTCCCGAGTGCGAACTGCGCCAGCCCTGGAAGTGGGAGAACGTCGAGTGGAGCAAGGACGCCCGAGACGAATCCGGTGAATGGAATTTCGCCGGGGTCCGTGCCACCGCCTCGCTCCGATGTGAAGGCTGCGGCCAGCAGTTCGAGGACAGCGACCGGACCCGCCGCCGCCTCAACTCCTCGGGCCGCTACGTCGCCCAGAACCCGAACGCCTCTTCCAAGAACGTCGGCTTTCACTGGAACGCCCTCTGCGCGATGAGCTGGGGGAGGCTGGCCGAACTCTATCTCCGTGCCAAGCAGGCCGCCCGCATGGGCGACCTGGAGCCGCTCAAGATCTTCTACCAGAAGCGCCTCGCCCTTCCCTGGCGGGACTTCGTGGACGACTTCCGTCTGGAGATCGAACCAAGCGGCTATCGCCTGGGGGAATCCTGGGAAAGCGAAGCCGCCCTCGATGCGAAGGGGCGAATCCTCGAGGCACCCTTTGCCCCCGAGGAGGCGGCGGCTCCAATGCGCATCCTAACGGTGGACTGCCAGATGGACCACCTCTTCGCCGTGGCGCGCGGCTGGGCGGCGGACGGATCCTCGCGGCTGCTCTGGAATGAACGCCTCCTCACCTGGGATGACGTGGACGAGCTCCAGGAGCGCTTCGGCATCCATTCGAACCTCGTCTTCGTCGACGCCGGCCACGCCACCTACGACGTGTATCGCGAGTGCGCCAAGCGAGGCTGGACCGCGCTGATGGGCGACCGCCGACCCACCTTCCTCCACCGGCTGCGGGACGGTCGCAAGGTCCACCGCTTCTACTCGCCGCGCCGAAAGGTCGTCCTCAACCGCACCCAGGGCTGTTCGGTCTTCTACTGGTCCAACCTCAACATCAAGGACATGCTCGCCCGCCTGCGGCGCAACCAGGACCCGGAGCACGGACCAACCTGGGAAATCCCCGAGGACGCCAGCGAGGACTACCTGAAGCAGTTGGAAAGCGAGCGGCGCGTGAAGAAGGGCGGCAAGTGGCTCTGGCTTCAAATCGGCGACCGCCCCAACCACTACCTCGACTGCGAGGCGATGCAGGTCTGCGCGGCGATGATGGTCAAGCTGGTGGGACGCGAGGCGGGCGGCGGTGAGGCGGCTGAGGGCGGGGAAGACAGCGCAGGCGATTGACACGCGGATCGGGAGCGAACCCGCCCGACCCGATGCCCCGACCCGATCACCTGCGACACCACCAAGCCGCCGCAAAAGTCGCCAGGGGACCGGGCGGGCACAACCCACCCGCCACATGAATCCCAAGCAATTCCTCCAGGGGAAACTCACCTATCTCGGCATCCTTCTCACCGCCCTCGGCGCACTCGGTCACCTCTTCGGGTTCACCGTCCCGACCGAAGAAGTCAGAGGCATCATCGGCTGGTTCCAGACCAACTGGAACACCCTGATGGAGCTGGTCGGCCTGGTCCTGGCCGCCTATGGCCGCCTCCGCATCAACTGGAGAAAGGAGGTCGCCTGATGAACGTCAGCCCCGAAACCCTTGCCGCCCAGATCGTGCGGGAAGCGAGCCGCTTCGTCGGCCTCCGCGAAGTCCGGAGAAACTCCGACTGGGACAACCCGAAGACGCCCGTGCGGGACTACGCCATCGCCGAGGAACTCCGCAAACTGATGCGCCCCTCGCCGTGGGAGGAGGGATGGGCTTATTGCGCCGCCTATTGCGAGGGCGTGGTGGCCGCGGCCCTGCGTTCCCTGGAATTCCCCGAGGCGAAGATCCAGCGCTGGCACAAGGTCATGACGCCGCACTGCGTCACCAGTGCGGGCAACTTCCGTGCCCGAAAATTCCTCACCGACAAACCTTCGACCGGGGCGGTCTGGCTCGCGCGACACGGCACCAGTTCCAATGGGCACGCGGGAATTGTCAGCGCCGCCTCTGGCAAGTCGATGTCCACGATCGAAGCCAACACCTCGCTCGATCCGACCACTTCGGCCAAGGACCGCGAGGGCGACTGGATCACCACGCGGGTTCGCTCCATCGGCGGGACCGGTAGCCTCAAGACGATGGGCTTCGTCACCCCGCAATCCATCCTCGCTCTCCTCGAAGCCTGAGCCCAATGCACTTCAACCTCACGGGAAAAATCCACGACCTCATCGCCACCCTTACGGCGGGGAGCGTCGTGGCCGTCGCCTTGAGTGATCTCGACGTGGCCCTCAAAATCGTGGTCGGTGCCCTCACGAGCGTGTTCCTGCTGCTCGGCATCGTGATCCGGGCGCGGGAGCTTCGCTCGGGAGGCGGGGGAAAGAAGGGCGAGGGGGAGTGATGCGCCCGCGTTTCAGGCAACCGCATCGAGTTTGATCACGGCGAGCGCGAGATCGTGGGAAGTCTGGAGATTCATCCAGAAGCGGGCCGAAGTGCCGAGGGCTTCACCGAGGAGGATCGCCGTCTCGGCGGTGATGGCACGCTTGCCCCGGACGATCTCGCTGATCCGCATGCGGGGCACGCCCATGCGCTCAGCCAAGGCGGACTGGCTCAGACCCATCGGCTTGAGGAACTCCTCGTCGAGGATTTCGCCAGGAGTAACCAGGGCGGGACCGAGGGGGACACGAAGGGCGGTTGGCGGGGTTTTCATGGTTCAGTGGTAATCGACAATCTCAACGTCTTTCACGCGTCCGTTCTCCCAGCGGAAGCAAACCCGCCACTGGTCATTGACGCGAATACTGTGCTGTCCCTTCCGGCCGCCTCGGAGGGCCTCCAGCCGGTTGGCCGGTGGAACCCGGAGGTCTTCGAGGTTTTCTGCCGCATCGAGCATGGAAAGCTTGCGGAGGGCAACTGTGGCGATCGAGTTGAACCGGCGCGATTTGCCCGTTTCCCAAAGTTGACGGGTGTCCCTGCACCGGAAATCCTCGATCATTCCGCCCCATTGTATCGTCAAGCAATACAATCGGCAAGAGTTCTTTTGCTCCCGCGTTGACAGCCCGCCCCGCACATGGCGCGCGGTCTTTTTGTCATCGGTTTCACGGCTGCCGAGGTTCTCCAGATCCAGGCGAAGGCCAAGGAGATGCTCATCGAGGGAAAGACCCTCATGTCCTGGGGCGAAAGTGGCTCAACGGCCACCAAGCAGTTCGCCATGCCGATCCGCGAGGTCCTGGAGGAATGCGCCCACGCCCTGCCCATTCTTGATCCGGAGACCTTCGGACGCCCGCCGCGCCGGGTGGGATCGACTCGGGTCGGATTCCTCCCGAAATGAACTCCACTCTCCAGCGATTCGCGGTGTCTCTCCTGCCGCCTATCCTCGTGCCGAAGGCCTGGTCCTCGGTCTATGACAACGCGCAGAACTCGCCCCGCCGCGGTCCGGTGCCCGGCAACGCACCGCGCGACGCCCGCAAGGATCTCACTCCTGCGACCCGGCGCGAACTGGTGCGCCGGGGCCGCTACCTCTACAAGAACTCGGGCTTCGTCCGCGAAATGGTTTCCAGCATGGCGATCTACTCGACCGGCGACGGCATCCGTGCCCAGGCGCAGTCGCCGGACTCCGACTGGAACCAGCGCGCCGAGGACTACTTCAAGCGCTGGAGTTCGCGTTGCGAAGTGACCGGGCGTTACAGTTTTGAGGAATGTCAGGGACTGGTTTGCCGGGCGCTCGACATCGACGGCGAATACTTCGTTCTCAAGACCCGGAATCGGCTGGGATTGCCTTCGCTACAGTTGATCGAGACCCATCGCATCGGTGGAGACGACTTCAGCCTGTCCTCCGTGGACGGAGTGACTCTGGACGAATGGGGAGCGCCGCTCTCCTACCGGCTCCTCGAGGACAATGGGCCTCGTGAAATCCCCGCCCACCAGGTGCTTCACGTCTTCGAGCCGGAACATTCCTCCTCGGTTCGCTCCGCCCCGACGATCCAGCACTCCATCAACCATGTCATCGACGAGATGGAACTCATCGCCCTGGAGAAGCACGCGGTGAAGGACAACGCCGACGTGACCCGCATCCTCAAGAACGAGGCGGGCCAGTTGGAGGAAGGCACCGACTTCGAGTTCCGTGACGGTGAATCGGCGGCGGAATCGGATGCCAGCAACCCGACCGACCTGCAACGCATCGTCGGCGGCAAGCTCGTGGCCCTCAAACCGAACGAGTCGCTCGAATCCTTCGAGTCGAAGCGGCCCAGCCCGACTTTCACCGGATTTCTGGAGCACTTGCGGAGAGATTCGGCCCTCGGCGTTCTGCCCTTCGAGTTCACGGCGGATTCATCGAAGATCGGTGGGGCCGGGGTCCGGCTCGTCGTGGCCAAAGCCGACCGGCGCTTCTCCTTCCGCCAGATGATTCTCATCCAGCGCTTCATCCGGCCGGTCTGGTTCTATGTGATCGGGGATGCCATCGCCCGAGGGGAGCTGGAACCGGTGCCGAACTGGTGGCGGATCAGTTGCGTCACTCCGCGCAGGGTGACGGTGGATGCAGGACGCGAGGCCCAGCAGAACCGCGCCGATGTTGAGATGGGACTCAAGACGATCTCGGATCACTACGAGGAACTCGGCGCGGACTTCGGCGAGGAAATCGAACGGCGGGCACGGGATGTGCGGATGATTCTGGACGCAGCCCAGAAGCACAGCGTGCCGGTCGAGCTGCTTTGGAAGCCGGCCGCCGCCGTCACTTCTCTCCAGCCTCAGCAAGAATCAACGCCATCAGGTCGGCTCGAATGAAAAACCGTGCCTCGGTCTGGAGCTTCTCCATTTCTTCGCGAACGGAAAGAATTCGACCCGCCCGTTTCGCGTAAAGCAGTTCTCCGAGAACGCCGACCACTTTCAAACCGCGTTCTCTGGCCAATTCCCGACCGGCCCGGTCGTCGAGCAGAATCTTGTCGGCATTCCTCAATTCCGCCAGAGCAATGGCTTCACACTCGCCCGGATCAGCGCGTTCCAAATACCTAGAAAGATCGATTGATTTCGGAAGAGGCTCCACCAACAGCCACGAAGCGTCGAGGGCGTCGCATATCAGCCTCCGTCCCTCCGGATGGCGGAGCGCCTCCAATTCCTCCTGCACCTTTAAGGGAATCGTGATCGCCTTGTAGCGATCGCGTAAAAGGTGAAGCCGCCCGATGATGGCGAGATTGCTCAGCGGCGAGGTGTTACTCACCACGAGCATCGGCGATATCCTCCATGGCTTCGGTCAGGCCGTAGTCGCGCGAAATCCCTCTTTCCGCCAGCTCGCAGGCAAACGCCTCGCGATCCAACCCGGCCATGGCAGCCGCCCGCCCTAGGGTCAACCATCGCTTCGCATAGTAGCGGGTTGCCAGTTCGATCTGCATATGACGTTCCCGTTCCCCCGGACCAAGCGGCAGGTGGGCCAAGACATCGTCATCGACTTCCAGTGTAATGCTCACAGCGGGCAACGATAGCCTCCCTCGGGCTGCGGCGCAACGGCCGAGTCCCGGACCCGTTGACAGCGCCTCCGGGGCGTGAAAGCCCTCGACGTTCTCCGCAGCCGCCAGCCCTGGCTCATTACGCCGGAGGCACTTGATCATTTCGCCGCCCGGACCTCGGCCTTCGCCACTGGTCAACTCTTTCGCGACGATCCGCCGACTCACCCGCTCCTCGACATTGACGACCGGATCGGTATTGTCCGTCTCCACGGTCCGCTCATCCGCCGTCCCAGCCTCATCGAGAGCTGGCTCTTCGACGCGGTCAGCACCGAGGACGCGATCGCCGCCGTCCGCCAGGCCGCCACCCACGAGAAGATCGACGCGATCCTTCTCGACATCGATTCGCCGGGCGGCACCGCGATGGGCACCACCGAACTGGCCGAGGCTGTCGTTGACGCATCCAAGGAGAAGTTCGTCTACGCCTTCACCGGCGGCCTCATGTGCAGCGCGGCTTACTGGGTCGCTTCGCAATGCGATGCCATCTACGCCTCGCCATCGGCACGTGTCGGCTCCATCGGGGTCATCATTCCCTTCCTCGACACGAGCGAAGCCTTCGAGCGGGCGGGTCTCAAGATGGAGGTCTTTGCCTCCGGCAAGTTCAAGAGCATCGGCACGCCCGGTGTCGCCTTGACCGAGGAACAGCGCGAGCTGCTTCATGCCGAGGTCGCTGAAATCTTCGGCGACTTCCGCGCCGCCGTTCTCGCCCGTGGCCGCAAGATCCCGGACGAGGCCATGGAAGGCCAGACCTTCAGCGCCCGCCAAGCGCAGCGACTGAACCTCTCCGGCATGGCCAAGGACCGCGACGCCGTGCTGGCCCGGCTTCGCCGCCTTCACACCGGCAAAGTTGACACGATGGCCCGGTCGATTCCTCACGCGACCATGAAGACCGTCGAAGACCAGCTTTCCGAAGCGCTCGCCCAGATCAAAACCTTCCAGACAGAGGCAGGCGAGCGGGACTACGAACTCAAGCAGCTTTCCGAGCAGCTCAACGAAGCCAAGGCCGACTTGCTCGCCAAGGAGGCCGAACTGGGCTCGGCACGGCAGACGCATGAAGCCGCCGTCGCCGAACTCCGTCAGCGACTCGAAACGGAACAGGCCGAAAGCCGCGAGCAACTCGCGGGTGCCAAGACCGAGATCGACCAGCTCACCCAGCAGGTCACCGGGTTGACCGAGGCCAATGCCCAACTCGCCGCGCGCGAACAGGATCTCGAAAAGCGGGCCGCTCTTCGCGCCGCACAGATCGCCGCCGAATCCGGCAGCCAAACGCCTGCCCGCGTCACTCCGGCGGCAAACCATCAGCCCGATCCGCTTCCGCAAAGCGCCGCCGAAGTCTGGAACCGCCAGTTCCAACCCACCCGCTGATTTCCTCTCCGTCCCTTCAACCCACCACCCACCATGTCCGTTCCCACTCTACTCGACCTTGCCAAGCTCGATGCCGGCGTCGGCTATCCGATCATCGAGGAATCCGTCAAGAGCGCTCCCGAACTCCGGGTCGTGCCCGCCTCCACGATCCTCGGCACCACGATGGAACTCACCGTGAGAACGGGGCTTCCTTCAATGGCCTTCCGCGATGCCAACCAGGGCGTTCCGCGCAGCAAGTCCCGCTACGAGACCAAGACCTTCCAGACCCACATTCTCGACCACCAGATCGCGGTGGACGAGCAGATCGTGAACGGTGCGAAGGATCGCGGACGGCTCCTCGAAAACCATGTCGTCGGCGTGATGGAATCGGCCATGCAATACGTGGGCAGCCAGTTCTACTACGGCACCGGCCACGACGCGAAGGGTTTCCCCGGACTCCTCGCCCAATACGCCGCCGATCCCGATCACACCGTGGACGCGGGCGGGGCGACCAACAAGACCTCGGTCTGGTTTCTCAAGCTCGGCCCCGAGTGCCTGGAGTTCCTTTTCGGCAACGGTCGGACCATCGGGCTCAACGACACGTGGGATCTCGAAACCGTGTATGACGACGACGGCAATCCCTACAAGGCCTACACCAACTGGATGTCTGGCCGGGTCGGTCTTCGTCTCGCCAACCGCAACTGCGCGGTGCGGATCAAGAACGTGGAGGAATCGGGCGAGAACAAGAAGACGCTCAACGACGGCCTCCTCTACGCCGCCTACGAGAAGTTCACCGAGTTCGGCATGGAGCCGACCCACATCTTCATGAACGGGCGCTCCCGCGAGCAGGTTCGCAGCGGACGCACCGCCACCAACCCGGCGGGCAATCCCGCTCCGCTCCCCACCGAATGGGAAGGCATCCCCATCATTCGCTCGGCCTCCATCGTGAACAGCGAGGCCTGATCCCTTCCAAACTCGAACCCCGCCCATCATGCACTCTCTCAAAGACGCTGAACTGATCCGCACTATGGCGCTCCCGGCTGCCGGGGCGAGCGCCTCCACCGCCTCGATCGACCTCGCCGCAACCACGCAGGCCGAGAGCCACTTCGAGGTCGAGGTCTTGCTGCCCGAACTGGAGAACCTCGTCGAGGACAAGAAGGCCACCGTGACGCTGGAAGACTCGGCAGACGACGCCAGTTTTGCGGCGGTTGCCGGCCTCGCTCCGCTGGAAGTGATGGGTGGAGCCGGGGGCGGGGCGGACGCCGCTTCGATTCGGGTCCGGCTCCCGAGCGCCACGCGCCGCCATCTCCGGGCCACGGCGGACGTGGAAGCCGCCGGAGGCGACAACACCGCCGCCAGCGTCACCATGGCGCTCATCTTCTGAATTTCCCGGCACACGCAGTCAGCGGTTCTCGGGGTTAGGGTAAGCCCCGGTCGGTCAGCACAACCGGCCGGGGCTTTCGTTTGCAGGCTGGACGAAATCGCCTTTCCGGTTCACCGTCCAGGCATGTGGATTGCTTCGAAACACGGCTTCTTCAGCATCGTCCGGAAGGAGGACGTTTTTCACGTCCGGGCGAGAGGCAAAGGGGATCTGGACAACCTTCGAAGCGCCGCCGGCCTTGCGGAGCAAGTGCAGGAAAGTTATCCGGGCAGTGACTACCCCTGGCGCCTGATCGTGGGGAGTGAATCCCTCGGCAAGGTGTTTGAAGCGCTGGAGGCCACGATCGACTACGGCAATTTCAAGGGAATGATCGGAGCCACACCCGATCAGCGTGACAAGCTCGACGCCTATCACCGCATCTGGGCGGAGATGGATCGCTGGCAGGAATCGAAGGGCCGGTAGCTTGTTGCGCAACAGACCGGGGACAGATTGACAGCTCCGTCGGGAGAGGATGCCTGCCTCCCGCTACGACGAACTCGACGCCGATCTCGCAGCCATCATCGAGGAAGTCGGGATCGACGTGACCTGGAACGACGGCACCTACAAGGCGGTGGTGGCAGATCCCCGCGTCGAACTCGACCTCCAGAGTGGCGGCTTCATGCCCGAGGCGGACTTCCAGGTGAAGATCCGCAAGGCCGCGCTGCCTGCTCCTGGTCCCAAGCCAAGACAGTCCATCACCATTCGCGGCGAAACCTTCGCCATCAAGGGGCTGACCGATCGGCCCACCAGTCCGCTCCTGGTCCTCCACGTCGCCCGCTCATGAACGCTTCTGTCGAGAACGCCTTCGCCGCCTGGCTCGTCGATGCCGGGATAGTATTGCCCATTCATACGGGAGCCTCGACCGAGGAGTTTGATCCGGAGCAGCTCGCGGTGATCGTATCGGTTCCCGACGTGGAGCATTCCGTCGGACCGCTGCACCGGGCCACCGTAAACCTCGTCGTCACCGGTCCGGCCTATCACACGAGCGTTCAGTCCTATCGCGACGCCGCGCTTGGAATACTGGGTGTTGTGGACGACCACGCCAACTCCGGCCTAGCCGCCTTGATCGACCAGCAGGCCGGGGCGAGCTTCGGTGGACTTTGGGTGAAGGACAGCAGCGAGCGGATCGAAGAAGACCGATGGATCCACACCCTCGCCCTCATGGTCGGTTTGGTGCGTCCGCTTTGACACGGACGCGGTGCCATATGACCCGCGAAATCTTCCGCCACCGCAACGCTCCTTTTCGAGTCGTCTGCCTTACCGAGCCGCACCTTCTCCTCCCCCTCGGGCACGATCCCTACGACACTCCGGTTCGTTGCCTTTATCGCATCGACCGTCTTCACTGGTTTCGCTGGAAGCCGGTTCGATCACCCTACCACCATTGTCGGCGCGAGGCGGTTCGGCGCTGCCGGGTGCTGGCCGACTACGAGGTCGCAAAGCAACTCCATCCGGAGCCGTCGCGTTGACAGCCGGGGCGGAGTATGCCCGCCCACCTCGGAGTCGCGACCACCTTCGGCCTGACCGCCCCCGTCGGCGGTTACGTCCAGGAATCCTCCCGCGAGGAAAGCGTGGAGCTGGCCACGATCCGCAACGAATCCGGCGTGACCGTCAAGGCCATGCCGAAACCGCTCGTCACCCGAACGGTGAACCTCAAGGGAAAGGGCGACGCCAACCTCGCCGCTGTGGCGAGCGGTTCTTTCGCCGAGGGCGTGCTCCGCGTCACCGAGGCCAAGCAGAGCGAGAGCAACGAGGACTTCCCCGACTTCGAGATCACCGGCACCGCCTACCTGAACCTTCCCGCCTCCTGATCCACCATGCCCGTCACCCTCACCCAGATCGGTATCCAGTCCGTGGACATCACTCTCGCCGAAAGCGTGGAAGTGAGCGCCAAAGTCGAGGCCAAACCGCTCCTCGACAAGGACGGTCGGTTCGCCGACGGCGCGGCCTTCGATCCTACCTCGGATTTTTCCCTGAAGGGTCGCGGGGACCTGCCCGCCGGACTCGCCGTGGGCACCGATGGCGGCAGCAATGTGGACGGCCTCTTTGCCGGAGGCGTGACCATCATCAGTTCGGTCAAGGAGATGGAGAAAAACGACGACTGGAACGCCTGGGAATGCTCCGGGCAGAACTTTCCCAACGCCGCCTGACAAACCCACATGAGAACCGGACAAAAGATCATCTTCGTGCGCGGCCAGGAACCCCCTCTCAAGAGCCGCGACACCGCGCTCATCGCCGCCGCCCTCGTGAGCGGTGCGAAGCTCGCCGGCGACAAACCCTTCCTCCACACCATCGAGGAAGTGGACGACGAGCCGAAGCGGACCACTACCTGGAGTATGGACGGCGGCAGCGAACTCGTCTTCCGATCGAACTTCCCCGAGGAAACCCTCGACTTCGCCGAGTTCCGCCGACGCTTCGAGGACGATGCCTGGTGCCGGGACAACCCGGATCATCCCATCGCCTATCTCCGCGCCTTTGCCGACACCTTCGCCGATCTGCGCGAACAACTGCGCGGCCAGAAACCCGCCTTCCTCCTGCGCAAAGGCAAACGCTTCGCGGTGATCCCCCAGGACGCCGACCCGGAGCGGAAGCGTGAAATCCTCGAACTGCTCGGATAAGATCATGGCCAAAGACACCCGCACCCGCAAACTCGAAGCCGCCTTCGCCGATCCTGCCGAAACGGAAACGGTGATTGGCGGCCTTCGCCTGCGTCCCTTCTCTCTGGGCACGCTCAACGTGTGCCGCCAGTTGGAGCTTACCCTCTTTCTCGACGGCGAGGCGGAACTGGGCGACGAGGAAAAGCAGCGCCAGATCGTGGCCTTCGCCTGGGTGCAGTCCGCGCCTCTCACCGAAGTGCTCGCGGCCCTGCGAACCGGAACCGCGAACGAAAGAATCGCCGAGTTTGAGTTTCAACTCGACGTGGCCGCCCTCCCGGAACTGATCACCGAGATTCAGCGCATCTCCGAACTGGCGGCGGCAGCCGCGGTGGAGGTGGCTCCCAAACCGGGGCGCTCCGGAGAGGACGACGCGCCCCCAAACTGCTAGAGCCGGGGTGGACGGCATCGATCGTCTTCACCCTGGCGCGAGAAACCGGCTGGCCTGAATCCTTCCTCGTCTGGCAACTCCCACTGCCCCGCGCGCTCCAGTATTACCACTGTGCGCTGCGAGCCTCGCTCGCCTGGACCGTGCCTCCGAGCGAACCCGCCGGAGATCGTCTCGCCCGTCTGGAGGCACTCGCCGCGAGTCTCGCCGTTGACGCCGACGACGAGGCGTAGGGCATGACCACCGAACTCCAGATCGACACCCGCGAATTCATGAACACGGCGGCGAGGTTTCTCGCCACCTCGAAGCGGGATCATCTCATCGTCATGCGCGAGCAGGCGAAAGGCGTCATTCGCGAGGTCATACTCCTGACGCCTCCGGGCCGGCCCGGAGCCACCAAAGCGCGAAGCCGGGGCACGGCCAAGGTGAAGTCGGACATCCTCAAACTGGTCAAGGGAACCAACTCAGAAGCGAAGGTGCAGCGCCGCGACATCGCCGCCATCCACGCTTCGCACCGTCGCCAGGGACGGGTCTCGGGCGAGATCAGCCCGCGCATCATCGTGCCGATGGACGCCCTCCGCGCCTACATCCAGGCGAAGCAGGCCCGCGTCGGTCATCTCGCCTCCGGGTGGAACACGGCGGCAGCGAGGCTCGGTCACAAGCCGCCCGCCTGGATCTGGCGCAGCAACGGACCCGGAGGCATCGAGATCATGGTCACCGACAAGGACATCCGCATCCGGGCGACCAACCGCGTCGCCTACGCCTCGGAGATTTCCATGCTCAACAGCCGCATCCAGACGGCCCTCAATATCCAGCGCAACAAGATGGAGCGACGCCTCGCCCATTACCTGAAGCAGGCGGCGACGCGCTCGGGATTCAAGTGACCCGACCATGGCCGCGATCACCGCCGAACTGGCCCTTGAGGTCTCGAAGTTTCAGGGAGCCCTGCGCCAGGCGCAGGATTCCCTGCGGGGTTTCCGTTCGCGTGCCCAGCAGCAGGGATCCGGTCTCGGTTCGTCGATGTTCGCCGGTGTGGGCAAGGCGGCGGCAGGTCTGGGAACGGTGCTGGCGGGAGCTCTCGCGGCAGCGGGTGTGGGCAAGCTGGTTTCGGGAGCCATCGGACGGGCCGTGAGCGACGAGCAACTCCAGGTGAGCTTCGACGTGCTCGTGGGTGATCCCACGAAGGCGAAGGAAACTCTCGCGTCCCTGCGCAAGCTCGGAACAGAAACGCCCTTCGAGTTTCCCGAACTGGCCGAGGCCGGCAAGAAGCTCATCGCCTTCGGCGAAGGAGCCGACACCGTGACCGACACGCTGCGGCGCATCGGCGACGTGTCGAGCGGCATCCAGGCTCCCATCGGCGACATCGCCGAGATCTACGGGAAGGCCCGGGTGCAGGGGCGCTTGTTTGCGGAGGACATCAACCAGCTCACCGGGCGCGGCATCCCCGTGATCCAGGAATTCGCCAAGCAGTTGGGCGTGACCGATTCCGAGGTCAAGGAGATGGCAAGTTCCGGCAAGCTCAGCTTTGACAACCTGGAACAAGCCTTCATCAGCCTCACGTCCGAGGGCGGCAAGTTCGGCGGCATGATGGCCCGCCAGAGCCGCACCGTTGGTGGGTTGTGGTCCACCTTGAAAGACACCTTCGGCGAAGTGCTCCTCTCGCTGGGGCAGCCGATCAACGATGCCCTGCGTCCGCTCCTGGACGAGGCGATCAAGCATGTCGGGGCGCTGAAGGAGGGAGCGGCCCAGGTCGGAGCGGCGGTCGCGACAGCAATGAAGGCGGTGGTTGGTTTCTTCCGTGAATTCAGCGGAGCGGAGATGGGCAAGCTCCTCCTCGACTCGCTGGTCCTCGCCTTCAAAGCCTCCGTGAACGTGCTGTATCGCGGCCTCGTCGGAACGCTGGCCGCCATGGGGCAGTTGATCGTCGAATACTTCCGCAACGGGCTCGCCCTGTTTTCGATTCTCACCACGGCTGACTTCTGGAAGGGCATGGGCAATGCGCTGGCCGGCATCGCGAAGACCTTCGGCGCGCTCCTCATGGAGCTGCTCGCCAAAACGGTGGAAGGACTCAAGCAGATCCCCGGCGCGGGCAAACTGCTCGGGAACGCGGACAGCTCTCTGCGGGACAACGCGCGGTCCATGCGCGAGAGCGCCGCCGGGAATTTCGCGAAGAGCGGCGACCAGCTCACCCCTGCTTTCGAAGCGGCCCAACGCCGCCTCGGGGAAGCACTTGGAAACGTGGGTGGGGCCTTCACCGAAGCCTACGGCAACACCAGGGATCTCTTCGACACGTCCAAAGAGGAATCCTCGATCGGGCAGGCAGCGGCCCGACTTTCGGCGCGGTTGGCCGCCGATGAAGCCAAGGCGAAACAGGCGGCGGCTGGAGGCTCCTCATCAGGCAGCAGTCCCTCGCCCGGACCCGCCGCAACAGCAGCGGGTGGATCCGCACGCTTGTCTCCCGGTTCTTTCGCCTCGGCCATCAACCTCGTCATGGGCCGCAGCGCCAACGAACTGATCCTGGACGAGACCAAGAAGCAGACCGAAACCCAGCGCCAGATGGCGGGCGAGTTGAAGCAGATCAACGAGAAGCTCACGCCGCGTCCGGGAAACTCGACTCCCGCAGCGCCGGTGCCGCTGGTTGATACGGTGGCCCGCTTTGGATGAGTGCCGCTCCCTTCCAGATGCTCGGACTGAGTGCCAGCCGCGACGAACGGCGGCTCATCAGCATTTCGGTTCCCTGGAACTGCAAGACTCTCGCCGAAACCATGACCGTGGGCGGAGGGACTCCCTTCGGCCTGCCCGAAACCGGACGTCAGGTGAGCCAGCTCGAGGACTCCTCCTTTCAGGTCACGATCAGCTACGAGGGCACCGAGGACGAGCCGGGCGAAGAGGACAGCTACGAGTTCGATTCGAGCTTTCGCGAGGAGCCCATCGAGACCCACCCGAAGATCGCCCTCATCAAAAAGCGCTTTGGCGGCATCCTCGGTGACGATGGTCGCATCACCTTCCCTGAGAAGGTGCCGGGAGGTGCGGGAGAAACGGCAGGACTCGGAGGAGGGGAAACGACCCGCGCGGAGAAGAACCCGCTTTTCGGCCAGACCACCTATCTGGTCCTCAACGCCGTCTTCCGGCGCACTTACCTGAAGCGCCGTGTCCCGGCGAACCTGCTCGATGAGGTGGGCACGACCCGCGCCCGGCTTCCCGGCGGATTGCCCACGCCAAAAGGACGCAACTGGCTCGTCATGCCGCCCAAGGTGGCCCGGCGCGGCAACGTCTTCGAGATCACCGAAGAATGGATGCTCTCGAAGCCGGGCGAGGAATGGCCTGAAGCTCTCTACCGGCTGATCGAACGATGATCCATCTGCGCGACCTCTACGTGCGGCCGGGCGAGCCGGTCATGCCCGCCTGGAAGCGGCTGCTCGAATGGTCGAAGCAGTTCCGTCTCTTCGCTGGCCGGGGAGTGCGGCTCCAGCGTACCCCGAACGGAACCTACGTGATCGCCGACCTCAAGGCGAACCCGTGGAACCATCCCTTCAAGGTGAGACTCGCCGACCGGGAGGCGTCCATTGGCTTCGGCACCGTGCAGGACGTGGTGCCGCGGATCGAGGGCAAACGCCTCGACGGAATGGACGACAAAGGACGTGAGGGAGAGACTCCCACTCTGCGCCTCACCGGAGAACCGAACGAAGAGCTGCGCTCCTGGATCGTCGTCGAGGTGCAGATCGATCCCAAGTCGGGCGAGATCGACCCCGAGAATGAGGAAGCCGTCACAATCCGCCATGTTCGTGAGCTTCGGCCGTCGTCTGCCGAGATTGGTCGCCACCCGCTCGCCATGCTGGTCTGGGCTCCTAACAGAACAACGATTGTCCGTGCCCGGCAGATCACCCACTTCCACCTGCGGCATCTCTTTGTCGCGCAACAAGGATCGGACCCGCAGGACACGCGCGGTGGCCGACACCTTTTCTGGGCAACATGAAAACGATCCTTGCCGCCACCTGGAACGCCCTCATCGACCGGCTCCGCCGCGAGCAGGTCCTCGGCTGCACCGTGCTGGGGCATGGCGGTTGGAAACATCCCTGGCAGGTCACTCCCTCCTGGAGTTTTGAGCGCGAGGAGTGGGTCGCGCAAATTCACCCCGGCTTCGTGAACGGCCTCGATGCGGAGGTCCGCCTCCGCACGGAGGAAGCGCCCCTCGAAACCGTGGTAAGGCTCGGAGCCAGGAACGGAGAACGCGTCGATTCATGGCTTAGCGAAGGACCGCAGATGCCCCTGCGACAATGGCGGTCCATCGGAGCGGACGCCGCGCCCGAGAGCGTCTCGGTGAGCGGGTTCGAAACCATTGTGGAATCCTTCGAGCCAGTGCCGGAATTTTTCCTCGCGCTCGGAGCGGGAGCGACAGAAGAAGGCGGTCGCCTGCTTCGAGCCACCGAAATCGTGCTTCAGCAGGACCGACTCACCACGGGGACCGACTGGACCTTCGGCGCGGGCTTGGACGGCACCTTCGCCCAGTTCAACGTGACCTATCGCCTTCCACCCGGATCAAGGGAACGCGCCTACCTCCGGACGACTTCGCGATACGAACCGCCCACACCTCCTGATCCGATGGACCGCCTCTTGGGTCGGTGGGGGGACGAAGGTTTCGACGCCCTCCACCTCGCAACCGTCTTCCTGCTCGCGCCCGAGGACATGCCCGCCGGTTCGGAACCGGGGCCGGACTGGACGCCCCACGTGAAGCACCGGGTCTTCTGGAACCTGGTCCATGCCGTTCGCTTCGAACCTCCGGTGGGGCGAACCGAAAACCTCACCCTTTTCACCGGGCTCGCGGGCGGGGTGGCCGACGGCCTCATCAACCAGCTCCTCGCCGACAACAACGACAGGAGCGCGGCGGCCTCGGAGTTCCTCGCGAACCGAACGGTGGAGGGGCGGTTCTGGAGCATCTGATGATGGACGACAACGAGAACAGCGAGGAGAAGGACGGCTTCGGTCTGGACAAGAACCGGCGGCTGGTGGAGCGGCGGGAGCGAACGACCGAGGAACAGGGGCCGGAGCCACTCGATCCGCCGTTTCCATATCGGGTGATTTCGCCGGATTCCTTCCTCGCGGGGTGGCTTGCCGGTTCGTGATTTATCCCTTATGCTCCCGTTATGAACGCGAGAGAAGCCGTAATCGAGGAGATCAGGACCGCACCGGAGCCGGTGGTCAAAGAGGTTCTGGATTTCGTCCGGTTTCTGAAGAGTAAACCTGGCGTCGAGCAGCCCGCACCCGCGACACCCAGAGTGATGCCGGATTTCGCAGCCCGCAAAAGGGCCATCTTCGGAGACCGCATCCTACCTGATTCCCAGGAGATTCTGGACGAACTTCGGGCCGACCGGATCTGATGCGCTACTTCGACTCCGGACTGCTTCTGAAGCTCTACCTGTCGGAGCCTCGCGAAAAGGAGGCGGAGCAGTTGTTTTATTCGTCTCCGACGCCACCTCCGTTCACGCAACTTCACGGACTCGAAATGCGCTCCGCAGTCCGCCAGAAGCTCGGTCGCGGTGAGATCGACCTGGCCGAGTCGGAAAGAATTCTCAAGACTCTGGATGGCGACCTCGCGGCGGGAATATTCTCCCAACCGAGTCCTTCCTGGCACGACGTGTTTCTCCAGGCCGAACGTTTCTCCGCCGCACATGGAGCATCGACTCTGTGCCGATCTCTGGACACTCTGCACGTCGCCTTGGCTGCCGTCCTGGGAGCGGGCGAGTTCTGCACGTTCGATGTGCGTCAGGCCAGGATGGCTGCCGCCGCCGGATTGAAAGTGATTCCCTGATCATTGCCTCGCCCCTGTTGACACCCTGCACGCCCCGACGTGCAGGCCCTTCTTTACGCGAACCTGACCTCCCGGAAAGTCTCCGACTCCCTCGGCGGCCCGGACTTCGACTGGCCCGAACTCATCGAGGGCGACACGATCCGCCTCGGCCTGCGCTTCGCCCAGACCTTCGGCGACCAGGACCTCGAGATTGAGCGCCACGTCCGGCTCGTCCGAGCCTCGCTGGGGCGGCTCGACGCCCGGCCAGTTTCAGGCCAGTGGGCGATTCAAATCGGAACTGATCCGCCCGAGGAAGGCGTGAACACAACGACGCTCGTCGCCAACAATGCCGGAGCCGAAGCCGTGCAGGCCGCGCTGCTTGCCCTGATCACTGCTCCGTCCTTTTCCGTTGCCGGTGTCGAAGCCGATTCGGTCTCGGTCGAAGCGAAGGATGGAAGCTGGCTGGTTCGCTTCGAAGCAGAGGGACAACCGATTCCCGAGCCTCTTGAACTTCGCGCGGGTCGCAACGCTCTCGAACCCATCTCCTTCCTTCGGTCCCGGACCTACCAGGTGGACGGGCGCTGGGTCCACGAGCTGCGACTCGTTCAATCGCCCGTCGCCTTCACCGATACCTCCGCTCCGGTCGTCCCCGCCGCTCCCGCGATCAGCAAGGTCCAGCATGGCGGTTCGGAGGGTGAAATCATCTGGAACGAGATCCAGGCACTCACGGTCTCGCCCCAGTTCCGGGGAGCCTACCAACTGAAGCGCCCTGACACGTTCGCCAGGTCCACACTGCTGAGCGTTTCGGACGGCACCGATGAAATCGCCGAAGCGATCCGGTCACTCGCCGACGAAGACGGCTCCTTCGTCGTCACGAACCCGCTGCCCCACGTCGCTCACATCGAGTTCGCAGGTGCAATGAGTGGACTCGGCTACGAGGAGCTTCTGGTGGAAGTCGTCACCGCGCCTCCCGGTGACGTGACCTTCGAGCTGAACCTTGCCACGGCCGAACTGGCGAACCTGCTGCGGGTGGCTCCTCTCGTCGAAAACCTGCCTCTCGAAATCGAAGTCACCTACGAAGACGAGAACGATTCCGATCATCTCCACGTCTGGACCTACCGCACCGAGGTCTCGGTTCGTCGTGAGCTAATCCACGAGGAACTCGCCACCGCGCAAAACATCGACTGGCTGCGTCCGCCCTTGCCGAAGGACTACGTGCCCTTCACCCCCGATCAGGTCATCACTGGCAGCCAGCACTACGTCTCGACCCTCGGCAACGGCACCGACACTGTCTTCGTCGTCGATCACAATCTCGCCACCGAGGCGCTTCACCTCACGCTGCGGGAAAACTCAGTCGGTGGAGACATCCTTAGCCCTGGCATCGTCTACACCACGACTGTCGCTGGACCGAACTCGGTCGAGATCACGCTCTTGGGAGTCTACGCCGTCACCCCTCCCGCAATCGCAGCGCTTGCGGTTGTCGTCACCACGGCCGGTCCGGTTTCCGCCTTCCAGGCCCACACCCACACCATCGCGCAGATTGTGGGACTTCAGACCATCCTCGACGCTTTCGGGGCGGACATCGCCCTGCTGAAGGCCCTCGCTCCCGCCGGAGTTCTCGCCTCGCAGGAGCGGGATTCGGGACTGTCGTCGAACTGGACCCTTCCCAAGCTCTTCGAGATCTACCCGACCCGACGTCAGGTGCCACCGACCACAAACGGTCTCATCGACCTGCTCAACGCGGGCGAGGCTGCCCTTCCCAGAGCCGGGGGACTGCTCGCCGCGATTCACGATGCCGCCGTTGAGGCGATCCCCAACCCTTTGCCGGAACCGTCCGCCACCTACCTCGACCGGGTTTTCGAGAACCAGGGGGCCTCCAGCGTAACGCTCCCCGGCGGCCTCGGACGCCGCAGCGTGGAATTGGCACCGGGCGATTTCGCCGCCTGCGACGGTAGGGTCTGGTATCGGGCCGAACCGTTCGGGAGCGGCACCGAATCCAGCTACTACCCCAGCGACTTCACCCGCGAGCTGTTCCGCTTCTTCGTCAACGACCGACAACTCCGACTCCGCACGGAGCTGCTCCTCCAGTTCGCCGTGGAGTTGGCCGTGCTCAAGTCGAACACCAATTGCCAGTGGACCCTGGCCATCGAACTGGGCACCGCGCCGCAGGACTCCGCACCCGGCACGCCCGGCATCAACCTCCAGAATGTGGTCTGGTCCGCCGTGCCCGTCCTCGAACAGCGGCTCCTTCTTACGCCGGTGCCCTGCACCCACACCTTCGGCATCCGGGTGAAGCGATTCCTCAGCGGGGGCGCGGACACCCTGTCTCTCGACCGGCTCCTCTATGGGGCGGCCGAGGGCGGCACTCCGCCGGCTTCGGCCAACTTCGCGGTGCGGGGTCGGCTCTTGCGCTTCGACACCGAAAACCACCAGAGCGACCCGCGCGGTTTCGTGGCCCTGCGGGGTCTCGATCTCCAGGCCGAGGGAGATGTGGGAGTCCAGGACATCGGCAAAGCCCTCATCCAGAAATAACCCCCCATGGCCATCCCGACCATCCACGGCAACACCTCGCTCCTCGCCCTCGTGCGCGGCGTGGGATTCGCCTTCCAGCCCACCGGGGAGAACCTTCCCCGCGTCGATGCCACGGCCTCGGCCACCAGCGACTCGCTCACCTTCGCTTCGGCTTCGCCGCCCCTGGCCAATGGTGACCGGGTGCGGGTGCTGCCCTTCTCGGGTCAGGAGCTGCCAGCCCCGTTGAACGAGGAGAGCACCTACTTCCTGCGCGACTTCGCCGCCACGACCTGCAAGCTCGCGGCCACCAGCGGCGGGGCGGCGGTCAACCTGACGAGCAACGGCGGCTATTTCCGTCTCCTACGCGCCGACACCTGGAGCGCGGACGGTTTGCCCGATGGCCTGGAGATCGATCCGGCGACCGGCCTCCTCTCCGGGGCCGCCACCCTGCCGGGCGTCTACAACGCCACCCTCCGCGCCCGAAACAGCGACGGGCAGAGCGCCGACCATCTCATCGTCATCGGCGTGGAACCGAACCGATACCTCCAGGATGCCTCGGTGGAGATCGACATCAACCTGCGCGACGGCCGCGTCCGCCTCGCCGGGCCGCCGGTGGTCAACGCCGCCACTCCTTCCTCCGAACCCGAGCCGGTCCTGCACGTGAAGTCGGGCGACCGGATCGTCCTGAGTGTCGGCTTCATGAAGGACGAGACCCTCGTCGAGCTGCCCCTCGAACAGATCCGCTTCGGCCTGAAGGAATACGAGCCCGATCGTCTCCACCTCCTCAACGACGGCACCTACACCCAGGTCGGGGAGTTCGAGGAGGCGCGCTACCAGATCGTGGCGGAGTTCACGACCTCGGCCCTGACCTCCATCCTCTCCGGCTACGAGGGCGACGTGGACACCTTCTTCGACTCGGTGGCGGAAATCGAATTCGTGACCCTCTACGAGCAGGGCGGTCAAGTCCTCGATCTGCGGCGCACGACGCGCTCCTTCCTCGTGCGGGTCCATCGCGACCTCATCGTCCCGAACGCCTGACCCCGATATGCCGATCCTACTCCAGCCGCCCAAGCTGATGCCCTTGCCGGCGGCGCTGCGTTATTCCCGCGAAGGCTACGCGATCCGTCGCGCGATCTGGGACGGCAGCGGCGAGGGACGCGAACTCGCCTGGTTCGTCTACCGTGGCGGAGTCTTCTTCCGCCTCGACGCAGAAGGTCGCGAGGTCGTCCAGAACGACGAGATGACCCGCGAGGATTTTCTCGCGCGGGACTGGACGCTCCTCCCGCCCGATTGCGTCGGCAGCGCGGAAGTCTGCGACTGCGGGCCGGGGGCGGTCGAGGCCATGCCCTATCCGGACTGGGAGGACGAACCCGATCCGCTCGCCGCGCAAGACGCATCCAACCCGAACCGCCTCCTCGGCCTCGAAGGCTGCCAGTGGCGCACCGGTCCCTGCGAATGCGGCGGCGGGGAAACCAGTCCGCCACCCTGGCCGCTTCCTCCCGGCGAAACGCCGCCCCCGCTTCCGCCCCCGCCAGGCACTCCCGCCGCGCCCACCTCGCCGGGTACGCCCGGAGCGCCGGGTGGAAGTCCATCCGGCGGAACCGGTCCCACGATTTTCGGCTCGGGAGGCGGAGGGGGCGGCAGTCCCAGGAAACGTCCGCGCAAGCCGCGCAGCTACCATCTCCCGAACGTGAGCATGGACGCTGAGGTGACCGACCCGAGCTGCATCCAGCGCCTCCCGGAACCTCCCTGCGGCAACCGAAACCTGCCCGACAATTCCCTGCAATCGCGCTCGGTCGCGGGGACGATCACCATCGGACCCCATCCCGAGGGCCGGCGCGACCTTTGCTGGATCACCGTCACCTGTGGCGGCGAGACCCTCCTTCGCCAGGTCGGGGCCCCGGGGGATTCCTTCGACTTCGGTCCGGGCGGCCCCTTCCGCCAGGCGGCCGGCGGATCCATGACCGTCTTCGCCACGGTTCACTTTCCCGGTCAACGCGGCGGCACCCGCAACGCGCGCGCCCAGGCCGACTGGCCGCCCCACTGCGCTCCGCAGGGTCCCTGCACGCCACCGCCTCCGCCTCCACCACCTCCTCCGCCCGATCCCTCGGGCTCCATGGGTTCGTCATGATTGCCTACCTTCTCCTCGCCGGTAAATCGGCACCCGCTCTCGTGAATGACACTGTCGCCCGTCTGCGCCAGCGCGATCCCGCGTGCCGGGTGGCGGTGATCGACTCGCCGGAGCATCGTCTTCCGCGCCATCCCGAGTGTGATCTCCACCGGACCCGTGCCATGGGCGAAGCGGGCTGGACCGAGGAGACCGGTCTCCTCGCGATGATGAACCAGGCCTTTCCCGGCGTGCGCTGGATCGGGCGCCTCTTCAAGCCTGGCGCGCTTCCGGAACTCCCGCCGCATCACGACCGCCTCGATGCCTGGATCTGCCCGAACGGATACTTCCTTCGCCGGGCCTTCCTCGCCGCGCACGCCAACGAGCTTTCTGTGGCTGGAAATGCGGGCCTTCGACTGGAGGACGGACTCCTCGACTTCGTGACGAAGGCCGGCGGAAGAGTCGAGCGCAAGCCCGCCGCCACTCCTGACCATGACGCCTATCTGTCGAAGCGCCTCTCCTCCTGCTCGATCCCGATGCGGGCGAAAGCCTTCTGCGCGGTGGCCACCACGGAGGTGGCGGGCGAGGCGGAAATCCTCGTGCGCACCCTGCGCCGCCACCACGACGAGCCGCTCGTGCTGGTCTGCGATGAGACGGTGGCCTCGCGCGTCGGCGCGCTGGGTCTGCCGCGGATCGAAATCGGACCCATTACCGGCTCGCTGCTCCGGCGCGCGGAGGAATTGAGCCGCCGTGTCATCCGGCACGACCCTTACTGGAAGGCCGAGCTGATCGCGCTGAAGTTCCATGCCCTGCGCACCGCGATCGGGCGCCATGGCCCGAGCCATCTCCTCGATGCGGACATCGCGGTCAACGGCTCCCTCCACGCGGGCGGTCCCTGGGTCGCAGATCTCGTTTTGAGCCCCTTCTACTGGCCCGACCCGGCGGCGGCCATTCCTGTCGCCCACGGCTTCTTCAACGCGGGCTACCTCCTCGCCGGGGACACGCGGGTGGTCGACCGATGGGAGGAGATGTTCGCCACCGGAATGGGCGGGTTCTATGAACAGAAGTGCCTCGACTACCTCGGCCGCGAGTTCGTCACCGCCTGGTTCGGTCACGAGCACAATTTCGCCAAGTGGCGTTGGGAATCGCCCTCCCTCCGGCCGGTCGTCAGCCTGCACCACAAGCTCAGGGCCAAGGGGACCGCGCCACGGATCGCCGAGATGAGCGAGACGGTGCGAGCCTCAGACCGGAACACGCAAGCGCCACGAAAGATCGCCCACATCCATTGCGTGAGGAGCTGGGGCACTCACTTGCGGGCGCTCTTTCGCGACAGGATCAACCCCGCACTCGGTCTCCAGAACCTCGTGAGCTGGGATCTCTATCTCGACCGTGAATGGACCGAGGAAGAGCTTCTCCTTCTCGCCGAAGGGATATTATGGGGACAGCATCCGGGCGGCTGCGGCTTCGTCCACAACCACACCTTCGGCTGGACCGAGCGGGCGCTGGACGCCTTCAATGAGAATAATTGGCTCACCGTGGCTCTGGTGCGCGACCCGAGGGAAGTGCTCGTCAGTCTCGCCGCTTGGAGCCTCGATGCGATGAAGAGGGGACAGCCCTGCCCGGTCTGGCATCGCGAGGGCCTCGACAACCGGGCTCTCGCCTCGGCCCGCTCGATCAAGGAAGCCGTCCTCGTGCTGCTCAACGATCCGATCTACCACCCTCAATGGGTCCTGCCGCCCTGGCTGGGAAAGGTGAAGTGGATTCGCCGGGCGGGTCCCGAGGCAATCAGGGAACTGTGCTGCGAAGTGTGCGGCCTGCCGGAGGTGCCAGACGCGGGCGAGCGAAACGAATCCAGTTCCCCCGGATGGAAGTCGGCGCGGCTATCCGAAGGCGTGCGCAAGTTGGTCAATGCCCATCCGGAGGTCCGGGCGTGGGACGAGTTTCTCTCGGGGCTGTAGTTTGTTGCGCAACAGAGACGGTAACCGAAACCCTGCGCATTGACATGCGGCGCGATGCATGAGCAATCACATGCACCCTGCTTCTCCCCGTCTCGCCAACATCAAGGAAACCGCCAGGGCGCTCGGCGTGAGCACCCGCACCGTGAACACCCTGGTGCAACGTGGCCAAATCCCGTCTGTGAAGGTTGGTGGACTCCGCCGCTTTCGCATCGACGCGGTTCTCGCCGCCTTGGAAGCGGCGAGCGCTTCCTGACCTCCCGCAGGCTTGTCTCAACCCGCCTTTCGCCTAGCGACCACGTTCTTCGCCGGCTCCGGGCGAAGACCCCAATAGGCGGCACCGTCCGCATCGCTCACCACCTCGCGGTAATGGGCGAAGATGAGCGCCGGCGAAGTGTGGCCCATGTGCAGGGCGAGTTCCGCCGCGTTCTTGTGATGGGCGAGGTGGTAGGTGGCAAAGGAGTGCCGGAGGGCGTTGTCCGGCCATTCCAGAAGAACCTTCTTCTCCGGATTTTTCTCGTTCGCCTTCACGGACTTCGCCACTTCCTTCGGAGAGCCGAACCCCACCGCGAGGCGGGCCTCCTCGAACAGCTTCCTGCCATTGGGGGGCCAGACAGGTCCGCTTACTTTCGCATGAGGGGTGATCCAGGCGCGAAGGTTGTCGGAAATGGGAACGATCCGATTGCGCGCGCTCTTGGCTTTGGACGCCTTCACGCGGACGTGTCCGAGGTCCAGGCGGACTTCCTCCCAATCCAGCCGTTGCAGTTCCGCTACGCGGAGTCCGCAGAAGAGGCCGATGGCAACGGCCGGAAGGATCTCAGCATTCGCTGCTCCAAGGAGGGCACCGGCTTGCTTTGGCGTGAGGATTCCGACCTCGCCTTCCACAACCTTGGACTGCTTCAC
>Ga0172376_10002011_pt1 | contig 25352 bp, 21 predicted proteins | sample Lak35m_FD_121114 | JGI IMG/M metagenome (GOLD analysis project Ga0172376, IMG submission 121114) | Freshwater microbial communities from Kabuno Bay, South-Kivu, Congo - kab_092012_35m | ecosystem: Environmental > Aquatic > Freshwater > Lake | place: Democratic Republic of the Congo: South-Kivu...
GGTGCCGAAGCGGGTGGTCGAGACGGTGCGCGAGATCTCCTGCGTCAGCTGGTCGACCTCGCGCTGCAGCAGGCCGCGGTCGGTGTCGGAGATGGTGCCGTTGGCCGCCTGCACCGCGATCTCACGGATGCGCTGCAGACTTGCGGCGATGGTGCCCAGCGCCGTCTCGGCGATCTGCCCGAGCGAGATGCCGTCCTGCGCATTGCGCAAGGCGACCGTCTGGCCACGGACCACGCCGTTCAGACCCTCGGCCACCGACAGACCGGCGGCATCGTCCTTGGCGCTGTTGATGCGCAGACCCGAAGCCAGACGCGCGAACGAGACACCCAGGGTCTGACGGTTGTTCTCCAGATAGCGCTGGGTGGAAAGGGAATTGGTGTTGGTATTGACTGTGATCGGCATGGCGGCTTCCTTCGGGTAGGGTTAGAGGATCTTCTTGACTGCGGTCAGAGCCACCTGACTGCCGTTGCTGAGGTCCAGCAAGGGTCCGGTGGCACCGAGGGAGACGCTGAGGACCCGGGCTTGCGTGTAGGTCTCGGTGGCCACATCAGCCGTGCCGTTCTTGGCTACGACACGAAAGCTGTAGGAGGCATCGGGCAGCGGGTTGCCGCTGCCATCCTTGCCATCCCACGCGAAGCCCAGTTCTCCGGCCGGTCGCGGACCCAGTTCGAGGGTGCGCACGACGCTGCCACCCGCACCGAGGATGTCGACCTTCACCGAACTTGCTGCGGCCGCCAGCTTGGCGGCACCTGTGGCTTGCCCGCCCGTCAGATCGATGCCGTTGCCGCCGAGCAGCACGTCACGATCGATGAGGCCGGCGGCCTGCGTGCTCTGCGCAGCGACCAGGGACTGCATCGAGCTGTTGAGGGTGGAGATGCCCTGCACCATCGAGATCTGCGACATCTGCTGGGTGACCTGGCTGTTGTCGGTCGGGCTCAACGGATCCTGGTTCTGCAACTGCGCGATCAGCAGCTTGAGGAAGCGGTCCTGGATCTGCTTTGGCGTGTCCAACCCATTGGTGAAGCTGGCGTTGGCGGCACCGGCGGCCGCGTTCGAGGTCGCTGCGGCGGCCTGGGTGCCGGTCGTGGCGGCGGGCGCGGTGCTGCTCACACTCATGACCATGGTCAGCGTCCGATCTCGAGGGTGCGCTGCAGCAGCGTGCGCGAGGTGTTCACCACCTCGGCGTTGAACTGGTAGGCGCGGGAAGCGGCGATCATGTTGGTCATCTCCTCCACCGGATCGACGTTGGGATAGGTCACCATGCCGTTCGCATCCGCCTGCGGATGGCCCGGCTGGTAGACCTTGCGAAAGGGCGCCTCGCTCTCGACCACCCGCGCCACGCGCACCCCGGCCGCGCCTTCCGGCTGGGGCAAGCCGATGGCACCGGCGGCGACACGGCGCGACGGCCGCAGGTCCTGCAGCGCCTGGACCTGGAACACCACCTGCCGCGAGCGGTAGGGCCTGCCATCGGCCGAGGTGCTGCTGTCGACGTTGGCGAGGTTGCTGGCGATAGTGCTGAGGCGCTGGCTCTGCGCCGTCATGGCCGAACCAGCGATGTCGAAGAGGGAGAACATGCCCATGAGCGTCGGCCTCAGCCTTGACCGGTGATCGCCGTCCGCATCTGGCGGATGGCGTCGCCGAGGAACTGCGCCCGCGCCTGATAGGCGAGCGCGTTCTGCGTGAACAGGGAGACTTCGCGGTCGATCTCGACGGTGTTGCCGTCGATGGCGTCCTGCGCCGGGATGCGGTATTTGATGTCAACGCCGGCGAGGCTGCCACCACGACCCGGCAAGTGGCCGCTGCGCGTGTTCGCCAGGCCCAGACGCGACACCGTGGCGCGGTTCAGCGCTGCCGCAAAGTCGAAGTCGACCGCCTTGTAGCCCGGAGTGTCGGCATTGGCGATATTGCTGGCCAACAACTGCTGACGCTGCGCCCGCAACTTGAGCGAGGCTCCGTACGCGTCGATCTTGTCGTTGATGCTGTTCATTTGACCCAAGGGCTCCGATGACTGTTGGGTCGCCCTGGAGGGAGACCCGCAGACGCTCTCAAGCAATGGGCGTGCCAGACGTCTGGGGAAACCCCAAAGGGAATCTATTTGTTATTTACAATCAATTGTCTAGGGCTTTCCAGTGGCGCCCGGATGGGGTGTTTCCGCATCCGCCGATGGGGGCTATGGCGACCACTCCTTGCCGGTCCGACGCCGGCCCGGCGGCAAACTTTGCCTGCGGCCACCGGCAATCCGGCGACAGGCCTTTTCCGGCACACTCGCGGGCATGGACACACGCGCCCTGGCCGGACTCGGCCTTGCCTTCGGCGCCCTGCAAGACGGGGTGGCAGCGCCGACGCCGAGTTGGCAGGACCTCGCCGAGGTCGGCAGCCTGGCGCGGCAATACGTCGAGCGCAATGTTGCCGAGCCGGGTGGGAGGTTGGTGGTGAGCGTCGTCCCGCCAGACTCGCGCCTGCGCCTGCCAGCCTGCCCGAAACTCAATGTCGAACCGGTCGAGGGACAGCGCCTGTGGGGCTGGACCCAGGTACGCGTGCGCTGTCCCGGCGAGGCCGGCTGGAGCCTCAATCTGCGGACCCGTGTGCAGGTGTTCGCGCCGGCGGTCCTGACGCGACGTACGGTGTCGCCCGGGCGCATCATCGAGGCTGATGACGTCGTGACTGCGGAGATCGACCTCACCAGCAACCCGAGGACCCCGCTGCGCGACACCTCCCAGGTGGTGGGGCGCGTCGCCCGCGTCGGCTTGGGGTCGGGTCAGGCAGTGATCGCCGAGCACCTGCGTTCGCCGGTGGTGGTCAAGCGCGGGGCACAGGTCGAGGTCACCGCCACCATCGGTCAGGTCACGGTGACCGCCTCCGGCACCGCCCTCGAGGACGGTGCCGTTGGCGACACCATCCGAGTCAAGGGCAGCGGCGGAAGGCTGCTCGAAGGCGTGGTCAGCGGAGAGGGCCGGGTCACGGTGCAGTCGAACTGACAGCCCGGACCCCGCTGCGGGCGATCCGGGTCGGTCAGGTCACCGGCACCCTCGCGGTCCCGTTGCGAGATCGGACTGCAGGCTGCATACTGTAAGGCTTACTAAAGACCTCCGTGGGAATGCCATGCAAGCCGACATCCACCCCTCCTACACCGAGATCGACGTCTCCTGCAGCTGCGGCAACAAGTTCAAGACGCGTTCGACCATGGGCAAACCCTTGCAGATCGAGGTCTGCTCGAGTTGCCATCCGTTCTTTACCGGCAAGCAGAAGATCGTCGATACCGCGGGTCGGGTGGAGCGCTTCCGTCAGCGCTACGGCAGCAAGTCGCAGTAAGGGGGTCGTGTGCCGTCCGAAGAGGCAGCTGCGGCTGCCTCTTTGTTTGACGGCACTGGCCCTGGTGGCTGGCGACCGGCCGTGTCTCCGATGCGGACCGCTACACTCGCGGCCATGAAGCGAAGCCTGCCTCGCCTCGTCCTGATTGCCGCCTCCGGCGCCCTGCTCGGCCTCGGCAGTTGTGCCGTCAACCCGGTGTCCGGGCGCCAGCAACTGAGCCTGATGTCGGAGGCGCAGGAGATCCAGACCGGCCGGCAGGGTGACGCCGAGGTGCGCCGGCAATACGGTGTCTACGACGACCCTGCGCTACAGGCCAGGGTCGCCGACATCGGGCGCGGACTGTCCGAGCACAGCCATCGACCTGCGCTGCCCTATCGCTTCACGGTACTCGACAGCAAGGAGGTCAATGCCTTCGCGCTACCGGGTGGTCCGGTCTACATCACGCGCGGACTGCTCGCCTATCTCAACAGCGAGGCGCAATTGGCTGCGGTGCTCGGCCACGAGGTCGGCCATGTGACCGCGCGCCATGGCGCGCAACGCTACAGCGCCGACCTGGCCACCCGCATCGGAGTGGCGCTGTTCTCGATCCTTTCGCCGGAGGCGGCGCGCGCCGGCCAGTCGCTGATCAGCCCGCTCGCCGCCGCCTGGCTGCGCGGCTATGGCCGCGAACAGGAACTCGAGGCCGACCGTCTCGGCGCCGAGTATCTGGCGCGCACCGGCCGACCCCCGCAGGCCATGGTCGAGGTCATCGGCGTGCTCAAGGACCAGGAGTCCTTCGACGCCGAGCAGGCGCGCCGGGAGGGCCGCGAGGCACGCGCCTACCACGGGGTGTTCGCCACCCACCCGGACAACGACACGCGCCTGCGCGAAGTGATCGACGAGGTACGCCAACTCGCGCGTGGCGACCTGCAGGAGGAGTCGCCCGGCGCCTTCGTCGCCAGCCTCGAGGGCCTGGTGTGGGGAGACAGCCCCGATCAGGGCCTGATCCGCGATGGTGTGTTCCGCCATGGTCCGCTCGGCCTCGGCATGCAGTTGCCTGGCAGCTGGCGGGTGCAGAACAACCGCGACGCGCTCACCCTGCAGTCGCCGCGCGGTACAGCGCAGATCCGGTTGGTGAGCCTCGGCGCCGCGCGTGGCGACATCGCGGTGCGACTGTATGAGGCGCTCGGCCGGGCAAGCTGGGCGGCGGTGCAGAACACCAGCGCCGGTGGCTTCGATGCCGCCGCGTCGCGCGGCAACGCCAGTGGTACGCCGTATGAGGCACTGGCCCTGCGTGTCTCCGGACAGGACCTGCTGCTGCTCGGTATCGCGCGCGACGGCGAGGAGGAGTCGCGGATGCGCGATGCCTTCCGCAGCACCACCGCCAGCCTGCACCGGCTCGACGACAAGGCGCGCGCGGAACTGCAGCCGCTGCGCATCCACCTGGTCCGGCTCGACCGCGATACTGCATACCGCGATCTGGCGAAGGGATCGCCGCTGGGACCCGATGCCGAGTCCGTGCTGCGCCTGCTGAACGGCGACTGGCCCGCCGGAGAGCCGCAACGCGGGCGCATCGTCAAGGTGATCCGCTAGACATGCTCGGCCACACCCCACCCAGCCCGACCCCCGGACAGCGCCCGCACCCGCCGCTCTACTGGCTGCTGTTGTGGGTCGCGCTATGGATGCTGGTCGGGCTGACCGGCCACACGCCCTGGCGGAGTGACGAATCGGTACAGCTTGCGCTGGCACTGGATGCGCTGCAGCAAGGCAACTGGTTGGCACCTGAGTTGGGCGGACTGCCCTGGCTGGATACGCCCCCGCTGGCCGTCTGGTGTTCGGCGGTGGCGATCGGCCTGCTCGAGGGCTGGCTCGCGCCGCATGATGCGGCGCGGCTTCCGGGTCTGTTGGCACTTCTGGTCTGCTTCTGGGCACTGCTGCGCTGGTCCCTGCCGCGCCTGCAGCGGCGCGAGCGCTGGGCGGCTGGCCTGGCGCTGTTCAGCGCGATCTCGCTGGTCATCCCGGCACACGGATCCGCCGCGGAACTGTGGACGCTCGCCGGCTTCGCCCTGCTCGCCGCCGGACTGACCCGCCCCGACCGGCGCTGGACGCGCACGCTGGTGCTGCTGGCCGGGGGGCTGACCTTGGCCTCGTTGGCCGGTGGCGTACAACTCTGGCTCGCCGGGGCATCGGCAGTAGCCGCAGTGAGCCTTGGCAATCCTCGCCGCAGCCAGCACCGCGCGCACCTCCTCGGGGTGCTTGCCGGGTCGCTGCCGCTGCTGGCTTGGGTCCTGGCGCTGCAGCGTCAGGGTCTGGCCGGCGCCTGGGCGACGACCGATCCCTTGCTGGCGATCGTCGTCGGCAGCGCGCATCCTGGGGGGGGCTTCTTTGCCGAGTTGCGCGGCCTGCTGTGGTCGTGGCCCTTGTGGCCGCTGGCGCTGACGACACTCTGGCAGCGTCGCGCCAATCTATGCGCCGACCCGAGACTGCTCGGCCCGGTCGCACTGCTGGCCGGTGCACTGCTCATCTGGTGGCTGACGCCCGGAGGTCGCGAGACCAGGACCCTGGCCCTGCTCGCGCCGCTCGCGCTGCTGGCGGGGCCGGGTCTGCTGCGGCTCGAGCGCGGTTGGGCCCAGGCTCTGCACGCCTTCGGCATCGTGCTGTTCTTCGCGCTGCTGATGATGATCTGGCTGTTCTGGGCAGGAGCCCACCTCGGCACACCGGAGCCTTTCGCCACCCGTGCGTCGAGACTGCTACCGGGCTATGTGAGCGAGTGGTCGACGGCACAGGTGGTGTTGTCGGCGGTGGCCAGTGTCGGCGCCGGACTGCTGGTGGCCTCGCTGCGACGCACTCCGCTGCGACCCCTGCTGGCCTGGAGTGCGGGTGCCAGCGTGACCTGGCTACTGATCGTCGTCCTCGGCGGCAGTTGGCTAGAGACCCGCCTCAGCCTGCGCCCGCTCGCCACCTCGCTCGCCGCGCACTGGCCGGAGAGCGGCTGCGTGGCGGCTGCGCCGGACCTGCGTCCGGCGGTCCTCGCAGCGGTACAGGTCTACACGGGACACACCCCGCTGCGCGGCTTCCGCGGCGGGACCTGCGGATGGGTGCTCGACAGCCTCGACCGCGGCCGCAGTTCTGGCGACGGTCTGCGCGGCCTGCCGCCGCAAGCGGAGGTGGTCTGGCGCGGCCGCTGGAACGGCGACCGTCACGAGGTCTACATCCTTTACCGGCGGCCGTGAGCGAGAAGGCCCGACGGCCGATGATGCAAATCGCAGCCGCCGGGTCTAGAATGTGTCACGCAGCATCCCATCATGAGGAGAGAATCAATGAAGGTCCTGTCGTTCGTCGGCGCCGTCGCACTGGCCGCGTCGTTCAGCAGCGCGGCTCTGGCCAGCCCGGAACTCGCCACCAAGAGCGGTTGCCTCGCCTGCCACGCCGCGGACAAGAAGGTCATCGGCCCGTCTTACAAGGACGTCGCCAAGAAGTATGCGGGCGATGCCGGTGCCGAAGCCAAGCTCATCAAGACGGTCAAGAACGGCAGCAACCCTGCCGAACTGCACTGGAAGGACGTCACCGGCGGCATGCCGATGCCGGCCAACGCGCACGTCGCGGACGCCGACATCAAGACCCTGGTCAAGTGGGTGCTGTCGCAGAAGTAAGCGCTCGCGGTCCAGCAGCCTGACCCGAAGAGCCAGCCTTGCGCTGGCTCTTCTGTTTTGAGTGGTCCGCGTCGAGTGGCCTTGCGCGGCTGCTGTCGCCATAATCGACGCATGCTGCCGCTCATCCGACCCCGGCCCCGTTCGCTCCGCCGTGGCCTCCTCGGTGCCATCGCCTGCGGCGTCGCGCTGTTGCTGCCGGCATCAGCGAGTGCAGCCGAGAAGGTGGTGCGGATCGGCTCGGTGGCGCCACTCACCGGGCCTCAGGCACACCTTGGCCGCGACAACGACAACGGCGTGCGTCTGGCGGTGGAGCAGGCCAACGCCCGCGGCGTGAGGCTCGACGGCGAGCCGGTGCGCATCGAGGTGGTCAGCGAGGACGACCAGGCCGACCCCAAGACCGCGACCATCGTCGCGCAGAAGCTGATCGATGCTGGCGTGGTGGCAGTGGTCGGCCACCTCAATTCCGGCACCACCATCCCCGCCAGCAAGCGCTACCACGAGGCCGGCATCGTGCAGGTGTCGCCCTCCGCCACCGCCATCGCCTACACCGCGCAGGGCTACGCCAACGCCTTCCGGGTGATGGCCAACGACAGCCAGCAGGGCGGCGCGCTGGGACGCTTCGCGGTGCAGTCGCTGCGGGCGCAGCGCATCGCCATCATCGACGACCGCACGGCCTACGGCCAGGGCCTGGCCGACGAGTTCGAGAAGGCCGCGCGGGCAGCGGACGGCCACATCGTCGGCCGCGAATACACCACCGACCGTGCCACCGACTTCACCGCCATCCTGACCTCGCTCAAGGGCCGCGGACCGGATGTCATCTTCTTCGGCGGCATGGACGCCCAAGGCGCGCCGCTGGCGCGACAGATGCGCGCGCTCGGCCTGCGCGCGGTGCTGATGAGCGGCGACGGCTTGCAGACCCGTGAGTTCCTCAAACTGGCTGGCCGCGCGGCAGAGGGCGTGGTCGCCTCCACTCCCGGTCTGCCACCGGCGACGATGCCGGGCGGCGAGGCCTTCCGCCGCGACTTCGTGGCCCGCTACGGCATCATCCAGAACTACGCGCCCTACGCCTACGACGCAGCCGGCATACTGATCGCAGCGATGGAGGCGGCCGGTTCGTCCGAGCCGGCACGCATCATCGAAGCGCTGCGCGGCATCCGTCGCGATGGCGTGACCGGCCCCCTGGCGTTCGACGAGCAGGGGGACATCCGCGGCGGCGCGGTGACCCTCTATCGCGTCGTCGGCGGCGAGTGGCAGGTGGTGGAGTCGGCGCCGCCGCTGCCCAGCCCGGAGCCGCCCCCGGGCGCTGGAGCGGTGCTGGCCCAGCAACTGGTCAATGGCCTGACGGTGGGCGCGCTCTACGCACTGGTCGCACTGGGCTACACCATGGTCTATGGCATCCTCGGCCTGATCAACTTCGCGCACGGCGAGGTGGTGATGATGGGTGCCATGATCGCGGTGAGCGTGGTGACCCTGCTCGGCGGCGCCCTGCCCGGCGTCTGGGCCTTGGCAGCCGGCGTCGGCGTCGCGGCACTGGTCTGCGTGGCGCTGGCGGCCACGGTGGAGCGCATCGCCTACCGGCCGCTGCGCAACGCGCCCAGGCTGGCGCCCCTGATCACCGCCATCGGCGTCTCCATCGTGCTGCAGAACGTCGCCATGCTGGTCTGGGGCCGGCAGTACCGCACCATGCCCGCGACCCTCGACAGCACCCCTCTGGTCCTGCTCGGTGCCGCCGTGAGCCCGCTGCAACTGTGCATCCTCGGCGGCACGGCGAGCGTGCTGGCGGCCCTCTGGTGGCTGGTCCACCGCACGCGTCTGGGGCGCTCCATGCGCGCCACGGCGCAGAACCGCGACGCCGCACAACTGATGGGGGTGGACACCGACGGCGTGATCCGTGCCACCTTCGTCATCGGTGCCGCACTGGGCGCACTCGCCGGCGTGATGGTGAGCGCTTACTATGGCCTTGCTCACTACTACATGGGCTTCATGCTTGGGCTAAAGGCCTTCTCAGCGGCGGTTCTGGGCGGCATCGGCAACCTGGGGGGTGCCGTGCTCGGCGGGCTTCTGCTCGGCATCATCGAGAGTCTCGGGGCCGGCTACATCGGCTGGCTCAGCGGCGGATTCCTCGGCAGCCACTACCAGGACGTGTTCGCCTTTGTCGTGCTCATCATCGTGCTGGTGCTGCGTCCGTCGGGACTGCTCGGCAGCCGCGGGGCGGATCGTGCCTGAGTCGCGTATCGGCCGGCTGCTCCTGCTGGCGCTTTCGGTGGTGGCGCTGGCTGCCCTGCCCTGGTGGGTCGACGGACTGCTCGGCATCACCTGGGTGCGCATCCTCAGTTTTGCTGCGCTCTACGTGATACTGGCACTGGGGCTCAACATCACGGTGGGTTACGCCGGCCTGCTCGATCTGGGCTACATCGCCTTCTTCGCCGTGGGCGCGTACACCTACGCCCTGCTGTCGAGCCCGCAGTTCGGGCTGCACTGGCCGCTGTGGGCCACCCTGCCCTTGTCAGCCACCGCGGCCGGGGTGTTCGGGCTGCTGTTGGGGACCCCGCTGCTGCGACTGCGTGGCGACTACCTGGCCATCGTCACGCTGGGCTTCGGCGAGATCACGCGCATCTTCATCAACAACCTCAATGCGCCGGTCAACATCACCAACGGCCCGCAGGGCGTGAACCAGATCGATGCGCTGCGCATCGCCGGACTCGACCTGTCGCAGGCCCTGCAGTTCGGTGGGGTGCAGGTGCCGGCGGCCTACCTGCCCTGCCTGCTGTTCCTCTTCGTCGCGGGCCTGCTGGCGTGGGCCTGCACGCGGCTGCAAGCCTCGCGCATCGGCCGTGCCTGGCAGGCGATCCGCCAGGACCCGCTGGCGGCGGCGGCCTGCGGCATCGACCTGCGGCGCTACAAGCTGCTCGCCTTCGCGCTGGGTGCGAGCGCCGGCGGCATGGCCGGCGGCCTGTTCGCCGGTTTCCAGGGCTTCATCAGCCCGGAGAGCTTCTCGCTCATCGAGTCGATCATGGTGCTGTGCATGATCGTGCTCGGCGGCATGGGCCACGTGCCCGGAGTGATCCTCGGTGCGCTGATCCTTGCCACCCTGCCGGAGGCGCTGCGCGCGCTCGGGCCGCTGCAGCAGGCCCTGCTCGGCCAGGTCTGGGTGGATCCGGCCGACCTGCGCATGCTGTTGTTCGGGCTGGCGCTGGTGGCCATGATGCTGCTGCGGCCCGCTGGCCTGTGGCCGGCCGGGCAGGCCCGGTGAGGGCGGGCGGATGAGGCCAATGCTCGCCGCCACCGGCATCGGCAAGCGCTTCGGTGGCCTGCAGGCGCTCGACGAGGTGACGCTGGAGGTCGCATCGGGCCACATCCACGGCCTGATCGGCCCCAACGGCGCCGGCAAGACCACACTCTTCAATGTGCTCACCGGACTCTGTACGGCTGACTCGGGTCAGGTGCAACTCGACGGCAGGGCGATCGGCGGTCTTGAGCCGCACCAGGTGGTGGCCGCCGGCCTGTCGCGGACCTTTCAGAACATCCGGCTGTTTGCCGCCACCAGCGTCCTCGACAACGTGCTCATCGGCGCCCACCTGCGCGGCAGCGAGGGCCTGCTCGGTGCATTGTTGCCATCCCCGGCGCTGCGTCGGGAGCAGGCACGACTGCGCGAGCAGGCACTGGCCCTGCTCGACTACGTCGGTGTCGGCCAGCACGCGCAACGGCGAGCCGGCGAGCTCTCGTATGGCGATCAGCGGCGCGTCGAGATCGCCCGCGCGCTGGCGGCGGAACCGCTTCTACTGGCGCTCGACGAACCGGCCGCCGGCATGAACCCGGCCGAGACCGAAGCCCTGCGCGACCTGCTGGCGCACATCCGCAGCGACGGCACCACGCTGCTGCTGATCGAACACGATGTGAAACTGGTGATGGGCCTCTGCGACCGGGTGACCGTGCTCGACTTCGGCCGGCGCATCGCCGATGGCACGCCGGAGGCGGTGCGCAACGATCCGGCGGTGATCGCGGCCTACCTCGGTGGCCCGGCAGCGGAGGCTGCCGCGCAAGACACCGTGGCGACACCCGCAGGGTCTGCTGCGTGAGCACCGCCCTGCTCGAGGTCGAGGGCCTGCACGTCGCCTACGGCCGCATCGAGGCCATCCGCGGCGTGACGCTGCGACTCGGGGGCGGCGAACGGCTCGCCCTGATCGGTGCAAACGGTGCCGGCAAGACCACCCTGCTCAAGGCCTTGGCCGGGCTGCTGTCGGCCCGCCGGGGCCAGATCCGGCTCGACGGCGAGCGCATCGACCGGCAGCCGGCCCACACCCGGCTGCGCAGGGGCCTGGCACTGGTGCCCGAAGGGCGCGGCATCTTTCCCGAGATGTCAGTGCACGAGAACCTGCTGATGGGCGCGCACTGCCGCAGCGACGGCGACGCGATGCAGGCCGACCTGGATGCGCAGTACGCGCGCTTCCCGCGGCTTGCCGAACGTGCGGGTCAGCTTGCCGGCACCCTGTCCGGCGGCGAACAGCAGATGCTGGCCATCGGTCGCGCGCTGATGGCACGCCCGCGCCTGCTGCTGCTCGACGAGCCGTCGATGGGGCTGAGCCCGATCATGGTCGAGAGGATCTTCGCCACCCTGCGCGAGGTCTGCGCGCAAGGCGTGACGCTGTTGCTGGTCGAACAGAACGCCCGTCTGGCCATGGAGTTGTGCGAACGCACCCTGGTGCTCGAGCACGGCCTGCTCACGCTCGAGGGCCCCTCGGCACACCTGGTGCGCGACCCGCGGATCCAGGCCGCGTACCTCGGGCAGGCCTGAAGCGGTCAGGCCCGGACCGCCCGGACCGCCGCGCGTCAGCCGGCGCCGAACAGCTTGAGCGCCTTCTGCACCGTCTGCCAGACCCCCCACGCCAGCGGGATGCCGACCGCCGCCCAGGCCACCAGCGCGAACCCGGAGAGTCCCCCGGCGCTGCCGGTCACGCTCACGCCGGCGTCGCGCACCGACTTCTCGTGCGCAAGACGCTTCTCCTCGGCCAACTCCTCGTCCGACATGAACCACTTGTCGGCGACCGGACGCACCAGCAGGTTGGCGATGAAGCCGACTACCAGCATCCCCGCCAGAATGAAGAAGATCGGCGAGTAGATCTGGTCGAAGGGCACGCCGGCCTCCTTGCGCACGTCGTGCATGTAGTTCACCACCACCGGGCCGAGGATGCCGGCAGTCGACCAGGCGGTGAGCAGACGACCGTGGATGGCGCCGACGAACTGGGTACCGAACATGTCCGCCAGGTACGCCGGGATGGTGGCGAAACCGCCGCCATACATCGAGGCGATGATGCAGAAAGCGCCCACCAGCAGCGCCAGCGACTTGTGGTCGGCGCCATAGGACGCCGCCAGATAGAGCGAGGCGCCGAGCACGAAGAAGATGAAGTAGGTCTGCTTGCGGCCGAGCTTGTCGGACGACGAGGCCCAGACGATGCGGCCGAAGATGTTGAACAGGGAGATCAGCCCGACGAAGCCTGCACCCACCGCCGCGGCAAGGTCGGTCAGCGCCGGGTCGGCCTTGATCTCGGCAAAACCGAGGTCGGGCTTGCCGATGAGTGCGCCACCGAAGGTCTCCTGCAGCATCGGCGCCGCGGCACCGATGATGCCGATGCCAGCCGACACGTTCATGCAGAGGATCACCCAGAGCAACCAGAACTGAGGGGTCTTGTGCGCGTTCCGCAGGTGCACGTGACGGCTGGCGATCATGGCGTTGGCGGCGGCAGCGGCCGGCGGCGTCCAGCCCTCCGGCTTCCAGCCGGTCGGCGGTACGCGGTAGCCGAAGGCACCGCAGAGCATGAACACCGCGTAGCCGAGCGCCAGCACGACGAAGGTCTGCCACACGCCGGGGTCGGTCGGCGTGGCGAAGTTCTTCATCAGCAGGGTCGCCAGCGGCGAGCCGATCATGGCGCCGCCACCGAAGCCCATGATGGCCATGCCGGTGGCCATGCCGCGCCGGTCAGGGAACCACTTGATGAGCGTCGACACCGGGGAGATGTAGCCGAGCCCGAGCCCGATGCCGCCGATCACGCCGGACCCGAGCCACATCAGCCACAGCTGGTGGATGTGGACCCCGTAGGCCGAGACCAGCATGCCACCGCACCAGCACACCGCCGACACCAGACCGGCCTTGCGCGGACCCGCACGCTCCAGCCAGCCGCCCCAGACCGCGGCGGCGATTCCCAGCAGCACAAAGAACAGCGTGTACATCCAGCCGAGGTCGAACTGCGACCAGTTGCAGTCGGTGGCGGTGAGCGCCCGCACGGTGCCGGCCCACTTGTCGGCAAAGGTGGTGGCGCCGGCCGCGCACTCGGCGAGTGGCTTGCCGTCCTCGCCCACCAGCGCCTTGCCGAGCGGCTTCCAGAACACCGAGAAGCCGTAGGCCATGCCGATGCAGAGGTGGATGGCAAGTGCTGCCGGCGGCACCAGCCAACGGTTGAAGCCCGGGCCGGCGATGGTCTGTTCCTTGTCGAGAAAACTCACGAATCCCCCTCCGCAATAGGTCTTCTTGTTGTGTGCCTGTACGACCGCACGGAAGTGTATTCGCAAAGCACCTCTGGCAGCAGGGTCATGCGCGACCAAGCCACCCTCCAAGGGCGTGGGGCGAGGCACGTGTACGTCGAGGGCTTTTGACCCAACGAGAGCCCCTCATGCCAGAGAGGAACGAGGTGGATTCGACCTTTGCCGTGCCCCCGAGAAATCATGGAGCGGGATGCGCATTGGCCCAAGAAAAACCCCGACTCGGAGGAGTCGGGGTTCTCGTGATGGTGGTGTACGGTTGCCCGTCTCTGGAATCCGAGTTGGGGCTAGTTAGTACTGCTGGGGGTTGCTGGGTATTAGCGGGAGAGGACGCTGGTTCAATCTCATAAGACGGAATCGAACTCGCCCCCAAGGCTCAGATGCGTCCGTGTTGTTGCAGTCCAAATTTTGGCGCATAATGTCATCAGTTTGATGATATGTACCGACTAGCAATGGACAAACATAAAACCAATCTTAGTCTTTCGGTCGTCTGTCTTGGATGAGGAGCCTTCGGTGACTCAACCCCAACGCGTCGAGAACTTGAGCTACGCCCAGCGCGAGCGGCTGGCCTACATCGACTTCCGGCTCTACTTCTTTGGTGAGATCGGTCGCCCGGACCTGATTGATCGCTTCGGCGTAGCCCCGGCAGGCGCTACACGCGACTTGGCGCTGTACCGGGAAATCGCGCCGCAGAACATCACCTTTGACGGTAGCAACAAGATCTACCGGATCGGGCAGGCGTTCTCCCCGCTGTTCGACCACGCACCGCAGCGCGTGCTGTCGGCCCTGGCTCTGGGCTTCGGCGATGGAGTAAACGTCGAGTCGCAACCGCTGCTGCCCTGCGAATCCCCCGCAGCTTTGAGTAGCCCCCGGATGGATGTGCTGGCACCGATTTGCCGAGCCATCCACGCCAAGCGACCCATCGCCATCCGTTACCACTCGATGAGCAGCGGAGAGTCCGAGCGGATCATCGTTCCCTTTGCGCTGGTTGATACCGGCCTGCGCTGGCACGTTCGGGCGTTTGACCGCAAGTCCGGCGAGTTCCGCGACTTCGTCGTCACCCGCATCGAAGCGCCGACTTTGGTCGAGGAGGAACCCAAGGCCAACGAGCGCCCGGATAACGACATCCAGTGGACTCGGATCGTGGAGCTGGACTTGGTGCCGCATCCGCGTCTTGCCCGCCCCGAGATCATCAAGATGGACTACGGGATGACCGATGGCTCGATCCGGATGCGCGTTCGCGCGGCGGTGGCGGGCTACATGCTGCTGCGCTGGAGCGTGGATGCTTCACCGAATCACAGCCTCACAGAAGAACAGTACCGCCTTTGGCTCAGCGATCCGCTGGCTTTGTATGGCGTCGAAAACGCAAAGCTCGCGCCGGGATATAGACCTCCGGCCAGCGCGCTCAAGAAATAGCCGTCAACGAACTCAACAGCATTCAGGAATTGCCCATGCAAAACGCCCAACACCAAAACCTAGTCGGCTTCATCTGGAACATCGCCAACAAGCTTCGCGGCCCCTACCGTCCGCCACAGTACCGTCGCGTGATGCTGCCGCTGATTGTTCTGCGCCGCTTCGATCTGGTTCTGGCCGAAAACAAGCAGAAGGTGCTGGACGAAAAAAAACGCCTGGAAGACAAAGGCATCACTGGCCCGGCGCTGGAAAAGGCACTGTCACGCATCGCAGCCGCCGACCGCAAGCAGGAGCTGTTCAACACCAGCGGTTTCACGTTTGAGAAGCTGCTAGGTGACGCACCTAACATCGCGGGCAACCTGATCGCCTACATCCAGGGCTTCTCACCACGCGCCCGTGACATCTTCGACAAGTTCGAGTTTGAAACCGAGATCGCCAAGCTGGACGAGGCCAATCGCCTGTACCTGATCATCAAGGAGTTCTGCTCGGCAGACATCAACTTGTCGCCAAAGGCCATCACCAATCTGCAGATGGGCTACCTGTTCGAAGAGCTGGTGCGCAAGTTCAACGAGCAAGCCAACGAAGAGGCTGGGGATCACTTCACCCCGCGTGAAGTCATTCGCCTGATGGTTGAGCTGATCTTCACGGGAGAAGACGGCATCTTCGAGCCGGGCATTTACCGCAGTGTCTACGACCCAACTGCGGGCACGGGCGGCATGCTGTCTGAATCTGAAAAAGCCGCGATGGCCAAGAACCCCCAGGCCAACATCGAGTTATTCGGCCAGGAATACAACCCCGAGTCCTACGCCATTTGTTGTTCAGACTTACTGATCAAGGACGAGCCGATCAACAACCTGATCTATGGCGACACCCTCGGCATCAAGGACGCCAAGAACAAGACCAACGGCTTTGTGCCGCACGACGGCCACCCGGACAAGAAATTCCACTACATGCTGGCCAACCCGCCCTTTGGGGTGGAGTGGAAGCCGGAAGAAGACTTCGTGCGCGAGGAGTACGAAGACCAAGGCTTTTCCGGCCGCTTCGGCGCGGGCCTGCCACGCATCAACGATGGCTCGCTGCTCTTCTTGCAGCACATGATCTCGAAGATGCACCAGCCGCCCAAGCTGGTCGATGGCAAGAACGTCGGTGGTGACGGCTCCAAGATCGCCATCGTTTTCAATGGCTCGCCCCTGTTCACGGGTGACGCCGGATCGGGCGAGTCCAACATCCGACGCTGGATCATTGAGCGCGACATGCTGGACGCCATCGTCGCCCTGCCTGACCAGATGTTCTACAACACCGGCATCTACACCTACGTCTGGATCGTCACCAACAAGAAGCCCGCGCACCGCCAAGGCAAGGTGCAGTTGATCGACGGCACCCGCCATTTCAAAAAAATGGACAAGAGCCTGGGCAATAAGCGCAACGAGCTTTCGGACGACCACATCAGGGAACTGGTGCGCCTGTACGCCGAGCACGACCACGAAGGGATGAGTGAAGTGCTGGTGGACGGAAAGCCCGAGCGCCGGGTTTGCAGCAAGCTCTTCGAGAACCGCGAATTTGGCTTCTTGAAGATCACCGTTGAGCGCCCGCTGCGGCTGAACTTCCAAGCCAGCGCAGAGCGCATTGCCAAGCTGGATGAGCAGAGTGCCTTTGTCAATTTGGCAAGCAGCAAGAAGCGTAAAGACGATGCAGCCTATCGCGCGGAAGTCGCGGCAGGCCAAGAAACACAGGCCGCCATCAAGGCTGCCCTGCAAGGCATGGACAGTGAAACGCTGTACCGCAACCGCCCTGCTTTCGAGGTAGTGCTCGAAGCCGCTCTGAAGAAGGCTGGCATCAAAGCGGGCGCGCCGGTGAAGAAGGCCATCCTGGCGGCGCTGTCGGAGCGCGACCCCAAGGCAGACATCTGTCTGGATGCAAAGGGCAACCCGGAACCGGATGCCGATCTACGCGATACCGAAATCGTGGCCCTGCCGGATGACATTGAATTGCCGCTGCCACTGCGCTACGACAACGAAACTGGCCACGAAAAGCTGTTGGCGCTGGTGAAAGACCACTGCGAGGACTACCTCAAGGCTGAAGTCCTGCCGCACGTGCCCGATGCCTGGATCGACCACAGCAAGACCAAGGTGGGCTACGAAATCCCGCTGACCCGGCATTTCTACGTCTATCAGCCCCCGCGCCCGCTGGATGTAATTGCAGGCGAAATCAGCCAACTCGAAAAAGACATCATGGCCATGCTGAGTGAGGTGGTGTGATGGGATACGCGCAATACAAGGAGCTGGACAGCTCGGGGGTCTCATGGTTGCAGAAAAAGCCCAGCCATTGGCGAATCAAGAGGCTGAAATTCTCAACTGATCTCATCAACAACAAAGTAAGCGTCGAAGATTCGCCATTGCCTTATCTCGGCCTGGAACACATCGAATCATGGACCGGAAGAAAGATCGAGGGTGAAATTAGCAATAGCGAAGGCCTGGCATCGTCGTTCGTAGTGGGGGATGTCCTCTTCGGGAAGTTGCGCCCATATCTCGCCAAAGTTCACTTGGCTCAGCAGGATGGACTGATTTCGAGCGAAGCATTGGTTGTAAGAAGCAAGGATGAGCTGCATGCCGAGTTTCTGAAGTACTACATGCTGTCTCGTGACTTCATCAATATTGTGGATTCTTCAACCTATGGCAGCAAGATGCCGCGAGCAAGTTGGGATTTCATTGGAAACCTTCCGGTCCTGTTGCCAGATGTAGAAGAACAAAAGGTCATCGCCCGCTTCCTCGATTTCAAAACCGCACAAATTGATGCGCTGATCTCGAAGAAAAAAGTGCTACTGGAAAAGCTGGCCGAAAAGCGCACGGCGCTCATCAGTCATGCCGTCACCAAGGGACTTGACCCATCTGTTCCGATAAAGGATTCAAAGGTGGATTGGATAGGGGAAATTCCAAAACATTGGGACGTTTGGAAGGTCACGCATGGTTTTAGACGAATTGGTAGCGGCACAACTCCCAAGAGCGACAACCCTACTTTTTACGACGGAACTATTCCTTGGGTAACAACTTCGGAGCTTCGAGAATCCATAATTTTCGACACGGTACAGAAAGTTACCGAAGAGGCCGTTGCCTCGCACTCCGCCCTGAAAATTTACCCCGTTGGTAGTTTGGCAATTGCAATGTACGGCGCGACGATTGGACGATTGGGAATGCTTGGCATCAACGCCACATTTAACCAAGCGTGTTGCGTGTTTTCAGACCCAGAAGTATTTGATTCCCGTTTTGTTTATTACTGGCTTTGGATGAGGCGTCCAATACTTATCTCGCTCTCTAATGGCGGAGGGCAGCCGAATTTAAGTCAAGACGATTTGAAAAAAATATGGATTCCGATCCCTGACCTGGATGAGCAGAAAGAGATCGTTCGATACCTAGACAAAAAAACATTTGAAGTTGATGAACACGCAATGAAGGTAGAAGAAGCAGTTACGAAGCTGCTGGAATACCGTTCATCGCTAATTACAAACGCCGTGACCGGGAAAATCGACGTGCGTGATATTGAGACTCCTCAGATCGCTGAAGGGATTGCCTCATGAATGGAGGCAGACCCAAATGGCGTTGAATGCGCAGGGCTACTTCAACTGCCTGAAGTCCTACCTGAATACCAATCACTACGGCGAACCGCAGGCTGGTAGCAGTGAGGTGGTGCTGAAGGAAAAGGTGTTCGGCCAAAGTGGTACCAAGCCCATTGAGTACAAGGTGAGCTTGCAGACCACTGGCGAGACCCTGGTGATTAAGCTGGACACCAAGAAGAATGGCTCATCGCTACCGCTGTTTCACTTTCTGGACGATACCGCCAAGCCCTGGTCGAAGCGCTGTGACTTCGTGGTATTCAACTTGCGCAAAGGCAAGCTGTATGTGTACTGCCTTGAGTTCAAGTCGGAGAGCATTCCGCACGACGTACCAGATCAGTTGAAAGCCAGTGTGGATTGGCTCAAGGCGCTGCACGCCACCATCAATGCGTACACCACCAAGCGCAGCGCCATCCACGCGACCAAGTATGTACTGAGCAACCATCCCGACCCGACGCCTTATCTGGATGCGGATGGCAAGTACCTGCAGCGCGATCACACGATACGCCACTACCGCTATGCCGACCTCAATGGCATGGCGCTTGCGGATTTGGACAACAGCAATATTGAGGTGATTCGCTAACAGGCCGAATCCGACGCATTTAAAGGGTGAGAAAGATGCACAAAGAAATCGACTTCGAAAACGACATCGAGCACGCACTGATCAGTAGTGGTGGCTACGAAAAAGGTGATCCCAACACCTACGACCCGGAAGCGGCACTGTTTCCGGTAGATGTCGTTGCCTTTGTGCAAAAGACGCAACCCAAGATATGGACGCGCCTGACCCAGCTAGACGCCGCCAAAGCGCCCGCGATGCTGCTGGACAGCTTGGTGAAAGAGCTTGCTGCCAAAGGCGCCCTGGCGATCTTGCGCGAGGGTTTCAAGTGCGTGGGCAAGACGGTGCGGCTGGCCTATTTTGCGCCCAACACCGGGCTCGACCCCGCGAGTACCGAGCGTTACGACGACAACCGCCTGACCATCGTGCGGCAGGTCAACACCAAGAGCGGAGCCATCCCCGATGTGGTTTTGGCGGTGAATGGTTTGCCGGTGGCCACGCTGGAGCTGAAGAACCCGATGTCGGCCACGCGATGGAACGTGGAGAACGCGAAGTACCAGTATCGCTTTGAGCGCGACCCCAAGGAATTGTTGTTTGCCTTCAAGCAGCGGTGCTTGGTGCATTTCGCCGTGGATACTGAGCTGGTGTTCATGACCACCAAGCTTGAGGGCAAGGACACGTTCTTCCTGCCCTTCAATCTGGGGCATGACCACGGCGCGGGCAACCCGCCTGCAGCGGGCGATGTGCGCACCACCTACCTGTGGCACAAGGTGCTGACCCGTGACAGCCTGATGGACATCCTGGCCCGTTTCATCCATCTAGATGTCGAGGAAAAGACGGTCGTCACAGAAAAGGGCATCAAGCGCCACCGCAAAGAGTCGATGATCTTCCCGCGCTACCACCAGCTGGATGCGGTACGGGCACTGACCGACCACGCGCAGGCGCATGGTTCAGGGCACAACTACTTGATCCAGCATTCCGCTGGCTCAGGCAAATCGAACTCGATTGCGTGGCTGGCGCACCGCCTCTCCAGCCTACACGATGCCAACAACGAGAAGATCTTTCATTCGGTGGTGGTGATCACCGATCGGCGTGTGCTGGATCAACAGCTGCAAGACACGATCTTTCAGTTTGAGCACAAGCTGGGCGTGGTGCAAAAGATCGACGAAAACACACAGCAGTTGGCCAAGGCGCTGGCCGATGGCGTGCCGATCATCATTTCCACCATCCAGAAGTTCCCGTTCATCACCCAAGCCATTCGCACGATGGAGGCCAACGGCAAAGGGGTGGCCATCTCGACAGCGGGCAAGCGCTTCGCGGTGATCGTGGACGAGGCGCACAGCTCGCAAAGTGGTGAAACCGCAATGGAGTTGCGCAAGATCCTGAACAAGGATGGCATTGAATCCGCGATTGCCGAGCAGTTGTTGGACATGGATGACGATGCCTTGAGCGAAAAGGCAAAGAAGGAGCTGCTACGCGAACAACTCAAGCGAGCCAAACAACCCAACTTGAGTTTCTTTGCTTTCACCGCTACGCCCAAGTTCAAGACACTGGCTGTCTTCAATGAACCTGGCCCCAACGGCAAAGCACCTTTTCACCACTACAGCATGCGACAGGCCATCGAGGAAGGCTTCATTCACGACGTGCTGGCCCACTACACCTGCTACAAGCGCTACTACAAACTGATCCAGAAGGTGGAGGCAGATCCAGAGGTGCCGCGCCGCAAGGCCGCCCGCGCACTGGCGCGGTTCGTCGAGTTTCACGACTACGAAATCGCACAGAAAGTCGAAGTGATCGTGGAGCACTTCCGCACCCATACCCGCCACAAAATTGGCGGCCGGGCCAAAGCGATGGTGGTAACCGGCTCGCGTGAGCACGCTGTGCGCTACAAGCTGGGGTTCGACAAGTACATCAAGGACAAGGGCTACACCGACGTGAAATCGCTGGTGGCGTTCTCCGGAGAAATCACGCTCAAGGAGTTCGCCGATAAAAAATTCACCGAAGTGAGCATGAACAACGGCATCAAGGAATCCGAGCTGCCGGAGAAGTTCAACTCTGAGGAATACCAAGTCTTGCTGGTGGCCGAGAAGTACCAGACAGGTTTTGACCAGCCGCTGTTGCACAGCATGTATGTCGACAAGCGCTTGTCTGGCATCCAGGCGGTACAGACACTCTCGCGCCTGAATCGAACGACACGAGGCAAGACCGACACGTTCGTACTCGATTTTGTCAACGAGCCTGCGGACATCTACACCGCCTTCAAGCCGTATTACGAAGCGACAGACAAGGGCGACGATACCGACCCACAACAGCTCAACACGCTGGCGCACACACTAGCCAACTGGAAAATCTATACCGAAGCCGAGGTCAGTGCTTGGTGCGAAATCTGGTTCCGCAACCGGCTGAACCCCACGGGCGGCGAGCACAAGAAATTGAATGGCCTGCTCGATCTGGCGATTGAGCGGTTCAAGAAGTTCGGGGAAGAAGACCAGAACCTGTTCAAGGGCCAGCTGGTTAGCTTCCGCAACCTGTACGGCTTTGTTTCCCAGATCGTGCCTTACCAGGACTCCGATCACGAGAAGCTGTACACCTACGCCCGTTTCCTGCTGACCAAGCTGCCGCGCACCACAGACAACCGGACGGTGCAAGTCGACGATGAGGTCGAGCTCAAGTACTACCGACTGCAAAAAATCAGCGAGGGAGCCATTGATCTTAAGACGGGCGAGGCGGATGCACTTGAGGGACCGACGGATGTGGGTACGGGCCAAGCCGATGAAGATGTGCAGCTTTCGACCTTGGTTGGCAAACTCAATGAGCGCTTCGGCACAGAGTTCACACCGGCCGACCAGCTCTTCTTCGATCAAGTCCGTGAAACCGCCGTAGCCAACGAACAGTTGCGACAGGCCGTTATGGCCAACAGCATCGAAAACTTCGAACCGGTATTCAACAAGCAGCTTGAGAACCTGTTCATCGAACGCATGGACGGCAACGAAGAAATCTTCGTACGCCTGATGAACGATGAGGCGTTTAGGAATGTTGCGGCGAGCCATCTGATGCGGGCTGTGTACCAACAAATCCGAACATCCGGCAAGAACGGCGGGTGACGAGATTGGTCACGATGAAATTGCTCGCAATTGATGGCGGTGGAATTCGCGGAATCTATGCTAGCCATGTCCTGGAGCGCATTCAGAAGGAATTCAAAACTGAATTTCACAGTGAATTCGATCTGATTGCTGGCACGAGCACTGGTTCTATCATCGCCGCCGCGATTGCATTTGGCATTCCGATTTCAAAGGTTACAGAGCTTTATCGCGAAAAGGGGCCGAGTATCTTCAGACCGAAGAGGTGGACATTCGGCGGCACCGTTGCTCCTCGCTATTCGAGCGAGCCGCTGCGTGCGGCTTTGGTTTCTGTTTTTGAAGATGCAACGCTCTCAGATGCACGGACAAGACTTGTTATCCCGGCGACAGACATCGGCAATGGTGGCGTGCATGTTTTCAAGTCTGCATACGACGAGAAGTTTGTTCGCGACCGCAACGTTAAGGTCGTTGATGCTGTATTAGCTTCTTGCAGTGCGCCGTCGTACTTCGCTCCATCAAGAGTGGGCCCGTATCAGTTGAGCGACGGCGGGCTATAGGCGAACAATCCTTCGTTAGTTGCAGTTACCGAAGCCCTTACCCGCCTCGGAGCGGAGCGTTCCGCGATTCGGTTGTTATCAGTAGGCACGGGGATTGGCAAGAACTACTACCCGCTTTCTAATGCGGATAAAAGATGGGGATTCCTGAATGGCTGGGGGATTTCCAAGTTCATCTCGATGCTCTTGAACCTCCAAGCGGCAACGGCCAGCAATGTCACACAGCTCATTTTGGACAAGCATCAGTCCGTAAGGGTGAATTTCGAGTCAGATCTGCCATTGTCACTTGATGATGTTGGCACCCTCGATGATTTGATAAGCCGAGCAGACAAGGACTTCACACATAACTCAGCGGCCATTCGGCAGTTGCTTGGAGGAAATCAATGAAGCTGGCCGAACATTTCAATACGTTCTTGGTTGACGTTATCAATCTCAACCAGACGCGCATTGACACGCTGAAAGCGCGAGTGGATGCCATCGTTGCCGCTGTCGAAGGCTTTGATGTTTTTTCTGACATTCTGATCGATACGACACCACAAGGGTCATGGGCGCATCGCACCATCATCAAGCCAGCTGGAATCGCTGGATCGTTTGACGCGGATGTGGTTGCTTTTGTAGAGCCGCACGAAGAATGGACTCCGGCAGATTACATCGACCATCTATATGACCAGTTCAAGGCGCACGGCACTTATTCTGACAAGGTGTCGCGCAAGACGCGTTGCGTGACGATTCAGTATGCGGGGGAGTTCTCAATCGATGTAGTGCCGTGTATCCGCAGAGCCAGCATTTGGGAAACCACGGAATGGATTCTGAATCGCAAGGATGACGCCGAGGAGCAGGCAAATCCTGATGGATATACAGAGTGGTTCTTGCAGCGGAACGGGTATGTTGGGAACAACCAGTTGATCAAGGTTGTCCGAATTCTGAAGTACCTGCGCGATTTCAAGCTGACATTTTCAGCCAAATCAATTCTGCTGACGACGTTGATTGGTGAACGCATCTCTTGGCTTGACGAGCTGGGAAACGAATTCTCAGACACGCCAACCGCGCTCTGGACAGTGATCAAGAGACTGGATGCATACCTGCAGCAGCACCCTGATATGCCCGAGGTTGTGAATCCTAAATTGCCGTCAGAATCGTTCACTAGACATTGGAATCAAGACAAGTATTCCAACTTCAGAACCTGCATCAATCGCTACGCTGAGTGGGTTGAGGATGCTTACTTAGAGACAGATCGTGACGAGAGTATCGTCAAATGGCGAAGGATTTTTGGTGATGATTTTGCCAAGTCAGTTGCTCTCACCAAGGCGGCAAAGCTGATCGAGACTCAGATTGATGATGTGTCTCACGTTACCCGGCCCCCTTGGCCTGTCTTGCCTGCTGGACGAATTGAAATCACTGCGACGCTGCATTCGTCCAAAGAGGGAAATTTCCTCGGAACCTACCGCTCTGATGGACCTGCCTTGTCGCCAGACACGTGGCTTCACTTCAGCGCAAAGCACTCTTTCACAAATGGCATAGCGATCAAATGGCAGATCGTTAACACCGGCTGGGCGGCAAGGGCCGCAAGGTGCCTCAGGGGCGGGTTCGATCATTCCGGTTCACAGATATGGGAGCACACCCTTTACAGAGGGAAACACTGGGTCGAGTGTTTCGCTGTTGACTTGAAACGAGGCGTCAGCCTTGGCCGAAGCGGCCGCTTCTACGTGAATATTGAATAGGTAATTTCTTTTTTCATGAACAAATCCACCGCCCCTACCAACTGCCTGCGCTACTGGGATCTGGCCGATCACATCCGCATCAATGACGCCATTGCCTTGTGGTGCGGCGTTGAGCCAGCCCAGCTGGCCAGTCTGAACTTCGAGACCCAGTGCATGAGCGCCAAGCGGGCGGCCCTGGTTGCCGCCCTGCGCTCAGAACGGCTGGAATACGAGGACTTGGGCATCGTCACCGCCCGTGGCCAAGTGTTCAAGGGTGCGCCCATCGACGAGTTGCTGGACAAGGACCGGCTGGTCATCAATAAGGTCAGCCTACGCCGGTGGTTTGAACAGTTGCCCTTCGAGGATCGCCCCGCTTTCTTGTTTGATGAGGCACGCCAAACGGTATTGCCTGATGGCAGCGACGTGGCCGAAATGAACAGTCTCAAAGCATTGGCCATGATGGCCACGCTCTTGGCTCAGTCATCTGCCAAATACCGCACTGGCGATCGACCCAACTCGGATGCCATCGGCAAGGCCGTACTTGAAGCAGCCACCGAATACATGCCCGGTAACACCCGTGGACTCCATGCGCTGCACAAGAAAATCGCTGAAGCCCTCAAGACGTTCGGACCCGAAATCAAAATCCACAGGGCTTGAGACCAAAAACTGAACTTCAGATTTGTTTCCTGACTTCAACTGACAGCATGACCTGATCCCAGCAGCATCACGGCATTCCCAAATAAACCGGAAGGAATGCCGAAATGCCCAAAAGGGTCCGAACACCTGCCAGCGCCGCAGCCCTGCGCGCTGAATTCTGGCAAGCGCCCATCGAGGCCTTGCTGGACCGTAAAACTGCCGCTGCCGGGATGGGGTATACCGTCGGCTGGCTCGAATGGGTCGCCACGCACGGCGGCGGGCCCACCCTCACCAAGATCGGACGCACCGTCCGCTACCGCAA
>Ga0172376_10002012_pt1 | contig 25338 bp, 18 predicted proteins | sample Lak35m_FD_121114 | JGI IMG/M metagenome (GOLD analysis project Ga0172376, IMG submission 121114) | Freshwater microbial communities from Kabuno Bay, South-Kivu, Congo - kab_092012_35m | ecosystem: Environmental > Aquatic > Freshwater > Lake | place: Democratic Republic of the Congo: South-Kivu...
GGACCTTGGGTTCCATAGTCGCCTTCATAGCCCGCATAACCCTGTGGACCTTGGGTTCCATAGTCGCCTTCATAGCCCGCATAACCCTGTGGACCTTGGGTTCCGTAGTCACCGTCATATCCGGCATAACCCTGTGGACCTTGGGTTCCGTAGTCACCGTCATATCCGGCATAACCCTGCGGGCCTTGGGTTCCGTAGTCGCCTTCATAACCGGCATAGCCTTGTGGTCCCTGAATTCCCTGCGGTCCGTCATAGCCGATATAACCTTGCGGTCCCTGCGCTCCGTAGTCGCCGGTATAACCGATGTATCCCTGCGGGCCTTGGGTTCCGTAATCGCCTTCATAACCGATGTATCCCTGCGGTCCCTGTGTCCCGTAACCACCGTCATATCCGATATAACCCTGCGGTCCCTGTGCTCCGTAATCGCCTCCATACCCGATATAACCCTGCGGTCCCTGCGCTCCGTAGTCGCCTCCATATCCGGCATAACCCTGTGGGCCTTGGGTTCCGTAGTCGCCTCCATACCCGATATAACCCTGCGGGCCCTGAATTCCCTGCGGTCCGTAATAACCCTCAAAACCCTGATAGCCTTGGGTTCCCTGCGGTCCGTAATAACCTACGGAGCCCTGATAACCCTGAATTCCTTGCGGTCCGTCATACCCGATATAACCCTGCGGGCCCTGAATTCCCTGCGGTCCGTCGTAGCCGATATAACCCTGATAGCCCTGAATTCCCTGTGGGCCGTAATAACCTTCATAGCCTTGATAGCCCTGCGTTCCTTGAAAACCAAAGCCTTGATAGCCTTCGGGCAAAAACAATTCAGCAGAAACAGCCATTAAACCGGGAACCATTTCTCCCGTAGTTACTCGGATATAACCTTCGGCTTCCTTTGTTGTTTGTATTAAATATTTTCCAGCTTCTTGATGTAACGGTGGATCAAGAGGATCAGAAGGAATTAATCGAGGTGTTGGCGCATTGATTGCAAGATCAATGTTGTAAGCACATTCGTCTTCAACTTTAGTAACGTTTATTCGAGCATAACCAATTAACCAATCCGTTGTTTCAAAATAAATTTCATTTGGCTCACCCGTACCGCCATCTGGATCATCGTTTGTTCCAAAAAGCAAAGGACATGGTGCTTCAATTTCAATGTCACTAGCGAATGTTCCTGCGTCTATTTGCCAAGCATTGTGCGAGACACGACCCGGATAAGGCGTATATTTTGTTGGCCCTGTATACGGAAAAGTTGAATTTTCTTTAAAACCAATATCACGACTAGATCCGCCGTCTGATTTTCCGCTTTTTCCGTTGTCGTTTTGACTATTTTGAGACCAACCTTCTAAAACAAGTGGGAGTGCTTGGTAGCCCTGCGCACCTTGAAAACCCTGCGCGCCCTGATAGCCTTGCGCTCCAGTAAAACCCTGATTACCGTAAAATCCCTGCGCTCCTTGAAAACCAAAACCCTGATAACCAAAACCCTGATAACCCTGATAACCAAAACCCTGATAACCCTGATAACCAAAACCCTGATAACCCTGATAACCAAAACCCTGATAACCCTGATAACCAAAATCGCCTTGCGGCCCGTAACTACCGGTTAATCCTTGATAACCTTGAAAACCAAAGCCTTGATAACCTTGAAAACCAAAGCCTTGATAACCTTGAAAACCAAAGCCTTGATAACCTTGAAAACCGAAACCCTGATAACCTTGAAAACCAAAATAACCTTGAACGCCTTCTGTCGTTAGGTATAAATCTAATTGCGTGTCTATTTCAAAATTACAGTCCGTTGTTTTATTTATCGTTACGGTAATATCGCCGTAACTATAGCCAACGCCGGAATATCCAATACTTACGGGAGTATTTTTTGTATTTGTTGTAATTCCGGGACAGCTGAACGTTAAATCAAATTTTCCGTCAAAATCGTATGTGCAATCTTGTGCGCCCTTACTCACACTTAAATACAAATAACCTTCAGGTAAAGCACCGTCTGTTCCGGTTGAAACCGTAATTGGTGTGCCTTCAGTAATTTTTGAATCAATTGACGGACAACTGAAAGTTAAATCAAGTTTTGTATCGAAATCGTATGTGCAATCTTGTGCGCCTTTTGAAATTGTTAAATACAAATAACCTTCCGGTAAAGCGCCATCTGTTCCGGTTGAAACGCCGACAGCTGTACCTTTTTCTGTTTTTGAATTTAAAGAAGGACAGCTAAACGTAATATCAAATTTTGTATCGAAATCGTATGTGCAATCTTGCGAGCCTTTGCTAATTGTTAAATAAAAATAGCCTTCCGGTAAAGCGCCATCTGTTCCAGTTGCTACGTTAATCGCAGTGCCTTCTTCGCTTTTAGAAGTTAAAGAAGGACAGCTAAACGTAATATCAATTTTTCCATCAAAGTCGTAAGTACAATCTTGTGCGCCTTTGCTCACAGTTAAATAAAAATAACCTTCTGGAAGTGCTCCGTCGGCTCCGGTTGAAACATTAATTGCGGTTCCTTCTTCGCTTTTAGAAGTTAAAGAAGGACAGCTAAACGTAAAGTCCAATTTAGTATCAAAGTCAAAAGAACAGCTTTCTGCATCTTTAGAAACAGTTAAATACAAGTAACCTTCGGGTAATGCTCCGTCTTCTCCCGTCGTGACAGAGACAGCTTTTCCTTTTTCAGAGTTTGATGTGATTGTCGGACATACTACGTCAGGTATTTCTATGTAAAGATCAAAATCAAACTCACAGCACAAACCACGAGTTACAGTGAAATTGATTGCTGGTGTCGTTATGACAGAACTATCTTCTCGTATGCCTTGCACAATCACAGCGCTGGTGATCGTGACGTCAGGACACGGTATTTCTTGAGGCAAATTAACAATAGGCGTTAGTTGGCAATCCGTAATAGCATCCGGAGCATCTGGAACGGTGCCGTCTGTCAGCAAACCACCGTCAGGAATTTTTGTAACGGGATCGACAGGACATTTTGTCGTATCAAATGCTAAAGGATCTCCCGGCATGTTTCACCTCAAGCAGGCACGAGGGAGCTAGGAATGATGATTCCAGCGCCAGCCAAGTTGATATCGACTATCAACTTGTTTTCTTCCGGCACAGATGTAATTTGAACACCACTACCAGCTTGAATTATAAAGTTAGGACTGTTAATTCCGTTTATTGTTTGAATTGATTCTCCGCACGAAGCTCCACCTGAAAGAAGACCACTACCCGACGGCGGTATTTCTCCGCTAAATAAAGGAATTTCATTACAGGGTTGACCATCTCCGGCACCGACTCTTGCGTTAAAAATAATTGAGTTTTCTCTGTTGTTTTGTTTAACGTCAGAGTTATATCCAGACTGCACTAACAAATTTCCAAGCAAACAACGAGAATTAATAAAAATAATGTCAACAGGATACGGCCAAATAACAGCACTACACCCTTCAGGACTTGAATAACGTGTTCTGTCGTCGTTTGCTAAATTGACAGATGTAATCGCCGCTTTATACATACTGCGCAATAAAGCAGGCTCAACGACACAATCAACTGTTGTGCCTGTTATTGTTCCGGGACTAGATAAAAAATCATTAACAGCATCCGGCGGACCGTTCACCATAAAACCGGTCCAAACCGGCTGATAACAAGTAGCGGCGAGACTACCCGACGCCGAATAAGACAAACTAAGGCCTTCTGTTCCGCTATCAGTAAATTCTGTCTGATACTGGTCTGCCGCAGTATTTCTCGTAAAAGTTAAAACAACACCAGCTAAATCAGGACATGTAGAAGAAAATTCAAAATAAAAAAAACTTCCGGCACGCCTTAATTTAGAAAGATAAACAACATGAACAGTTGGATCAAAATTAACAGTGGGTCCAAAAGTGAAACCGCAATCAACTACTGCGCTTTCCGGAAGATTTTCTAACGTAACAGGACCAGTTACAACTTTACCAACCGTACCTGTGATAAACGGGTACGCACGATTTCTGTTGTCATCAAAAAATCCGGCTCTGGCCACAAATCACCCTATAAGTACTTATGCGCCCGCTGCCCCAATTTTAATTCCCGATTCTGTATTTGTAATTCTTAATATTGTATCAGTGGCAGCAGCATTATTGACGCCAATCGATATGTTACCGGTACTGGGAGCACACTCAAAAGTTAAATTGTCTGAAATGAAACGCATGGATCTGACGGGGTTTACCGTATTAAATAAAGCTTGAGGATCACACAAACGACGGCGGTATAGCGGATCACCGACAATATCAACGCGAATAACATCTCTCGTAACCGTCGACCCGTAACCAGTGTCTTGTTCAATTGTTGTTTTTCTTAAAACAACGCCGTCTGTTCCAATAAGCCAAACATCACCGGTCAGTAATGTTCCATCATCAAGAAGAAAACCACGAATACCTATTTCAGGAGTAGGAACACAAACCGTGGCAGCAAATTCAGTATGATTTCTTTCAAAAATGTGCGTACCAATTCCAAGTGTTTGAAATGCGCTAAGTCGGTCAGTTGCAGACACTAAAAAACCAGCGGGACGACTGTAAGTATCGACTAAATCTAATGACGTCGGAGGATTTAGAATTGAAAAACTTGTCGTGCATAATTCCGTATTACCTTCGTTACCAATGTAAAGAGTAACCGTGGAATGCGTCACGATAATCTTTGTTAAATAAAGACCGACACGTCCTCCGATGGGATACAAATTTGCATCAATAAAAATACCTTCAAGGATTATCTTTCCTTGTCGGTTCGTAAGGGTGGCTACTTCTGAAAACGGATATTTGGTTGTCTCGTTTTGCTTACGCCACTCTGGAAATAGAATGCGCTCAGGCACTTACTTCCTCCAATAAAAAGTAACCAAATTCAGTAGTTGCACGGTCGGCATAAAAACCGAAATAACCCGTGCTTGGACGATAATTTGAAACGCTTATCGGTCCGACGCTCGCAGAAACCGTAGTAACAGTTAAACCCTGTAAAGCAATCGTTATTCGATTGCTAGTTGTTGGAGAACCGGGCAATACCGTAACTGCCAGAGAATACCAGTCATCAAGCATAATTCCGGGAACATAGACATTAGCGATTAGTGCAACCAGCGTGACTCCGTTGTAGCGATACAACCTAAGTGTTTGTTCTTCTTGATTTAAAACAACAACGTGATATTCATAAGACCCTACGTATGTTTCACTTGCACGATAATTCAAAACAATTCCAGTATTGTGTTTTGAACTTGCAGAACCGTATCGCATTCTTGTGTGTATCGTGACTCGTCGAAAAACAGATTGCGTATCAAATCCCTGCCATAGAGTTATGTTTCGTTTTGAGTTGGATGTGGATCTTAATGCGTATTGCGTCGGTGTTGCTGAATCGGACAAAGACAAACTAAGCCATGTCGGTCTTGTGTCGTCTCCAATTGTTTCAACTATTTCCCACGGGCCAGACGATAAACTTGGAACAAACATATCCGCAGAAGCATCTGAAAATCCTTCTTGATACGGCAGACTTCCAACAACAATTAAACTTTCAGATGCCGGAGGTGGCTCTGGCGGTATTGGTGGGATATATGGAGGCAATATATTTTCTTCTTCGTACTGGCTAGGCAACAAACCTGCGCTGCTTGGTATTTGCGGCGGTAGGCAGGCATCAAATAAGCCAACAGTTGAGTCGATAGTAACGCCACATTCACCGTCGATTTGAGCGGTCAAAGCAAATCCACGAATTTCTAGATTGATTCGACCGTTGCAGTCAGGACCAACGCCGTTAATAAATTCGATCGGAGGTTTATCGCACGTGTTGCTATCTGGTCGTGCGCCGCAAGGTCCAGCAAATTGTCGAAATACGCTTTGAGTACTTCCTGTCGTCGTGTTAGTTCTTACTGTTTCTACGGCGGTATCAACAAGTCGAACAACTGCGACATCTCGAAGAATACCATCAATTTCTCTTTCTTCTCCAACAATTTCTAAAGGACTGTTTGCTCGTAAGCGAACTAAACCATTTAAATAGTTTGCGGCAGAATTTGTTTTTATTCCAGAAACGGCCAACGGCGTATAAGGTTTTGCGGCTCTGACAGTTAAGAGAGTTTGTGCCGGTGTTGAGAAACGAGCCCGATAAGTTGTTTCAGAAGAAACACCATTGCCAAAAACGATATAACCACTTACACCGTCAAGCTGCGGATTGACAGCGTATTGTCTTCCTTCCGATACGTTTCGAGCTACAGATACAACTGCTAGGGGTTTAATAATTCCGCTGGTCATTGCTGTGCTTACAAGAAACGTAACTGAAACAAGATTTTCAGTTACCGTCAACGAACTAATAAAAGCGTAGTTTCCAGCCGTAGATGGCCAACGCAAATACAAGTCAGTAATGATATTGTTTTGCACAAGAGCGCCATCATCAGCAACACACGTTGCCGTTTCATCGATCGGGTAAGAAATACCCTCGTTAATCGAATACCAGTGTTGATTGCGAATTGCCATCAGGAACACCCACAGCCGAATGGTTCTTTTTCCGGATTGGCCGGAACAAGTTTGAACTCAATTGCTCTGGTTGTTGGTGTTGTAAGACCAAGAGAAGACCAAACAGCTGTTAATTCAGCGGGAACAGTTGCTTCTGCGGCAGAACAACCTTCTGTTGTGTAAGCTGAATCGTCGAAATGTACAGTCACATATACGCCGTAAGTTTCAGTTGTTGTACAGTTTGTACAAAATCTTAAACGAGCCATAAACGTATTTTGCGATGAAATTAAATCCGGCTTATAAGAATAAACAGGCCAAACAACAGAAGGTAAAACTTCTTCCTCGGAATTATTTTCAATTTGAAGAAATGACCTGAGAACATTTTGTGTTGTCGATATCGCAGCTGGAACACCGTCTACATAACGAAAGAAAGTAAAACGCAATTCAGGCTGCGCTATGCAACACTCAGAATAATTGCAATACATCGCACCAACAAAAAAGCGACACTCGGGTTCTGCGGAAAAAACAGTTTGAAGTAAGTGCGCTCCACGACAATCAGCAGCGGCATTCCAACGATCAATATTTTGTTGTAATTGGTTTCTTACGCCTTCTGCTGTTGTGGCTATGGTCGCATATTTATCCCACATTACTTTCAAACCACGGTATGTTCGCACAAAGTAACTGCAATCAGCGCAAGCTCGGCAATCGTTAAAAACGCGCAAAGTGCTTCGATTAGCTGTTGAAGAAAATGTCGTAGTTGGCGTCGCAGCGCCGTAATCAACAGTTCCTTGTCTTTGCGCACGATAACAGTCAGAAAACTCAATATTGAAATTACCAAACTCGTCGGGTTCTACTTGATTGATTAAACGTAATGGTTGATCTTCTGGATCGCAGCCGGCTAAACGTCCAACACCCGCACCAGAAACGCCATCTAAATAGATTTGATTTTTAAAGCGATTACCTTCATTCAGGGTTATATCTCTTTGCTGAAGTTGTACATTATATCCCGCAACAATCTGAATGTTTTCTTGATATTCTGACAAACTAACACGTAGAGATCTTACTCTTTTTGGAAGTCGTGAGTGCGTACGAGCATCTAATGCCTGTGTCGACGTTACCCACGAGTTTAAAGTCATAACATCAAAGCAAGGCGCATGAATTACCAAACGTAAAACGGCATCATCTACACTAACCTCACCTATAAACCGGTTAACATCCCACGCAACGACAGAAGAAACACTGCCTTCAAAAACAACAGCATTTGTATTATCTAAAATTCGTGCATCAAATGTTGCTGTCGGCGAATAAGCAGTTGGACGCAAACTTAAGTAAAAAGGAAATGTAAATTGTTGCGAATTATCGACATACGACAAATAAACATCAAGAACGACCCAACCAAGAACGTCATCTTGTTTAACAAAAGGATAATCTGTTCCACTGCCGGGAGGTTGATTAACGCCTGTTCTTAAATCACTGGCACACGCAGGTACAGGCACGATGGATCTCCTTAGCTTGCGCAATCCCTATCGCTAAGTCGTGATCCCAAAACCACCATATCCATCGTAACAACCGATATTTGCAGCCGCTCAACAAACGCTTGGATGTTTGTGGCTTGCTGCAATAATCGTTCTAAGTCCTGAGTTATGCGTTCAAGTTCCGTGGCTCCACAACACGGACTCGCACAGGTATCGACAAATTTAATTCCGTTTGCAATCGGAACCACTTGCAAGCAGTCTGTGCCAACAAAATTAAATGCACCCGCTGTCGTAGCCCCGACACCGTTAATCGTTTTAATTGGAGTCGTTAATGCCGCATCGCCGTAACAAACACAGTCTTCAATTGATCCTTCACCTTGAATGAAATTAATACGTATCTGCGGATCTTGTCCCGCAACAACAATCGGCACTAACTGACAATTTGTACCAGCAACTAATTCAATATCGCCGTATAACTTTTCAGAAACTTGTGTGCCGTTCACCAAGGTAAGAGAACTAACGCCACGAATAATTGGACGAATAGCATCAGGATCAATTTGGGTATTTGCAAAATTAAAAGACCAGCTACCCGGAGGCTGTTGATCGATTGACGTGATACGGCTGATAACAATCTTTCCAACACTATCGGCATAATCACCAACACCACCAAGAGCGAACACAACATTCTTGGCGTTGTTTTCAAAACTTTGTCTTGGAATTAAAGCTGTAGCAACATCGACAGTTGAACCAGCCTCGGGTGCGTATCCGACAACAATAGCGTAACCAATAGAATACGCATCAATACGCTTAACAAAAAAACGACCCGTGGCAATGTTCATTCCAGCATGCACAGGCAAATCAAGTTCAACAATAAAATCTTCGGGAATGGTAAAACTTCCAGACGTGTCTGTTCCATTCGCAGTATCAGCCAGAGGATAACGCCTCTGGCTGTTGTGATTAAGCCACTCAAGATTCCAATTACCGACAGGCATTTAAAACCTCCTGTCGCATTAGGCAGCTGACAGAATACCAGTCATCTGGATAATTCCGACTTCGCCGGCATAAGCATCGCTGCTACTACGCTGGACTGTAAAAAGTATGGTATCGCCGTCTGCAACAGCAAATGGCGTACTGGAAACTTCGATATATCTGTTACTTGAACCGATTGTTGCAGATGTCGTAATCGTGACACCAAACTCACTAGCGGTTAACGGTAAGGCTACTGACGATCCTGACGCCGGTTTTGGTAATTGTCGGGCGGTGACAGTAAGATTCGGCAAAGTTCCAGCAGCACGACCAAGAATCCTAAGCCTAAGAGAAAGAACAGGTGAAACAAATCCGCTGGTGGCTGGAACATGGAGTTTACACCTAATCGAAGTTTCGTTTGCAGCGGCGAAACCTAGGTAAGTCACGTCTTCATAAAATTGTTCTTCAACGCCATCAAGTCGAATAAGCTGTACTTCTACTTCCCTTGACTCAGCAGGCACAACCGATATTTCAACAGGACCTTGATACAACCAAGGACTGCTAGAATTGCCCGGAACTAAGCGCCTTCTTGTGGGAGAAGACAATGAAACAGAAGAACTTGACGAATAAATACCTTCACAAACTGGGCCTTGCTTAAACGTGTTGCCGTCAATTTCTTTAAGTACCTGATAACCAACATGCCCAGTCGTAGCCACAAAATCCAAATCAAGATCTAGATTCAAAGCTCCAATAGTCGCAGGTAATCCGTCGTCGGCACATGTGACAACAAGACGAGAATCAAGCGAAGTCAAACTCGTAACAACTGTCGAATCTGTGGCAAACGACGGCTTTGAAAACCACAAACGCATAGCCATTTGTGTGCGACGAGGACACTCAGCATCGGGCGGATCAGAAAGACTTATTGAAAAACCAGAAGCACCGTACTGTGTCGGCCACGGCACATCGTCATAACAATCCGACATCCACCAAATACCGTTGCGATCAATTATGCACGCTCCTGATTCGCCGAGCGGAACACCAGTAAATCCAGTAGTCGGCGAAGTACCTCGATCAAACTCCAAATATGCTTCTGACGTTGGCACCGGCGGCCAGATATTCTTCAAAGAAGTGTGCGCAGCAAGGTTATAACCAAAAACGGCACCACGAGCAGCTTTACCATTGAAGCTTGCATGACCGGCAGGCAACCATCCCGGCAAAGTTTCGTCAGGAACACTAATCACATGCGGATTACTTGGAGACGGTGGTGTGTACGTTCCTGCCGGGGCACAAACCAAATCAAACTTGTAATGAACATGCCGATCTATGAAATCAGAGAATTGCGGAAGCACTAATACGTTGCCATTACCATCAGAACGCAAAACCGGAATCGTTACAGGCGTGCGAGTCGATACTAATTTTCCGGGAGTAGATCCGGAAAGATAATAAAGACCAGCTGAAATAGTACCAGTAACCGCTTCAGCTAAATTGAGAGCGGAGTAACCAGAGACAAGGATATCGGCAACATTAGATGAAAGTTTTTGAAGCACAACACCCCAAACTTGTGCTGATTCGGCAGCAACGACATGTCCATCAACTGTTCCACTAGCGACAGTCGCCAAAGCTTGTTCAAAAACTTTACTGCTAGAAGAAAAATAAACAGGTTGACCTACTTTTACTGAAGAATCAATTGCGGCCTTGCGAATAACAATCGTAGATCCAAGTCCAGACGCATTCAAAACTTCCCAAACGTAATTAATGTTTTGTTGCAGTTGGTGCGTGGGTCGATTGGTGACGCCAGCAGATACGGGCTCACCATCGCGAACGAAATTGATGAATTCGTTTAACACGCTGGCGACTCCTTAGCGCAATTGAACCTTCCATTCCAAACCAATTTGGCTGGATGCAAGCTTTAATTGCTGCAAGCTAGTTGACAAATAAAACCGGCTAAAAACCAAATCGAGCGTTGCATCAGCTTCATCGACGATTGATACAAGCGCTGCACCGAAAACCTTGCTGTTATTAGCGTCAGAAAAAGGCAAGCCGTGTACACCAACAACGCCGGACGTTTGAGCAAAGAAAACAGGTTGATTGCCGTTTGGATAGTCTGTTGTATCCGAACTTGTTATTTGGGCTGAAACAAGCGGCACACGTAAATAATCTCTTGTGGACGAACCCGCTAAACCGTTGTAATAAGCGATTCCCGCAGAAGGTTCACGCCCGTATGAAGGAGCCGTCACAACATCACCCGGAGACGCTACATTTTCGTATTCAATGTACATTCCAGAAATTCGATATTTTTTTTCACCCGTCGTTAATAGCTGAGAAGCAATTGCAGCCCATTCATACAAAACAGTATTTGGCTGCCATGAACAAATTGGCGTTATTCTGTGCGGTTCCACAGAATAAAGTCTGACGCAACCAGTTGGTGATTTGATGCGGTCAGTCATTCGCAGCGTCCTTGAATAAGACGAATTGTTACGTCCTGATCGTCCACAAAAGTATCAGCGTGCATCACTTCTTGAATGCTGTTTCCAAGGTAAACGGACACATCTTCGGTTTCATAACCAGCGTCACTATCGCTGTCAAAATCCATGTTAATCTGATCGGTTTCTGCCTCCAACTCGACAAGTACAATCGTGCCGACGTGTGGAGGAACAAGTCGCCGTAAAGCGTATGTCAGATTTAAGTTTAATCGATTTGGACCGAATTTCGATGGTTTCATGGTGATAAGAATGAAGTTATTACGCAATAAGTACTTAATCAAAAATTCCAAAGGGTTTATTTTTTTAGGTAACGCTAGTGGTCCGGGCTGTCCTACTTTGTTTGTTCTTGTATCCAACAGCATGGCTAACGTGTTGCCTGCCGCTACGCCACGACTATGCACTTCTTCCCAAAAAGCTTCGACATCACCGGGATTGCCTCGCACGGGAAATTCAATTGCTGTATATCCATCTTCCTTTGTGTAAACTGTCGTATCGTATTGTTGATTTTCAAAAACAAGATCTTGATAAAATCCAGCCGACATGAAGTTCTTACCTAAAGCAAGCGCAGAAACATCGGCAGGAACAATACCTAAGTTAAAGTCTCGAATTTTAAGTGTATCTGTGAGAGGCTGTCCTTTTGTTAAGGTATCGCCAACCGCAACAATAACGCTTGATGTTACGTGAAAAGAATAAACTGTTTTGTCTGTTACGATCCATTTTTTGCCATTAAAATTAAATATCTGCTGCACAATCTCGCTATCTGTTTTCGTAAGAGAAACATCAGCGAATGCTTCAAGTAACAAATCTAATGTGCGAGATGTTGTACCCTCGACCATTGCGTCATAATTAGCGTTGATAAAATCTTTGTAATTCTGCCCCGATATTTGTTCTTGAGAAATAACGTAACCGAATTGATAGAAGAGATCACGTTCATCCCACGCACTGCCAAATACCCACAAGGAAAACTTACCCGCATCAACAACGACATTTGGATCTAAGGCAGGATCGTTAACAAACAAAATAACGTTGTCTTGAATAATGTAATCAACATTAGCAATTGCAACATAACTTGAAGCTGAAATGCGATTAAACAGGATAGGAACATTTTTTAGTTTAGCTGGTAACGGATAAGCCGTGTAACTTAGCGTTTCCGTACCGTTATAAAATATTTCAGTGTCGTACTTAGCAGTCGTAACGCCGTATCGAGGAATGTTTACGTATGTCTTGTCTCGCTGCGCTGTGTCGAAATCGAGCAGATACCAAGACTTTTTTCTTAACGGTTTTATTTTGTCTCGGCTAATTGAATCAAGTAATTCATTGAAATTATTTACTACTTGTTTATCTTGTGACGCTCTTGCGGAAAGCAATGACCTTACTTGTTCGGGGTATCCAAAAACATCAGACCAAAAATTACCGACAAGTCCGATTAGCGCAAACGGATCATCTAATTCGTCTTGCGGATATTTTGGTAGCGCCATAAGGTTACCCTAAAAAAAACGGGCGGCGTTCAGCCGCCCGTTAGAACAGCGTTATTTTATCCTATCATTCGTGCGACAGCGAGCGAGCAAAGGTGTCGGCTTCATTTTGAATTGCCACGGGGTCAAGCGTTCCAATCAAATTAGCCTTAGAATCAGGAACAAGTTTGTCCCAGATAAAATCAAGCAAGGCACCCGAAATGAAAGATCCGAGTGCATCAACTAAAGCCAAAAGCGTGGAATCAGAGAGTTGATCTCTAAGCAAACTGATTAATTGTTTGACGATAAAACGAAGTTGATCGGGAGCTTCAAAAGCCAAATCCGATGCTCGAAAACGTTCAGCCAGCTTGGGAACAACTCTGTTGTCAACGATACTTTTAAGCAGCTTCAAAACTAAACGCGCAGGAAAGGGCAAGAATTCCCCGGCTGCCGTAAAAATGACGTCAACAATACTTTGCAGTTTCGCAGGATCCATGTATAACTCCTTACTTAGTGTTATTCCACAACTTAAACAACGCTGCGTTCACGTCCTGTGACTTTGGTTGATCGTACTGACAGAAAGCGTAAACCTCGCCATCACGAATCATTCCTTCAAACGCTTTTCGAGTTACCCTTAAACAACCTGCCGGCAACAGCGTCTTGTCGTAGAAATCATATAATTTGCCGTGCGTATCACCCCACGAATTCAGAATGATAACATAAGGATCTTTCCATTCATCGTCAATATCGAGCACGCACATCTGATGTTTCCAAACACCAGATTGCTGATGGAAACCATTTTTGTCAGGATCCATTTTAAAACCATAGTTACTAGCTACAGTCAAACCATAACCATTAACACTATGCGCTACGGCGGCATCCCAAGTTTTAATTTCAACAGCTGATTTAATTAAAAAGTTCTTACCGACTGACACTAAACCAGCAGGAGGACCATCACCTTTTCCCCACGCACGAGCGATTGATCCCGAGTACGCAGGAACTTTATCGTCTCCGAAATAAATCGTGCCGTATTTCATAACAGCAGCAGCCATCCAACTGCCGTAAGAGCCGTCATCGTTTGGGAACCGGTTTTTCCCAACAAAAACACGACCAGTGCCGTAATAAAATGGAGGGAACGGATCTTTCCAAACTTCAGCGTCACCTCGAATAGCAATGTCTACACAACCGGTTATCGCTGCTGCGTTTCTAGCTCCCCAACTGACACAATCACCCACTTCTTGTGGAATGTTCTTAATATCCTTACCGCCAAGGACTTTTCTTACAGCTTTGTAGTTAGAAGACTTACGTGCCTGCGACGGCTCGAGAATAAGTCTCGGCTGAACGAAATTGTAGGCATCTTGTATTTCAGCAAAAGCTTCCTGAAAACCTTCTTCTTGCCAACCGGTCACAGAGCCATCAATGTAGTCATCAACGATATTAGCCATGACGACTCCTTACTTAAGAGATGCCAGCGCCGAAAATCCGCTACTAATCTCAAGAAAAGCAACACGGTAATCTTCTGGCTTTACAAGTTTTTTCGTCTTGTGTAACTCAAGAAGCTTTTCTTGTAACGCTACTGCACTTTTTTCCCAGAGCGCTTTAGTTGCCATGCTAGCTAAATACATGTCGTTCTTGTCAGTAACCGCTTTGAGAATTTGTGTCACGTCTACTAAAGTGCCTGCTCCTGCTTGAGAAGCCACGCCTTTAAAGTTAGAAGCGAAATTCGTAGCAATAGCTGTTCGTTCCGCTGATGCTGGAACGTTGTCTTTAACGAAATTAAAAATAAACGTACCTAAACCAAAGGTAGCGTCGTCAATTTTAACTTCTGGATTGGGCGGCGGAGGTGGAGGAGGGGGAGGCGGCGGTGGCGGAGGAATTGGTCCTCCGTCACCAATAACAATTTTTACAACAAAAGGCGCACTGGGTTTATCCCCAAGAGCCGTATAAGCAAGAAGGCGGTATGTTCCGGGTTTAACCGAAGTAACAACAGTAGCCGTCGTATCACTCAATAAAGCTGCCGGAAAAACAGACAAACCTTCATCAATCGGATAATACTGAACAATTTTGCCGTCTGTCTTGAGTGGTCTTACTGGAATAAACTGTCCGGGTACACCAGCAATCTTATCTGGCATTTCAATTGATTGGCCGCAGAGAAGCAGCGCAAAAACGAGCATAATTTACTCCTTCAGAAAGGATACTTATATTGTTGTGCCTGATTTTTACTTAAAAGGCAATAGCTATCAGGCTTCAGGTATAGCCGTTTGAACATTTACAAAAACATCCTCTGGTCGGCAAAAAAAATGCGTTGTTCGATAAGTAACCATTTTTGCAGGATTAGCCGGTATTTGAATAACGTCAGAGCCTCTAATGTATTGCGTAGATCCGTCGGGGTAACGAATACGCCCAAACAAATCAATCGATCCTACGCTGCTGTTTGACGCTAAATATCCATGAACGACATCTTGAACTTTGGAAGCATAAAGACGACCAACAAAACCTATTGCATTTACGGCATTTGAAACCGCAAGTTGAATAGCCGCTGCATCCGGTATCGCCTCATTTGACTGCTTGTAAATAATGAAACTAATTTGAGTAAAGCAGGGAACAGGTGCTTTTACGAGACAGTCTGCTCCATAAGAACGAACATCACGAGAATTTACTGTTGTTTGTATTTCGGCAATCAACGGCATGTACGTAACATCGATGTCGTATTCTAATGTTGCTCCGACTGAATAAGCACTTATATCTTGTGTCGCATCGCGGAATTTGACGATTGCTGTTTGGTAACGACTATAGGCTGCTTCTTCGTAAGATACGACATCAGGAACAAAATCTGTTGTCGTCATGTCGTAACTGCGAATTTCTTCTGTAATCGTTAAACGACCAGATTCAACAGTTGTTCCTTTTGGACGAATAGCTTTAATTTCATAAAAACCGGGAGCAACATCCCGTGTAAGCGAAATTTGCCAAACAGGCAAACCGTTGCTATTTTCAGCCAAACGCGTGGCTGTCAAAGTCATTTGTTTTGTGGTTGGTAAGTTTTCGCTGCGCACATACCAGTCAACACGACCACCGTAGGCAACAGGGAAGATAGAATGCTTGTCTCTAAGCATTTCAGCGTCGCCATATCCAACAATCGACATACCCACAATTCGACTGTAAGCATCTACGCTTCTTAAAAAAGCGGCCATATTGACGCGATTTGAAAGCGCTTTGGCCGCAATACCTTCTTGTAATCTAGCCAGTAGTTCTGTGTTTGTTTCTGCGGCTACACCTAATGTAAAATCCGTAATTGCATAAGAAGTTACGTAGGCAGGAGGCGGCGATACGGGAACAACTAATGTTCCTTTTTCAAGGTTATAGTTGCTGCCTTCGTTTGCTGCTTGTACTTCAAGAGTGAAAGAATACTTACCATCAGCTGTGGGTGTGATTAAACGATCTGTAGGAGCCGTAACTTGTGCTGCTTCAGATTTAGCGGTGTAAACTTCGGTGGTGACATACTGTAAACCTTTAGCTTGGAAAACACTATTAACTCCAAAAGTAACAGTTACATCGTTCAATAAAACAACTGTTATTGTCCCTCGTGCGCGAGATCCAAGTTTTCTTTCTAACTTAAAATTAGATAAAACGTCATTGACTAAATCAACATCGGCTAAATCAGGATCTTGTTCCAACGCCAAAAGACTGCGAGACCGTCGATAATCGTCAATCAGTTGTTCTTGTCGTGTAGCAAAAACCGCATGATAATAAACAAGTAATTCATAAAATACACCACGACCAACATCAATTGTTGGATTATCTTCTTGCACCCTTTGAGTTATTTCATTAATCGCAGAATTAACAAGTGTTGGATTTAAAGCGTTGAGAGCTTTTGGAGTCACCGCCATGGTAAAATCCTCAACGCGTGCTTAAGTTAATTGGCGCTACAAATTTGTAAGTAGAACCGGCTTGTGACGTAAGTGTCATGCCTATGCTTACGCGCCCGTCACCAAGCGTAACTTCATTTAATTGTACATCGGCATAAATTTCATCACTAGGATCGTTTGGCTGTTCTAGTGCGATTAACTGTCGCCGAACAGAATCTTTAGCAGCAGCAAAAGAAATTCTGACATCTGCAACTGTTCGCCAATAACCTCTATCAGCATCCATCAAAAAAGTTGTGCCTCGATTAAAATCGTAAACAAATGATCCTCTTTTTAAAAAAAGTAAAAGTAAAAATCGTTGCATTAACTTGTGTATTCCTGTGTTGATTTGACCACTATCTTTTTCTGTAAAAAGAGCTAATTCCAATTCTTGACTAACACCGACTGGTTTATTTTGTCTAAAAACGTTGTAATCGCTGGTACGACCAACGTAATCAAGAACAGTGCTCATTAAGGTTTTTCCTTTGTTGTTTCTAAAAGACTTCGTACAAATTCAACATTACTTTGAATAAAAGAACCAGTTGCTTGTCCTTGTGCCATTTTTCTGCCAACGACATGACAAGTCGCTCTAACACGGCGCAAACTATGTCGAACTCTAAATGCTCTTTCCATAACACTTAATGTTTCAGCCATAATTGTTGTAATTACGATATCACCTGCCGTTCCCGGATTCTTGGGGTCTTTTACTGATTCCAAATAATCACTATTGGAAGCCTTGCTATCAAATGGAACCGATATGTTTTCTAAGTAATCAATACCAGATAATCTTCCATCCCAGCCTTCAGGTCTAAACCAAACAGGAGGATTACCTATTTTTAAATTTTCAGCTTCAACTGCTGCCGCTTTTTGAAAATCACGACATCGTTTTTCGTAATTCGGGTCCATATTAGCCCGACTTTTTGGTTTTGCTCTTTCCATTAAATTGTTCCAAAAGGTGAAAGTTCTTCGCCTTGATCTAAAAGATTTTGTATTCGAGACTTAGCTTGACTTATTGCGCCGGGAGAGCGTCCAAGTTTATTTGCCAATTGCGTGTTATTAAGTCGTCTTCGACCGTTCATGCCAAGTGTATATTCCATAACTTGTTGGTGATAAGGATCAAGATCGTCATATACCAATTGCGTCCAAGCCGAATGTCTTTGTTGTTGCCAAGGATTATCAACACTCCCCGAATAACCAGACATTCCAGTTTCCGGATCAATCATTTGTCCTTCTGATACAGGCGCATAATATTTACGAACGCTTTTCATACGTTTGGGAGATAAGCCTGTTTTATCTGCCAATTCGCTATCCGTGGGAGACCTGCCTAATTCACTTTGTAATTCTTTTTCTGCTTGCGTTAAAAAATAACTATCTTGCGCCATTCTTTCAGGAGTTTTTAAAATGCTTGTCTGTTGGCGATTAATGCGTTTTAATCCTTGCAATTGACCGTATACGTACGATCCTAGACGGCCACGTTCAGGAGAATAACCCGGAAGCGTATCCAGAACTAACTTACGAGCACGACTTTCAATTAAAGGATTTGTTTCGCCTACATGTGTTTTAATAGCGCCTTCAATTGTTGGTTTAAGTGCTTTTAGAATTCCTGCATTTGCTTCAGGACTCGGTGTTTTTTTCCAAATTTGATAAGGTTCGTCAAATTCTGGTTCAATAGATGTATTAGCCATAGGGTAACCTTATGTTATTTAAATACAGAACTTAAAGGAGACCCGTGAAGACCATTACCGTGAATACTTTCTTGCGTAAAAATTGCGGGACTAGATACATTGTACGCAAATTTAGAAGAACTTCCTGCGTATTCGTTTGCTGTCCGAACATTACCTATTAAAAAACTTGTTCCAGCCGCAGGTGCTTCAATATTAATGTAAGTTGAAACGCGAATGACTTGACCAAACGTATCGTAAGGTATTTTGTCAAAAAGAGTTGGTAATAGAGAAGCCAAAGAAACCGGCGGCGATTCTCTTGATCCAGAAATTCTGACAATACTTCCGGGAGCAATATCAAAACGCAAACGGCCATTTAATGTCTGCGTACGTCCTCGCAAAGAATTCTTTACATAAATTTCTTTTGCCCATTTATTAAATATTTCTCGATTACTTTGCGTTGCTTCGGGAAAAGTTCCTTGTTCTCGAGGTATGAAATTTAACCAAGGAGGCGTACTTGTGCTCAACACTACGCCATCAGTATTTGTTGCATCAGCAACGTAACAACCCACGACATTTGTAAGTCCGTCTACTTTGGCAGAATTTGTTGGCGACGTCGGACTAGAAGTAACAATTACACCAGCTATAGGTCTTTCCATGGTTCCAGCTGTTATCTCACTATCATAATCTTCTGCTTTTATTGTTTTATACGGTTTTTCTTCAGGAGACGTGTATATTGGCGTATCTGCAATAACAATTGCAGACTCAATCATCGGCACAACAGCTAAACCAAAAAGGGGACAAAATTGAGAAATTAGTTTTGTCCACAACGAAGTTTCGGCGTAACTTCTTATTTGTTCGTTAACTATCGCAGATTCAATAGCATCTAACACATAACTAGCTACATCCATAAAATCAAGTTCAAGTGCGTTTCCAAATTCGTAATCTTTACCTGTTTTATTTAACTCATTAAAATCAGGACCTTCGATTTTTTTAAGAGCTTTAATTGCTCTTGCGTTATTTCTACCTATTACTTCGCTTAAGCATTCAGAAAAAATACCAATTGGAATATCTGTAGCATATGCCGTAAAAATACTTTTAAGACAACCCCATAAATCAACGCTAATTGCAGCGGATACTCTACCTGCTATGGAAGCACCAAGAACATTAGCTGTATTTCCAGAACCATTTGTACCAAGATCGTAAACAGAAGTTTCAGTCAAATCTGCTGGATTAGCGACGTGACTACTTCCGGATACAGCTGAAGAACAAGATAAATCAAAAAGCCAATGCGTTAATGACAATTCAATTTGATATTTTCCAAAACTTTTAGATCTTCGTACAGCTGTAACATAACCCTCAAAAATCAGAAATTCTTTATCAGGCCACGGTGTATCTTTTGAACTATTTCCTCGAGGATGGAAATAAACTTTGGCGGATTGTAAAGTTCGCAACGTAAAAGAAGTATGAATAGGAGCCAAAGTTTCGGCTCCGTTTGAAGAAGTGTCTCGACCAATACTAACTGTACATGTCGCTTGTGGTATTTCGTTTAATGCAAAATTTGAACTAAAAGCTACAAGTGGTAAAGATGTTGAATTACCAGCATCTTCTAAAACAACATAAAGTGAAGTAATTCCAAACGCTGAAAATTCAGAATACGAATAAGAACTTCCGGCTTGGAGAGGAATTGCAATATTAAAACTCATACAACACCTACGCCGAATTTTTTTCTTATTTCTTCAGTTCGATAAGCTAACGCTAAACAAACAGCAGAACATTTAAGCGGTAAATCTTGAGCATTAAAAAATACATTTTTAAAAGTAATGTATGGTTCAATAACTGCGATACCAAACAATTCGTTTAATGCCGGTTCGCCTACGCTAGAAATATCGTTAATAAGTGTTTTAAGCGAAAACGTCGGTTTATTTAAAAATTCAATTAACCAGCTTTGTGTTTGATTTGGATTTGATAATGAAAACAAATAACCGCTATCTCCAAGTTTTTTTTGCTCGTTAGCAGCAATACCGGTAATTGTTGTAGAAATACCTAATAAATTAGTTAATATTAAATCGTTTCCAGACGTAATAAGCGAATAACTGTGCCGAATAATGCCGTTTGAATCTGGAGGAACCGGAAGACCGTGAATATTTAAACTTAAAGATGTCGAACCGCTGATGAGTTTAGGTTTTGGTAAATAAACTTCTTTTCCAAGAAAATCTGTAATAGACTCGTCGTAAGTATTTCGTGAATCAAACGTATAAGCATAAGAAGAAAGCGAACTATTCAATAAGCACTTAATGAATTGATGCGTACGGTAATTAAGCATTTCTAAATCAGGGCGTGATCCGTACAAACATCGTTTAATTGAATTAAGGCCTGACGTTAATGAAACTTTTTTATATCCCGGTGTCTGGGGTAACTCGCCTAAACGACCTCTTACGGAAGATGTTACATTTTCGTTTATAAGCAAAGTCCAAATGTGATTAAGCATAACTATTCCGGTAATGTTGCCAAATTTAGATTCCACTGTACTAATTTAGTTTTTTCGTCAATTACGTCGGCAGTTAGCCCTACTAAAAAAGCTTGAAACGAATAATCAAAAATAGAAACGTTAATAGCATCCCTGCGAATACTAGCTTTATTTAATTTGTACCAATCTAAAACATTTTTTGCCGAGTGAGAAGAAGACTCTGCCTCGCAACGAGAAGCGAACGCTATGCCAGACAATTGAAGCTGCCCCATGCGATCGCCGAAAGAATAGACGTAAACTCGATTTCCCAATGTGTGTAAAAATTGAACATTTACATTCTGACCAACGTGTACTCTTGTCAAAATAATACCGTCTTTTTCGTAAGTTAAATTTGGATTACCGTTTTTATCTGAAACACTAACAACACTAACCGAACAGGAAGTTGTAGGTTGCTCAACTCTTACAACCTTTCCCGGACAATTTGAAAAAATTGTAGCCATAGCTTCTTCCGTTATACACTTGCCGTAGATCTAGCATTTAATGATGTATCGCCAATACTCAACAATTTATTAGGTTCAATTATTGAAAATTCACCGGATAGTTTTCCAGACAACACAAGTTCAGTCGGCATTTTGTTTTCTTTAATTGTTCTATCGTCGTAAGTTACCAATTTGTTAGTTAAATTCTTACCTGCATCCTCACCTTTAAACCGGTCAACATCAAACGCCTTATAAGAACGGATATTTGCTTCTGCTTGTTCAAAATCGCTTTGAGACGTAATTTTGTATTTTTGTCTAAAAGCTGTCATGGCCGCCGGATCGGCAACAGCCCTTGCATATTCGTCTTGAACGGAAGCGGCATCTGCAACACCACCAGCCGAAACAAGACGTGTCATACCTTCTTGTGCACGAATGATTGCAGCAGCTTTTTGGCGACTACCGTAAGAGCCGAGTGCTGCTTTTACATTTTCCATAGTTTTGTCATCAATGTTAAAACTGCTTTTTAACCTATCTGCCAACGCAGGAGTACTCATAGAAATCAATTCTTTGTCTTCTTTTGCTTTGATTTCAAAATCTTCCCGTCGCCTATTAGCTCGAATTAAAGTATCAACATCCGTACCTTTTTCTTTTGCTAAAGATTCTAATTCTTTTCTACTTTCTGCTGTAATTTGACCAGAATTATCAAAACTCGACTTGTCTTTAATTGTTTTTATATCGTTTTCTTTTAAACTTTCAGCAATTTTTAAATCACTTTTAATTTGATTGTATCTTTTTTTATCAGCATCGCTCAATTTATCAAAAGAATCGACACCTAATTGTTTTAACGCTTCTCTAGACCTAGCGCCTTCTCGTTCTTCATCAGTAGGACCTCCGGGTTTTAACATACCAGACATTTTTGTTTGAATGCTTTGCGCACGATCTCCGAGTGCTTCATATTGTTTTCTTTGTTCTTCTGAAGCTCCAGCCAAAAACTTGGTTTCACTTCCGCCAAATTCAGCAATCAAATTTTGTCGTTCTTGTTCAACTGTTTGTAATTCACGCGCCTGTTCGGCAATACCAACGCCGTACGCTTGAATACTTGAAGCGTCCAAACCTCTTTTAATAATGTTTTCTCGTGCCAAACTCTCGCCACGTAAATTGGAACGTAAACGATCGGCTGCTTTACTTTCTTCGTAACTTGCTAAACGTTTTTGTAAAACATCAGGGTCTTTAATTTCAATTTTCTTAGCTAAATTATAAACGGCTTCAGTATAACTCGTATTAGTTTGAGCCATTTCTTTTTTAATTAAATCATCTGAAAAACCAAGACGTTTGGCATCAGTTTCAGCTTGCAAAATTTCTTTAGCGTCTTCTCGAGAGAGATTGTCTTTGTTCATACGTTCTTTTATTTGCGCTTCCGTAACAGGTTTTATATTACGTCTTTCTTTTACAATTTCTGCCATTGCTTGTTCACGTGTTGGAGCTTGTCTTCCTTCATTTCTAGCAATTTCTTGCATTGCTGCTAATTTTTTATTTAATTCACCTTCCTCAATTCTAGCGTCGTCTGCTTTTACAACTGCAATTTCTCTTACTGCGTTTCGTTCTGTTCTAATTGCGTTTTGAACAGACGCCATGTCTTGCTGTGTCAAACCTGTAGCTGAATAAGCATTGACTTTTTCTCCAACGCTACGAACTTCTGATGTTAAATTTTCAATCAGTTTTATTTTTGTTTGATATCGAGTTCTCAATTCTTGTTTTTTCTTTGGATCAGTTTCTAATTCAATATCTCTTTGAATTGTGTCGAGTTCTTTTTGAGCGTTATTGAGATTTTCAATAGGTTTCTTTAAAGCTTCGCCAATTTTAGCGTCATAGACACCGCCAAAAGTACGACCTATTACTTTTTCAAAAGCTTGCTGGTCATTAATATCTACTTCTTTCAACGCATCGATAGCATTTCGTAACGCGGAACCTGAAGAAATACCAGAAAGTGCCGCTCTGGCGTCATTACGTAATGATTCAATTAACTGGCGATTTGAACCTTCATTTAAAAGACTAGGATTAATTAAACGATTTACATTACCGAAGTTTCCAGCATTTGTACGGCGTTTTGCTGTTACGTCAAGATTTCCACTAATAGATGCCGCAAGAACATTCATCGCTTGTTGCTGTTGTTCTGGTGTTTTTCCGGCAAACATTTTTTCTTTTACATCTGGCGGTAACATTTCATTAAGCATTGTTGCTATTGCTTTGGTTCTTTCTTGAGTATTAGCGGTAACGGAATCAGGACTGTTTGCTAAACGCTCGATAATTTTGTTTGAAACTTCTTCCATGTTTTGATTTATGCCAAAATCTCGCTTTAAACCCATTTGCAAAGCTGTTCTCGTGCTTCCAGCAAATAACTGTTTAAGTTCAGAAGGTTGTGCTATTTCTCGAATGTAATTAACGGCGTCTGGATTATTAAACAAAGCTTCTCGCGCCGCTGCTTTTTGTTCAAGCAACGTCTGTACCTGTCCTTGACTAATACCGGCACTCTTTCCAAAGTTTTCAATATCAGCGTTTGATAAGTTTGCAATTTTTAATTCTCTTCCGCCGATATTAACAGTTTCTTGTTTTGCTTGAATTGCTTGAATTACTTTACCTAAATCTGTGTTTTTAATTGCTTCTGTTCCAAGAATATCTTGCATTCTTAACAATGTTCCAACTCTCGTTCCAAAACTAGAAGCAACTCCTTGTTGCGTTAAACTTGTATTCATTTGTGTTAATTGAGATTCAGACATTCCGCCAAATAAAGGAGTAGCCAAAACACCACGCGAACGCAAAGCAGTGTTGTAAGCTAAAGAATTTTGCGTAGCTAACATTGCAAAAGGAGATTCAATACCAAGTTGTTGTCCTCGTGTAGCTGCATCCTGTTGCATCAATCCCGCAGCATCGGCGCTTATTCCGCCACTTTTTGCTAAATAATATGTCTGTCTAACCATTTGCCCAAGACGTTGCGGATCAACTTGTCCCATTGAACCTGTAGATAAACCTTCTAACGCACGCATCAGTTCGGGAATTGGCGCATTTGGTCGCCCGGCGTCACCGAAAATATCACGCATTGCTGAAATAGCGTTTACGTAAGATTTCAACGAGGATTTAATTTTGTTGGCATCAAAATCTCTCAACTTTTCAGAAATAGTTTGATCTTGAGTTAACAAATCAATATCTTTTGCTGACAAACCGCTTAAATCTAATTTACCACCAACTTCTTTTACATTTTTAATTTTCAAATCTTTAGCTTTTTGTAAAAGTTCTTGTTGCGGAACTGCGCTTTGTAAATTATTAATCATACCTGTGTACCCGTACTCAGATCCGGGCAACAGTCCGCGCAAAGAAAGCTGTTCGTACATACCGCCAAGTTGTCCGGCACCAATTCCCTTCATTTCTGCTATTTTTTCAGGAGAATACAAATTATCCATTATGTTTTTAGTCATTTTTTGAATAGTTTCAGGATCAACTCCCATTTTTCCGCTCACCGGATCTAAACGGTATCTTCCCGCTTCACCCAAACGCTGTCCAAGAACAACAGCCGAACCGCGAGAACCACTCAACATGTCGAGTAATTCTGGATTTGTTGCTGCAAACATCGGAGCAGCGCTTACCGCTAAATCTGCTAAACGATTTGCTGCTACACGTTGCTCCGCACCAAAAGGAACGCCAAACAACGCAGAAACACCCTGCATTGTTTGCATGTAATTGTTGCGATCTAGTTCTGAAGACGAATACAGTTGCGATTGCATTTTTGTTTGGAATTGTTGCGCTATAATACGGTCATATACGTTTTGATCGTGACCAAGACCCATGCCCGTCATACCAGCACGAGACATAATTCCTTGAAAAGAAGGACCAAGCGCCATTTGCAGTAATGGCGCAAAGTCACGTCCACCGGGAATAGGCAAGCCTTCAAAAGCAGAAGCGTAATTAGGTTTTAAACCAGACGCAATTGGACTGTAACCAGCGCCAAGCTGA
>Ga0172376_10002013_pt1 | contig 25334 bp, 17 predicted proteins | sample Lak35m_FD_121114 | JGI IMG/M metagenome (GOLD analysis project Ga0172376, IMG submission 121114) | Freshwater microbial communities from Kabuno Bay, South-Kivu, Congo - kab_092012_35m | ecosystem: Environmental > Aquatic > Freshwater > Lake | place: Democratic Republic of the Congo: South-Kivu...
GCCTCTCATTTCTCTCCGAAGTCCTTTTTAATTCAACAACTTAGTGAGCGCTGGCCCTGGGGTAAACCCTGACCGCTTTCTGCACTTGAACAGCATGGCTTGCTCTCCTGGTCGATGAGAAATGAGCTCAGAAATGAGCATGAACGAGTGGCCAAAGTGAATGGATTGCCAGGGGAAATCCCTGATAATCTGCAACACGTCAGAAATGACATTGGCAGTCCACCGTCAGACGAGCGATGTGTCAAGCTCACGCATCGGCGAATTCTGTTCTCTCCCGTGTTTACGTGGTCGAGACTATGTCGTTGAATCCGGCCAGCAGCACGTGTATTTATCAACATGAGATGGACAAAGGGTTTCTCTCCATGGCGGCCCGCCACGAAGTGACGGACAAACCTGGTATCCGCTGCGCAGCCTGCACGCGAGTCCGTTTGAAAGTTCTTTCGGGGGAATTGTGAGAGATCCCCGTTCACAACTCCCGTAGAAAAGGCCTGAATCTCTCGTCAAAAAATCAGCGTGATGCTACTGACAAGCTCAGGTAGCCTTCGGACAGTTGTGAGGCACCGGGGCGGAATGTGTCGTGAATCTTCAGAACATGAATAACCGGGACCGGTTCCAGACCGTAGTTCCGGGCCGAGGCTTCGACGACATAAAGCGTGTCCCCGGCGACGACGGCATTGCGCAGGTCGGCCTGGGGGCTTAAGGCCCACGGGAATTCGATCCGCTGCACGGTGCGGTCCCCGTTGAGCAGTCCGGGCAGGCTGTAAATCCAGAGCGCGGCTGAGTACGGGCCGCTGTGATACCCCTTGCCGCCGTACACGTCGCTCAGACCGGTCAGTTGCTGGTAGTCCTCGGGGGTGCCGTAGTAGTCGTAGCCCCGTCCCTGCCGACCAAAGTAGACCAGCCGATCACCGATCACGGCCACGCCGCCGACGTTGTTATTGCCCAGCCAGCCTTCGACGCCCCCCGTCCAGGCGGGAAGGCCCCGGTCCTGCGGATTGTCGAAGTCAATCTCCCGCGGGACGCCGTCGTGCGCGTAATGCAGCAGCGTCAGGGCTTCCGGACGGGTTCCCGGAACCGCTTCGTTCGGATCGATCAGAATTGCCGCCGGGCCGGAGCTGCTTCCGACCCGCCACGAGACGGAGCCTCCCGTCAGCAGGTTGTTTCCAGCGGGAGCGAACTCATCTGGCAGAGTCGTCATGTAGAAGCCGGTGGACTGACCGGTCCAGTCGCCGATCCCCCACCATCCCTGGAAGTCGGGGGCATTCAGATCCGGTGCGAACGAGCCATGCGTCAGCAACTGGTTGCCCTGCACGTTGTAAAACTGCTCGACAGACACCAGCACTCGACCGTTCCGATAATGCAGCGACTGAATCTGCACGGCATGCGGAGACTGGTCCGACTGCTGCTGAAGTGCTCCCTGAGTGACATCGACGAAGTCGTGCAGCAGAGTGGCCGTGCCATCCGGGCCGGGGTTGGAGATTTCCGCCACAAGCTGTCCGTAAACGTGACCGGACAGCAGAAACGAGTTGCGTTCCGGAATGTAGGTGAACGCGCCGGTTGAATAACCGAAGTGCCGGCCGGCTTCATATCGAACCGGATCGAAAGGGATGTCCGGAACCGAGATGTATCCCAGGTACTCCAGCTCAATGTTCTGTTCGCGATACAGATACGGCCGGTCTTCGGCGGGGACGGCGGCGCGTTGCGATTTTGTCAGCCAATCGCGCTGGTCGTCGCTGAGCAGCCGGATGGACGTTCGCACGGGATCCAGAGAACGAACCTGCCGACGACTCAGAGCATGTCGCAGCTCTTCCGGTAAGCGGGCGAATTCGTCTCTGGAGCAGAGGGAACCCGTCTGAGTAATCTTCAGAATGCCGATCTGCTCCGGTCGCAGTGACGGAATATCGCGAGGCCGCAGGCGCCGAATCTGCTGCGGGTTGAGCTGCTCAATCTGACTGCCCGTCAGACCGGCCAGCCCTGTCTGCCGGACGTTCAGAGCGTGAACCTGTTTCGCAATCAACGCGCGACGCAGTCGCAGGGGAATGGACCGGAACGCGGACCGATCGGGAATCGAAGCAATCTGGTCCGCAGTGAGCTGCCGGATCTCAAACGGCTTCAAGGTCGCGAACTGGCGATAGTCGAGGCTGCTCAACGGTGATGAGCCGCTGGAGTCTGTCGCACCGGTATTGCCTGGGGCGGCCGCGACGGGAGTACTGCTCAGAAGCTGCCGAGCCTCCAGAACTTCCAGCGGCCGGTTGCTTTCCCATCGAAAACCACGGCGCGGCCGGCGGAGCTTTGAGCCGATGAGATCATTCACTGTCTGCCGGAGTAACGCTGTCAGCTTTCGTCCGGTACTGCCCGGCATGACATCATCCTGCCACTTTCTTTCGTCCGTCCCGGCATCGGTGAACCAACCGGAGCGGTCCGGTGCGGATCAAAGCGGGCGGCAGTGTATTTCCCGTTCCAGAGGTTGCTCGACCTGAGTTGTGAACCGGCGCGCGATTTCCGGATTCTGACTACGCCGAACGGCAATTGGCCGATGAGTCACGTGGCTCTTTCCGCGACGGAAACGCGAGCGGCATCTGTCAGCGGCATTCATCCGCTGTCTGGAGTGCAACGCGGTTTCTTCAGCCTACACTCCCGCCCTGACAAGTTCCGGCGTGGGTGCGAGCGAAGGAACCGGCGGCCCGGTCTCTTCGCGATCACTCTGAGACGAACACAACGAGGCGGACTCATGACTTCACTGGCTCAAAGCATTGGCTTCATCGGTGCCGGACGGATGGCGACCGCTCTGGCGCGCGGACTGATCGCGGCCGGAGTGATCACGCCGGAACGGTTGATGGCCAGCGATGTCGAAGAAGGGGCCTGTCGGGCCTTTGCCGGTGAGTCCGGAGGTCGGACCACCACGTCGAATCTGGAGGTCGCCGCCGCGTCAGACATTCTCTTTCTGGCCGTGAAGCCGTAGCAGATGGCCGACGTGCTGAAGAACCTCGCGCCCGTTCTGGAAGACCGGCATCTGGTCATCTCGATCGCGGCTGGAATTCCGCTGGCCGCTTACGAGTCCGCCCTCGGAATGCATCGCCGCCTGGTGCGGGTCATGCCCAATACTCCGTGCCTGGTGAATGCGTCCGCGTCCGGCTTCGCCGTGGGAGGAGCCGCGACGGACAGTGATGCGCAACTCGTTCAGTCGCTGCTGACCACCGTCGGGCTGGCCGTGCGGGTGGATGAAAAGCTGCTGGATGCGGTGACCGGTCTTTCCGGCAGCGGTCCGGCTTACGTGTATCAGATCATCGAAGCGCTGAGTGACGGCGGAGTGCGCGTCGGTCTGCCGCGCGATGTGGCCACAAAACTGGCCGCTCAGACGGTGCTGGGAGCCGCGAAGATGGTCCTCGAAACCGGACAGCATCCTGGAGCGTTGAAAGACGCCGTGACCAGTCCCGGTGGCACGACGATCGCCGGCCTGCACGCGCTGGAAACCGGCGGTCTGCGCGGCACGCTGATGAATGCCGTCGTCGCGGCTACGGAACGATCCCGCGAACTGGGGCATTATTCCTCACGCGGGTCACAGTAAGAGGCTTCTCTGCGGGTGAGTTTCCGGAAACGAAAAAACCTCGCAATCGGAGTGATTGCGAGGATTTATGCGAGCCAGCGTTTATGCGAGCCTCTGACAACATCTGAGAGCGAGAGGCTCCGCCCGGATTCGAACCGGGGATGGTGGATTTGCAATCCACTGCCTTAGCCACTTGGCTACGGAGCCGCTTGTGCCTGATCTGGACGCGGCAAACTCAGTGGCGAGCTGTTGCGTCGCGGGCAGGTTGTGGACAGGGCGGAGCCGTTGCGGGTTCCGTCCCGACCGAAGCGGGCGGGATGTTAGGGGGCGGTCTCAAGTGCTGCAAGAGCCTTCGGGAACGGGCCTGGAGTCCGGAAAACAGCCACTGAGTGCTCACTCCCATCGACCATCCCGGCTGGTCAACGGGAGCGGGACCGGCTTTTTCTGCCGGTGCGATTCAAAGACAGCTGAGATCATCTCCAGCACATCGCGGGCGGCATACATGCTGCACTTCGGAGTGCGTTTCTGTTCGATGGATTCCAGCAGATCGCGCATCGCGAGGATGTGACGACTGGTGTACTCCGGACCCTTCAGCGGTTCGGGGAGTCCAATTCCGGCCGAAGAAACATCCTGCCAGGTGACTCCGCTGCGTGGTGGCGACCAGCTCGGATGCCCGAAGAATTTCACCGGCGGCAGCGTGCCTTCGATGATTTCAAAAATGCCGGCCGAACCGTAGATCTGCAGGGCATAGCGCGACGGACTGCCACCCGCATTCTGCCGCGATGCGAAGTGCGCGACGGACGTATCCGGCATCCCGAACATCGCCACGATCTCATCGCCGGCCAGCGGGCCGATGCCTTCGGGGCCATCTCTGAGGTCCGCCTTTGTGACGGGCTGGCCCTTCAGGCGGACTTCGGCATAGCACCACTGCGGCCGGCCGCCCAGAGCCTGCAGCATGTCCAGGATGTGCGCGCCGAGAACCCACAGGTCTTCCACACCGCCGCGCCGGTCTTCTTTTCCCCGCCCGCGATACTCCAGAACGCGGCCGATCTTTCCTTCGGCGATCAGACGTCTGACGGTTTCCAGCTTCGGGCTGTAGCGCGTGGGATGAGCGACCGCCAGAGCGACTCCGCTCTTCTCACAGGCGGCCACAATGTCATCCGCTTCCTTGAGCGACCGGCAGAACGGCTTTTCCATGTAGATATGAATGCCGCGTTCCGCCGCGGCAACCGCCATGTCGCGATGCTGATCGATCCAGCGCGGCGCGATGGACACGATCTCCGGTTTCGCCTCATCCAGCATCTTCCGGTAGTCGGTAAACAGAGCCTCGACTTTCAGTTTCTCACCGGCCTGCCGCAGGCCATCGGCATGGTCATCCGCGACCGCGACGATGGTGGTTTCCGGGATCTCCTGCCAGCAGGTATCCAGCCCGTGTCCGTAGCCGCCGCGGCTCGTGCTGCCGATCACTCCCACCCGCCATTGTTTCGCCATGAGTCGGTGTCTCCGCGTGAGTTCGCTGTCCGGTGTCACATCCGGCTGAGCTTACCGGATTGTGAGGCTGGTTTCCGAACGATACCTCGCGCGGTCCTGAGCGAGACGTTTGATTGTGGATTGATCCTCGGATTGATTTCCGCGCCAGCGCTCAGACTGAGCGGCGGGCCACACTTGGGGCGACGGAGGCTCCTGCGCTGCGGAGGATCCTGCGGAGAAAATCTCACGCGGAGACGCAGAGCCGCGGAGTCGCGAAGAACGAGGACCGGCAGATGGCTCTGCATGGCGGCTTCGTGCCTTTGCGTGGAATTCAGGGCCTGCGCCTGTCGTCAAGTCTTCGAGGGGGCCGGGATGACTCACGATCGGGACAGCCCGGGCTGCCTGTGCATTCGCCTGCGGGTTCACCGAAGGCATCCGGCAGCTTGAACGTCTCAGTCGAAGCCGTGCTGAGTAGAACGGCCCGCTGACTGCCGACCACCACCTCCGGCTGCTACCTTCCGACCTTCGTGATCCCGGTCACTGGACCTCGCCGCTCCAACATGGAGCGATCAAGAGATCCCGCCGGCCGGCATACCGCTGAATCGATCCGCACATCCTGCTGACGACAGACCACGGACAACCTGCCGACGAATCATCCTCGAAGGAGCTTCTTCATGCCCCGCTTCGCGTTCAAAGTGCTCGCTCTGAACTGTGTCGCGACCGCCCTTGCGGTGTCGCTGTCCGCTGCGGACATCCAGCCACAGGCGCCTGTCGTACAGGAAGCCGTGACCATTTCCGCCGACGGCAACATCGAGCGGGTCAGCACCGGCCAGCCGGCTCCTGAGAAGCTGGATGTCTCCGGCGGTCCCGCGCCGCAGTGGATCTGGGCGCCGGGCAATCCGCAGAAGTGTTTTCTGAAGACGGCATTTGAAGCGGGCGAGATTCGTTCCGCCGTTCTCGCGGCCACCTGCGACAACACGATGAAGCTGAGCCTCAACGGCAAGGTCATCGCCAGCAGCAATGAATGGCAGGCCCCGGTCTTTCAGAACGTCACTCTGGCTGTGAAGCCGGGAAAGAACGTGATCACGGTCGAAGCCGGTGATGAAGGCGGAGCGCGCGGCTTCGTGCTGAAGCTGATCCTGACCGGCCCGGATCGTCGGACGCGGAAGTACGTCCTGTCGAACGCGGACTGGCAGGCTTCCGCAACCGCCGACTTTGCGAATGCCGCGCCGGCGCGGGTCGTCGAAGACTATGGCAAAGGCCCGTGGGGAAAAATCTTTGAGAATCCCGGCGGCGGCAGCCCGGCCATCCAGGGCAAGGTTCCTGCCGGTGTCTTTCAGGTGCAGCCCGGCTTTCAGGTCGAACTGCTCTACACCGTGCCGAAAGATGAACAGGGCAGCTGGGTCTGTCTGACCCGTGACAGCAAGGGCCGGCTGATCGCCAGCGACCAGGGCGACAAGGGTCTGTTCCGGATCACGCCCGCGCCGATCGGTGGCAGTGGGGAAACGAAAGTCGAAAAGCTCGATGTGAAGATGACGGCCGCGCAGGGAATGCTCGACGCCTTTGGTGCCCTGTACTGCTCGGTCAACGGCGGACCCGGCAGCGGGCTGTACCGACTCACGGACAACAATGGAGACGATCAGTACGACCAGGTCGAAAAGCTGCGCGAGTTCCGCGGCGGCGGCGAACATGGTCCGCATGCCCTGCGGCTCAGCCCGGACGGGAAGTCTCTGTACGTCATCGCCGGCAACCACACTCAGCCGCCGTTCGAGCAGACCCGGACTCCCGGTCCGCAGACGATGGGCGGCATCCGGCCGGAACCGATTCGGGCCACTCTGCCGACCGGTGTGACCAGTCGCATCCCGGCCAACTGGGACGAAGATCTGCTGCTACCCCGCCAGTGGGATGCCAACGGACATGCGGCCGGAGTGCTCGCGCCGGGCGGCTGGATCGCGAAGACCGATCCGACCGGCAAACAGTGGGAGATGATCAGCGTCGGCTACCGCAATCCATACGACATGGACTTCAGCGCGGAAGGCGAGCTGTTCGCCTACGACGCGGATATGGAATGGGACATGGGTTCGTCGTGGTATCGCCCGACGCGGCTGTGCCATGCGGTCAGTGGCAGCGAATTCGGCTGGCGCAGCGGCACCGGCAAATGGCCGACGTGGTATGTGGACAGTCTGCCGCAGGTCGTGGATATCGGCCCTGGCTCACCGGTGGGCGTGACCTTCGGAACCGGAGCAAAATTCCCGGCGAAGTATCAGCGGGCGGTTTATCTGCTCGACTGGACCTTCGGAACGATCTTCGCCATTCACCTGCAGCCGCAGGGAGCGAGCTTCGTCGGAGTCAAAGAGGAATTCGTCGGTCGCGCGCCGCTGCCGTTGACAGATGCGGTCGTCGGAGCGGATGGCGCGCTGTACTTCACGATCGGCGGTCGAGGCACTCAGTCGGCGCTCTATCGCGTGACCTATACCGGTCAGGAATCGACGGCTCCCGCGCCGCTGGAGAAGGATGAATTCTCGGACCTCCGCGCGCTGCGCCGCCGGATCGAAGAGCGGCATGTGGCGGGACAGTCCAGCGCGGCGAACGTGGAGTTCCTGTGGCCGTTCCTGAGCCATGAGGATCGCTTCATCCGGTATGCCGCACGAGTGGCACTGGAGTTCCAGGACGTGGCGCTGTGGCAGCCGGCTCTGCTGAAGGAAACGAATGCCGAGGCGCTCATCACCGGTTCGGTCGCATATGCGCATCAGGGGGAACCAGCCGGGCAGGCGGCCTTGCTCGCGCGTCTGGCGATGCTGGATTTCACAAAGCTCAGCACCGAACAGAAACAGGAACTCCTGCGAGCGTATCAACTGCTCTTCATCCGGCTCGGACAGCCGTCCGCCGGATCGACGGCTCTGGTACTGAAGCAGCTCGACGCGGCCTTCCCGGTGAAGATCAATTCTGTGGATCGCGACCTGTGCATCGTGCTGGTGGCACTCAATTCGCCCACGATTATTAACAAGACACTGACGTTGATGAACCCGGCGGAAGCGGCTTCTGAAAAGGCGATGGATGCCGCGATTGAAGTGCTGGCCCGCAATCAGGGCTACGGAGCCACTGCCGCGCGCGTGCTGGCCAATCAGCCCAATCTGCAGCAGATGCACTACGCCTTCGCGCTCCGCAACATGCGCTTCGGCTGGACTCTGGAGCAGCGGCAGCAGTACTTCGCATGGTTCGATGAAGCCGCGAAACGCTCCGGCGGTAACAGCTATCAGGGCTTCCTGAAGAACATGCGCAACGACGCTCTGGCCAATGCATCCGAGAAGGAACGCCAGGCGCTGGAAGGCCTGATCAAAACCGCGCCGGTCAAGGAGGCGGAACTGCCGAAGCCGCATGGACCGGGTCGCGAATGGACCATGGACGAGGTGCTCGCGCTGGCGGAAACCGGTCTGACCGGCCGCAGTTTTGAAGGTGGACAGCGCGCCTTCGCGGCGTCGCGCTGCATTTCCTGCCACCGTTTCGATGGCGAAGGCGGATCGACCGGACCGGATCTGACCAACACCGCCGGCCGCTTCAGCCGCAAGGATCTCCTCGAATCCATTATGGATCCGAGCAAGGTCATCTCGGACCAGTACCGCGCGTCGCTGATCGAGCTGAAGTCCGGCAAGGTCATCAACGGCCGCGTGCTGAGCGATGTCGATGGAAAGCTGATGGTCCTGACCGATCCCGTGGATCACACAAAGATTGAAGCCATCGCAAAGACCGACATCGAAGAGATGCAGCCGTCGCCGACATCACTGATGCCCGCGAAACTGCTCAGTCCGCTGAACCGGGATGAAGTCCTGGATCTGCTGGCTTATCTGCTGAGCCGCGGTAATCCTGAAGACTCTGCCTTCCAGAAAAAATAGACTTTCCACAGTCAGAAAATGAGAAATTGACAAGCTTGCAAAGCCGGCGAGTGCATTCAGCACCCTGAATGCACTTGCTGGCGCTGCATACCTGTCTGAAGTGTCTCGCGCATGCCACTCACGATATCGCAATCCTCGAACACTTCATGGTCAGGCATCAGACTCCGGAACAATGCCGTTGCTCGCTCAGACGGATCGCTGACTGTTGAAGTTCCTCCGCATTCATATCGTTTGAGCACAAGCTGTTCTCGATACAGATTCAGCGATCAATCGCCGGCTTCTCACCAATCTTGAATGCCCGCAGAGAAACAGACACCGGATCTTCACCTTCAGTGATCCGATAGAAGGCTCCTCCCTTCAGTCCGGTCACACTCTGTGCGACATCGGATGATGGCCATTGAATGACCAGCTCATCAATCATTCCGCTCGATCCAAGACCGACGGTCTGCCGCAGGGGATTCGCGCCGAAACTGCTGCCTGAAGAGACGGTGCGATGAATGGACCGCTTCTTCCCATCCGCGCCCGTGATGTCGATGCGGAACCTTGTTCCGATTGCGCAACGATTCGATTTCCGACCCTCAAACTGAAGCGTCACGCTGTGGTTTGGAAATCCCGGATTGGAAAATAACGCATCGTTAAATCTGTCGGCTGGATAAGCACCGCCGAGTTGAACGTAAACGTCTTGATCTCCATCGTTGTCGATATCCGCGAATGACACTCCGTGTCCCTTCTGCAGATGGCCGAAACCACCGGCCATTGTCACGTTGTGAAACGTCGAGCCACCGTCATTCAGAAACATGACATTCGGTTGAATCTCTGAAAACGGGACATTGCCGGTCGCAAGGTAAAAGTCCAGAAAACCATCGTTGTTCAAATCGCCGTAGTTCGATCCCATGGGACTGGCCGGGTACTGCAGATTGACCTTTGAAGCAACATTCTCAAAAGTGCCGTCGCCGCGGTTGCGGTAAAGGTGCATCAATTCAAAGCGCTTAGTCGAGTTCAATACCCCGACCGGCCCGGATGTGCATCCCACATAGATATCCTGATGGCCGTCGTTGTCGAAATCCCAGAACCAGGTCGAAAAACTGGCCTCCGGCCGGGTCACCCCCAGTTCCTCTGCCACGTCGGTAAAAGTCCCGTCTTTGTTGTTCCGGTAGAGCCTGTTTGCGCCAGTGACCGACAAATACAGATCCGGCCAGCCGTCGCCGTTGTAGTCCCCCCACGCGGCCCCCATGGAAAAGATTCGGTCGTCAACTCCCGCCGCACGGGCCACATCGATGAATCTCCCCCCGTCATTCCGGTACAGCCGGCACGGCGATTCAATCTCACTGGATGTTTCATTACCAACGTAAAGATCCAGATCGCCATCCCGATCAAAATCGGCCCACGCGGCCGTTTTTGTTGGCAGGTAATCCAGATCAAGCCCAACCTCAAAAGTCACATCGGTGAATCTGAGATTGCCGTCGTTCCTCAGAAGTGAATTCGGGTGCTGACCGCCATCCTTCAGCCAGGCGCCGCGCATGATGTAGATATCCAGATCGCCGTCGTTGTCGTAATCCGCCTGGTTCAGATTAAGCCCGCCAAAAAAACCAATCAATCCGGCGGCTTCAGTGACATCGTCAAATGAACCGTCGCAATTGTTACGGAAGACTTTCATCTGGCCGGCGACATCCCAGGTGCAGGTGATGATGTCGAGATCACCGTCTCCATCCATGTCGTCGATCACAACGCCGCCACAAAGATTGAACGTGTCCATTCCAAGCCGGGGATAAACATTTTCAAATCGCGGAAAATCAATCGACGACTGAAAGAAATCGGACGGGACGCGGTGTCGATCGGGCACCCCCTGCGGATACTCGCCGACAGTCATGTATGCGACATTCAGCAACCATCTCGCGGCTTCATCCAGTTCGAGCTGTTCGTCGATGTCACCTGCGTCGGCGGGATGCTCCAGGACTCTGGTAAAAAAATCAATTGCCATTCGCGACCCCTGCTGCCGCGTATGCAATCCACGCCCTTGAATCGGGACAATACAACTCTCAGATGAGTGTTGCCGGCAGCAGTTCTGAGTTTCACCAAGGCGCAAAGCCGAAACGCCCAGCTCGTACCACGTTTGCTTTCGGCGTTTCAATGGAGCGTCTGCCGGCAGCAACTGCTCCGCTCTTCGCAACTGAACCAGAGCCTCTTCTTCTCGCCCCAGTTTCAGCTCGGCTTTGCCCAGTTCAAAGCTCAATTCCCACTTCTTCAATGGTGGTAATGTCGCGACAAACTCCGGATCCGCGAGGAAGTCACGAAGCTTCCGGGCGTGCCTGTCACCGACAAACAGGTTCTCGTCGCGACTTTTATCAGCAATCCGGGCGAGGATCTGCCGCATTCTGTCATGCCCGGTCTGTATCTCCGCTGCGGGAGATGAAGCCGCGTCGCGAGACGTGGTGTCTGATGGCTCTCCCAACGATCGCTGCTCAGTCGATTCTGCTACACCGGGAGGCTCCGAGGCACAGCCAGAGAGAAGCAAACAACTCAAGACAGTCATTAACCGGTGAAGCGAGTATCCACTATTGTGGCCACATTTGTTTTTCGAGTCACACATCGAGCACCCTTTACTGCACCGGTCGCGGCAGACGCCACGCTGTTCCTGATCCTTCGACGAGAACATATTCTCGATCCAGTGCCAGCATGCCGAACTCTTCGATCGTGCGGGACGGCCATGTGACCCTCACGGTGACGGGATGATCGTATGGCCCGGTCCCGAAGTGCAATCGCCGTTGATTGGATGCCATGTAGCCATCTCCGCCAGTCAACTGCTTATTCCACTCGGTCGAATTGCTTCGAACCGTGACCTGTGCTCCGACGGCATCACGGGCACTGGTTGTGCCGACCAGTTGCAGAGAGAGGAAGTGCCCGTGAGAGGTGGTCCTGTTCGCAACCAGGGCGGCAGAACTGCCAATATGCGATACCGCGAAGTCCTCTCGGCCATCACGGTTGTAATCCAGTCGAGCCAGTCCGCGTCCCAGATACTTCCCCTGAAAGAATTCTCCCAGTTGCTCAGCAGGCACTTCGCGGAATTGTCCGTTGCCGTGATTAAGCAGGAATTGCGGCGATTGCCGGTACAATCGACCCGGTGTTGCAGCGGAAAAGTCGGCGACATCTCCGTTAGTCAATATAATATCCGGGTTGCCGTCCAGGTCTGCATCCAGAGCCTGTGCTCCGAAACCAAGGAGATAGTAGCTGGCGGCATACAAGCCACGATCGCTTGTTTCATCGCGAAAAAGAGGGCCGGGCAATTGACGGTAGAAAATATTATAGTCTGCATAAAAATTCGTGATAAACAGATCCAGAAGCCCGTCACCCGTGAAGTCCTCAGCGGCGACCCCCATGCAGGCTTGTGCCCGGCCCGATCCGCTGTAGGCCAGTCCCCGCTGCAAAGCTTCATCTTCAAAACGCAACGGAGACAACGACTGATTCAAAAACAGAAAATTACGCTTACCATCATTTGCCACAAATATGTCGAGCGAGCCATTCTGGTCAAAATCCGCCGCAATCAATCCCAGTGCCAGTCCGTCAGGAAGCGTAATGCCTGCAGTTTCGGTGACATTGGCGAATGTGCCGTCACCGTTATTGATCAGCAATTGATCCTGAGCCGCGCTCGGGTGAGGTCTGGCTCCGCAGGGTACTGATGCGTCGCCGTTCCGGCACATCAAAGTATTCGCAGAATCCAGGGGCACATAGTTCGCATCGTAGAGATCAGGCAGCCCGTCGCCATTAAGATCAACCAGAGCGCAACTTGTTGTCCAGCTGGCCGCGCCATTGATAGCGGTATCGTCAATCTGAAGAAATGTTCCATCTCCGCTGTTCATCAGCAGACAGTTACTGCCGATATTCGCAATATATAAATCACACCATCCGTCAGAATTAAAGTCGCCTGTCGTGACGCCCTGACTGTAGGCCGCATCATGAATTCGAGCCAGGGAAGTGACGCCTGCAAACGAGTCGCCCGGACTGTTCCGGGCCAGCAGGTCCGCTGGGAATTCGGCAAAAGCCGCCGTCTGTGACTTGGTCTCGAAGGGACTAGAGGCACCTTGCGGAAAGAACAGATCAGGCCATGCATCCTGATCGTAGTCGATGACTGCAATGCCTCCCCCTGTGAACTCAAACAGGGCAGTCTCGACTGTGGATGAGTCTGCACCGTCCGCATACACAAAGCTGATTCCAAGGGCAGCTGCCCTATCCTCAAACCGAATCTCAGCGGATGCAGTTTCGTCAGTTCGCAGCGACTGATAATCCGAGGTCAAAGCCGGGAGTGGGATATGACTCAAATCTATTTGATCTCGTAAGTCGAACTCATCCTGTGATCGAGTCGGAGGAGACCTCATGCTGTGTTGATGTTGAACGATATGCTCCTGCGGCCAGCCGGCTTTCGGAAAGGCAATGCGGGCGAACTGACACCAGGTCAATGCATCTGCTGTGAATCTCAGATCGACTGCATACTGTTCCGCAGCGACGAGATGTCGTTCGAGAATCTCGTGAGAGTGATGAATTGCCCGGCAGACTTCCTGATAATTCATGAGTGTGCGTGCTCGCGCGATGAGCCGGTCCGCCTCGTCGGGATGCTGTAATTCCCTCAGGCAGCGCGCCAGCTCTTCAGTGGCGGAATAGCTGTTCGGATTGCTTCGGCAAGCTTCCCAGTAGCAGCGAGCGGCGGGACTGATCTCATTTCGGTTTCGATGAAGATGGCCCCGCATAATCCAGTAGGCTGAGTAGCTCTCGCCGCTTGTTCCGACTTCTGAGAGTACTCTGGACAGTCCGCCGATGTCACCTTGTCGATGCAGCAGTTCTGCAAGACACAACTTCGTGTGCAGTGTTGCAGTGGCATTCTCCAGTAGCGTGTGGCACTCATCCAGGCGGCTTTGATGGAGCGCACGAACGGCCAACCCAAGACAGGCCAGCGGATCACCTGGCGTCTCGTTGAGTCCGCGCTCGAGCGCTTTGTCCTGATCAGGAAGCCTGAGGCTCAGGTTGCGCACAAGTGGAAACGTCAGGAGGTCCATGCCACCGAAGCGCAGTAGATAACGCCAGTGTTCACGAGCCAGATCCGGACGCCCGGTAATATGTTTCAGGATCCCCAGTTTTCGATGAGCAACTTTCGAGTCCGGTGATGCTTCTAATACCTGAGTGAAGAGCCTCTCTGCGGCGGAAAAGCGCCCGGATTCACATAATTCATCTGCCAGCACGACTCTTTCATCAACGCTCATCCGATTTGAAAGATCGATTCCGTCCAGGCACTGAGAGACAGTTCGGTAATCCTTTCGGGTTCTCGCATCGAGCAGACGACTCCACACCGTGTCTTCGGTACTGGATCGAGAGCGGTCTTGAGTCAACCAGAGTCCGATGGCTGTGACCAGAATCAGTGGACTGACCAGTAAGACCACAGCGATATGGCGCCTGTTGCTCATTGCGCCGCCGCCACGCCGCGCGCTGCACGGTCCCAGAAATCGGCGAGATCCTTCAGTCCGATCTCTCGATACGACTGAGCGAGTTGATAGCGAATCTGAGCATCGAAAGGCTCTCTTGCCGCCTGCTGTTCCATTCCATACATGCGAACTTTGGCATCAAGCAGCTTTCGATGGAGGTTGGAATAGTCAGCAGCCAGCTCGCGTTGACCGGAACGAGCACAAGTCTGCCCTAATAGATAGTAAGCCTGCTCATCAGCAGGATCACTCTTCTTCGCCCGTTCAAATGTCTGAATGGCAGATTCCAGGTCACCCTGGGCCAGCTCAAGTTTTCCAAGCATCAGCAATGCCTCAGTATCATCCGGTGCTTCACTGAGATATTTCCGGATAATACTCCCCGATTCGCGGTAATTCCCTTCCTGAAGCAGGAGTCTGGAATGTGTCACCGGGGCCATCTGAACCAGTTCCGGCCGGAATCGGGCAAGGCGGTCAAATTCCCGACGCGCATCGTCCGATCGGCCGAGATGCGTATAGCCGTCGATCAATTCAATCTGGAGAACCCAGTCTACGGGAGTCGTTAAGTCAACCGCTTTCTCGGCGGAAATAATGAAGTGATCCCATCTCCCGTGGTTACGATGAACCATCGCCTGGACCCGGTGTGGACGTGGATTTCGCGGCTCCAGTTGAATCCACTCATCGGCGTGCCGGAGAACATCGACATCCCGTCCCAGATCCATCCGGACTTCAATGGCCAGTCGCAGTGCATCGATCCGGCTGTCCTGACGCTGCAGCGAGATTTCCACGAGCTGGTCAGCTGGGCCGAACCGGCGCGTGTGATACATGAGTCTGGCAATGGACAGGAGATCGACAGTTTCCATAGCGAATAGTTCTTTCGCCGGTGGAACCGAAACTGCCGATGGATCAACTCCGGTCAGAGGCGCTGCTCCGAGGTAATAGAGCTTTGCGGTGCTGCCCGTAGTGTCGGAACGATCCAGCATTGGAATTGTCAGATCGACGAGTCTCTGAGCTGCGCTCTCGCGATCAGATTCGGTACTGAAGAGATCCTGCGCGGCGCGACGCAGCGGAACCAGCGAGTTCCCGTCAGCCCGCATAAAAGCGTAGACGCCGACGCTGACTGCAGTCAGTGATAGAAGTACTGCAGCGGGTATTGCCCGCAATCGTAGAAAGTCAGGGAGTGGCATAAGCTCGCCCTCCCTCGATGATGGTGTAGTTTCCCGGAGGCAGACGATGCGTCTGACTCATGCCTCCCAGCCACGTGACTGTGACGGTCACGGATTCTTCGTCGGGAAGTGAAAACAGCAACCTTCGATCGTTACTGGAAAGATAGCTGCCTCCGCTGATTATCCACTGAGTGAGCATTCTTTCCGAAGTTCGCACGCTGACTTTTGCCCCTGTGGCTGTTCGTTCTGTATTGCGGGCAATCAGTCGAACTCTGATCCACGATTCTGCCGCATTCTGATTTTGAAGCAGACTGACAGGTTCATTCTGATGGACGACGACCAGATCCATTGCCCCATCATTATTCCAGTCTACACAGGCTGACCCTCGTCCGGATCGGGAGTGTTCGAAGTATGCTCCCCCGATGTCGGTGACGTCGGTGAATCGTTGTCCTCGATCGTTACGGAACAACTGCGGCGGTTGAAAGTACGGACTGTCCAGCCGCTCGTAGGCGACGTGACCATTGATCACGTACAGGTCGGGCCAGCCGTCACAGTCAAAGTCACTGAATCCGGTTCCAAAGCCAACCCACTTGCGCGAGACGCCAGAAAGTCCCGTGATATCCGCGTAGTGCAGAAATCCGTTGTTATGTTCGTTTCTCAGCAACGAGTTATCCTGGTGGCTGTAGTTTGTGTACCAGAGATCTGCCAGTTCATCTCCATCAAAATCGCCGAGATCAACGCCCATCGAGCCTTCACGCTGTCCGGTGCTGGAATAGGCGACTCCAGCCAGCACTCCGTCTTCCTTGAGCGGAAGCGTGCCGCTGTTCAAGTAAAGTTGATTTTCCTCCACATCATTAACGACAAAGAAATCAAGATGGCCGTTCTGGTCGATGTCAGCCGAGACAATCCCCAGTCCGCGGTTTCCGGCGACCAGTTGTGCCTGGTCGGTCGCATCGTGGAATCTGTGCCCATCACTTCGCAGTAGAAGATCCCTGGTTCCGGGGAATCCTGTCGGGCCGCAGATATCCTTTAATCGCTGATCGTTGTGGCAGACTCTGGCGAGATCTGGCGTCCAGTCGGCATACGTCAGGACATAGAGGTCAACCAGAGAATCGCGATCAATATCACCAGCCGCGACAGTGATATTCCAGCGATCAGAAACGACACCATGCCTGGCTGATGTCTCCAGAAACGAGCCGTCTCCAGCATTCCACCAGACCTGCAGACCACGGTAGCCGGCAATGATCAGATCCGGAAATCCGTCGGTGTCGATATCCGTCGTCAGGGTGCCGTGAGTGTAGAGCTGGCCGGCCTGCAGGCCGCAGAGTGCCGTCACATCCGTCAGGAAGCTGCCGCCGGAATTGCGATAGAGCGCCTGATGTCGTCCTGTCACAGTCAGGGAATCATTCTGTCGATGAATGGCCCCACCGCCAGCAAAGCAGAGATCCTGCCAGCCATCCTGGTCAAAGTCGATCGCGGAAACTCCACCGCCAACCGACTCCAGTAATTGATAGAAGCCGGATTCGCTGCCATCCCGGTAAGTGAAGTTCAGGCCCGAATCCGCTGTGATCTCTCGAAACCAGTCACTGTCGCGACTGGACCGAAGCGAGCGAATCACTGGTTGTGCAAACGGCAGACGCGCGTTGCCTGCATTCGGTGACTCGGTCGCGCCTGTTGTGAGTGCATCTGTCGGCTTCGGTTTCGACTCAGGTGGCGCATTCACTCCGCATCCGGCTGATATCGCGGACATGAGCACAAAAAAGCCCACTGCAAGGCAGTGGGCTTGAACTCCGGGCAGGACGCGCACCAGTTCACCCAGCCTTATCCACTTTCAGGTTGTAATCACCAGGAACCTTCAAGGTCAGACCAGACTTGGAAGGGTCACTGTAATCTGCCTTGATCAGCGACTTCGGCTCTGCGGCCTTCGGAGCCACATACTGGCCCTTATCGTCGTAATTCATACCGAGATCAGGCGCGCTGTCCATGGCGCCGGTAATCGCTACGGAGTAGTCTCCCTCTACGACGCCGGTCAGGGTGAACTTACCATCTGCTCCGATCTGAGCCTGATATCCACCGCCGTTCCCTGTGATGGAAATCACTCCTTTCGTCAACGGACCGCCATCAGTGAAGGAGACTGTGCCATCAATGGTGGAGCCTCCCTTTCCGCAGCCAGCCATGCAAACCGTTGCCAGAAGCAGCACGAGGAGATGTTTCATAACCGTGATTCTGTTGAGTTTGGAAAGAGACCAGCCACTGGATCAGCAGTGGCTGGAACCTGGAACGAGAGTCACTACGGGATCTCTTAGAAATCGCCGCTGAAAGCTTCACCGTCGGCGCGATCCGCCAGGCGGAAACGAACCTGATTGTCGAGATTCTCCGACAGTCCCACGACTCGGCCATCAGCCATCACGAAATGCACCGTACCGATATGCCAGCTACCGAATCCATGTGACCGTGCTGCACCAGTCGCATTGGCATTATCTTCAGCCCAGCCGTCGGGGCCATCGACGCGGACACCGGTCTTCAGCGGCAGTCTCGCATTACGAGCCACCATGTATTCCCGCCAGCTTCCATCCTGAACGAAGACCGATTTGTCGGTGTTGTTGTGGCCCGCGTTACCAGTCCGGCCGATTTCAGGCTGGGTCCAGTACTTTTCTCCGACCATCAGAATATTGCTCGCGCCGTCTGTCGCAGCAGAAAGAGTGTGCTGAAAAAGCGCTTTCTCCCGGCGTGCCCCATTGTGCCCATCCAGTCCACCGTCATCTGCGACTTGAGTGGCGTCCGCCGCAATGATCAAACCCTTCTGTCGGTTAATTTCACCGGTACTTGAAGAATTGTGATGACTCCACCATCCATTCTCTGTGGATGAGAAGTCCAGTGTCTGGTTGGTCGCACGGCCTTGAGAAAACACCACCGCGTAATCACCGCGAGGTCCGCGTGCGTTACCATCCGTCTGTACGGATGGGCTACGATAAGTGGGACAGAAGAGGGCGGGTACTCCCTGAACCGCAGCCGCCTGTCCCGCAGCGACAATGATCCCGTAGTTCGCATCCATGTGACGGCGGATGCTGGTCTGATTACCGCTGGCATCCGCAACTCCGCCGTTATACAGCTCATACATGGTGGCCTGATCCATGTAAGGCAGCAGATAGAAGAAGAACGTTGGTCCGCCCGAATGGCTGGTCAGAGGCGGGAGTGCGGCACGGGCTTCGTGGAAGTTGTGAACGGCGATACCAATGTTCTTCAAGTTGTTTTTGCACTGCGACCGGCGAGCCGATTCACGAGCCTGTTGAACAGCGGGCAGCAGCAGGGCAACCAGAACGGCGATGATGGCAATCACCACCAGCAGTTCGATGAGCGTGAAACCGCGCCGGTCTTCACTCCGGCGACTGTTCACAAAAGACAGAGCACGCATGGCCTTCTCCAGAAAAGACGAAGAAAACAGAGAAAATGCAGGAAGTGAGGGTACAGATCAGGGAAATACGGGTCAACGGCTTCCGTGATGCTGTCGCAAGACAGGCTAAGATCAGACGCTGGGTGTCATAAACTAAACCAATCCTGACGCATTCTGACCAGGAAATGGTTATTTTGAGCGACACAGATCCGTCTGTATGCTCAAGCCGGTTGGCAATCTGCACGACTCAGGATTCCTGATTCGGGCAACTTGCCCAGACAGCAGAGGGTAGCAGGAGAGAAAACTGTCTGACAATTCCGGCCGCCTCACGCAAACTCGTTACCAGGGCTGGAAACAAGGCCGTTCTCGGTGTCGAAAATGAAGGTTTTTCAGTTCGAACTGGAAATCCGACCTCGAAAGCTGCTCAGGAAGTTCTGAGATCGTCCCGGGCAGGCCAGGAGCGGTCGCTTTCCGGCAGGAACCAGGCTGCATCCGCTGAATATGCCTTGGTGATCAATCGCGGCGCGCAGTTTGCTCGCAGGACTGTGCCGAATAGCAGCTTCGACCGATTCTGGTGAGCCGCAGTCTGTCCCTCAGGGCGTTACAGTGCAGGTTGACGGGCAAGTCCGAGTTCCACTTCAGGCTTGAAGGGCGCCGGCTGAAGTCGCTGGAATTCCGCAGGGATGTTGCAAACAGGGGGAAAGCATGAGAATTCTTCTGGCAGTGGATGGTTCGCCCTGCAGCGAGGCTGCGGTGGATGAAGTGGCCCGGAGGCACTGGCCGGAGAAATCCGAGGTCCGGGTTGTGACAATCAACTCGCCGTTTCGGGATGAATTGTCCGGCGAACGTGGCCCGAGCCTGTTTGATGAAATCAATCAGCGGTTGCGAACGGAAGCCAGCCGGCATCTGCATCAGGCTGTGTCGAAGCTGCAGCGGGAGGCTCCGCAACTCAAAGTGACATCCGCCCTGCGGGATGGCTCGCCGAAGGACGCAATTCTGGATGAAGCGGAGCAGTGGGGAGCGGACCTCATCATGGTCGGGTCGAATGGCTACGGTGCGCTGAAACGTTTCTTCCTGGGCTCCGTATCACTGGCGGTCGCCACCGGCGCTTCGTGTTCGGTCGAGATCGTGCGCATGCCACGACAGAATGCGAATCCATAGACACCGCCGGAATGTCCTTGAACTTCTGGCTCGACTGGAAAGCAGACCATTGACAGCCTCTGATCTGCGCCACCTGCTCGCCCGGGGTCTCAAGCCGGTCTGGAACAGCGTGCGCGATCTGCTGCCCACTCTGTTGACGATTCTGGTGTTTCAACTTCTGGTACTGCGGAAGCCGGTGGCGAATGCCGGCGATCTGCTGAGCGGTCTGGTGCTGGTGGTGATTGGTCTGACGCTGCTGGTCCGGGGACTGGAGCTGGGTCTGTTTCCGCTCGGTGAGCAGATGGCTCACGACTTCGCTCGAAAGGGCAGTCTGCCGTGGCTGCTCGCCTTCGCCTTCGCACTCGGTTTCGGAGCGACATTCGCGGAACCGGCGCTGGCGGCAGTCTCCCGCAAGGCCTCCGAGATGATCGTCACTGCCGCCGATGCCGAGACATTAAACCGGCTTCAGAGACGGTTCGTTTTACAGATGAGGCTGACCGTCGCGGTGTCAGTCGGAGCCGCTCTGGCGACGGGTGTTCTGCGCATTCTGCTGAGATGGCCGGTGCAGTATCTGGTTGTGGGTGGTTATGTCCTGATCCAGATACTGACTCCGCTGGCTCCGCAGAGTCTTGTCGGAGTTGCTTATGATTCCGGCGGGATCACGATTTCCACTGTCACCGCGCCGATGACAGCCGCTCTGGGAGTCGGACTGGCGGCCAGCATCAAGGGCCGCAGCCCGCTGCAGGACGGGTTCGGCACGATTGCCCTGGCGGCCATGCTGCCGGTCCTGTTTGTTCTGATCATGGGGATTCTCTGGTCATGAACTTCCCGGCCGAACTGATGCAGTCTCTGCTCTCCACCGTGCGCGATGTCGCGCCGATTGCAGGCATCGTTCTGGTCTTTCAGCTTCTGGTTCTGCGTCGGCCGATCGCACGCTGGCCGCGCGTCGTGGCGGGATTTCTCGGAGTGATTCTGGGACTGGCCCTGTTTCTGATGGGGCTGGAGCGGGCTTTGTTTCCACTGGGTCAGGCCATGGCGGCGCAACTGTCGGCTCCGGAATTCATCGCCCCCGGCAGCGCTCCGGAACAGTTCGTGAACGCTCCGGCGGCATGGTCCGCCTATTCGTGGGTCTGTCTGTTCGCGTTTGCCATCGGCTTCAGCGCGGCGATCGCAGAACCCACTCTGCTGGCCGTGGCACTCAAGGCGGAGGAGGTCTCCGGCGGAACGATTCAGGCCCGGCCGCTGCGAGTGGCAGTGGCGCTGGGTATGGGAGGCGGCATCATGGCCGGTGCGTTGCGGATTGTGACCGGCACGCCTCTGCCGTGGATCATTCTGGGAGGGTATCTGCTGGTCGCACTGCAGACGCGTTTCGCTCCGCGTCAGATTGTGCCACTGGCCTACGACTCGGGAGTGCTGACGGCTTCAACGGTCACTGTTCCCATTGTGACCGCACTGGGACTCGGTCTGGCAGCGGAGATTCCCGGGCGGAATCCTCTGGATGATGGATTCGGAATGATTGCTCTGGCCATTCTGTTTCCCATCAACACCGTCATGGGTTATGCGCAACTGGCGCACTGGTGGAGTTCGCGGGGCCGGCGGGCTGAAATGGAAGCCAGCGATTGATTCCGGGTGCGGACAGACGCTTCAAGGAACTGCAGTATGCATTTCAAATTAATTATCGCGCTGGTGGATGACGACCGGACGAGCGACGTGATGAAAGCCGCTCGTGAAGCGGGCGCGACCGGCGCCACCATTATCGGCAACGCGCGCGGCGAAGGGCTGAAGCCCGCGCGGACGTTTCTGGGGCTGACGCTGGAAGCCCAGCGCGACGTGCTGCTGTTCCTCGTGGAAAGACACCTCAGCCGGCACATTCTGGAAACGATCTCGGCGACCGCCAGCTTCGACGATACGTCCGGAACCGGCATAGCCTTTCAACTGGACGTGGAAGACGCGGTGGGGGTGAGTCATCAGATTCAGAAACTGACGGAAATTGTGGAGGACCAGTTGTGAGCGACCGGAAAAACGTGCGGGTTGGCGACGTGATGAAGTGCGAGTTCGATCTGGTGGACGGCAAGCTGACCGTCAAGGAAGCCCTGCTGACCATGCAGCATCCGGAAACCCGCGCGCTGATCATCGACAAACGCGATGACGACGACGAATACGGACTGGTGCTGATCTCGGATATCGCCAAGAAGGTTCTGGCCGCCGATCGTTCCCCCGACCGGGTCAATCTGTATGAGATCATGGCGAAGCCGGTGCTGAGCGTTCCGCCGGAAATGAACATCCGCCATTGCGCCCGGTTGCTGCAACGGTTCTCGATCATGCGGGCGCCGGTCATCAGCCAGGGCCGCGTGGTTGGTGTCGTCAGCTTTCACGATCTGGTGCTGCGCGGCTTGATGGAACTGATCAAAGAACCGGAATGATTCGTCCAGGCAACCAGGCTCGGAGCGGTTATGCTTCTCACGGCCATGAATGAGCCGTTGACAAGCTCGAAGCGCCAGCGAGTGCGTCCGGCGTTTTGAACACACTTGCTGGCGCGGCGTGCTTGTATGAAATGTCTCGCCGTTGCCCGAGCGAGGAATATCAGCCGGAAGAAAGACGTGGCGTTCGCTTTCAACGGGCCGTTATTCCAGCTTTGACCAGGGAACCTGGCCGGCGGTGGTCAGCCGGATGCTCCACAGCGTCCCGCCGCCGGTGATGTAGAGCGTCTTCAGGTCGTCGTCGCCGAACGCGCAGTTGGTGACTTCATCGTTCGGAACGGGAATGAACGCGAGCAGTTTCCCTTCCGGCGACAGCACATACACGCCGCCTTTCCGGTCCGTCGTCTCAAAGGGCGGATTCGGATTGTTGAGTCCCCCGGCGACATACAGCCGGCCTTTGATATCCATTTCCATGCCGTCCGGACCGCGACTGTTTTCCCAGTCAAAGATCCTCTTCCGGCTGTCGGGACGGATCGTGCCGTCCTGGTTGAGATCGAACCGCCAGAGAATCCTCGCGGCACCGGCATTGTCGTTGTTGTTATCCGCGACATACAGGAACCGGTCGTCCGCGGAGATGACCAGCCCGTTCGGTCGATCGACTTCGTGAGTGATGATCCGCGCCACCGTGCCGTCCGGATCGATCCGGTACACGCCTTCGATCTCTTTCCCGGCCGCGTCACGCTGTTCGATTCCGGAGCGGACTCCGTAGCGGGGATCCGTGAAGTACAGCCGACCCCTGGAATCCACCGTCAGATCGTTCGGAGTGTTGAACTTCTTCCCCTGATAGCTGTCGGCCACCACCGTCAGCGAGCCATCCTTTTCTGTCCGGGTGATCCGCCGGGCTGTACTTTCGCAGGCCCACAACCGGCCCTGAGCGTCAAACAGCAGGCCGTTCGTCCCCGCATCCTTCCGATACACGCGCTCTTCGTTCTGCCGGGTCAACTGATTGATATGGCCGTCGCCGCTGAAGAGCATTCCCAGCCGCGGATGCCAGACCGGCCCTTCTCCGGCACCGTGATCAACGATCTTTCGCGGCCTTGCTCCTGGCTCGATCACCGCATCCTCGGCCAGCACGGAGTGACAGACGGCCGGGATCAGACAGAACACGAAGACGGTGGTCAGCCGGACGCTCATGAGAAGTTTCCTGTTTCTCGAACCGGGTGAGGCGGAGGACGAACCGGATTCTGGCGATTCCACCGAGTCAGGAAAGGTTGGCGACCAGCAGTTCGGCCGTCACGATGACACTCTGCAGAGCAGGGGGAAGTCCGGCTTTCGGAAAGCTGGTTCCACCTCAACACCGCTGTCTGGAATGGAGAAGATCGGGATGCGGGTTCAGGATCAGCCGGGATGGATCGAGCACACTCAGATTCTGCTGAATTCCTTCCGGAAGTTTGTCGGGCGGGAATTGATCGATCGCACCGGCACGGCCGAGGAACAGGCGCAGCGTCTTTTCGAGGCTCCGTTTGTTGTGGTTTCGCACGGGACTGAGGCCGATCCGATTCTGAATTACGGCAACCAGACGGCACTGGATCTGTGGGAGATTGACGTCGCTGCGCTGCTCCGGATGCCGTCCCGGCTGACTGCCGAACCGGTTCACCGCGACGAACGGGCGCGACTGCTGGAACGGACTCTTCGCGACGGCTTCGTGGATGACTACCGCGGCATCCGGATCAGCGCGACGGGCTGCCGGTTTCTGATCGAGCGGGCCATCGTCTGGAACCTGGTGAACGCGGCCGGTGAGCGGGTTGGCCAGGCCGCGACGTTCGACAACTGGCAGTTTCTGTCGGAATGATCGCTTCAACCGGAGCGGTCTCCGGTAAGGAACGGGGTCGCAATGACTTCCCGATTCGAGCTGTCAGGACCACGTGTAGGGCGGGCTTTGCCCGCCGCAATTCTGTCAGGACCAACCCGAAGCGTCAGCGAGGACCGCAGGTCGTAAGACTTTCGCCCTTGCTGACGCTTCGGGTTAGTGATGACTTCCGGAAGTTATTGCGCTCCCGTTCCTAAGTGGCGTTGACCTGTTCGGGACGCTCACAGAACACTCCGCGGATTGCGGCGCCGGGATTCGCCGACAGTCTCTTCGTGCTCTTCGTGACCGTTCCGCCAGCTCAGGGATGAGCCATGTTCCGCTTGCAGTGCCATCGTACCGCAGACGCACCGGCGCGAGGTTTCCTGACGCAGTTGGTGGTCCTCGCACTGCTGCTCGGACTGATCAGTCCCGCCTGTTCTCAGGATCGGTCTCAGGATCGGTTTCTACCGGGACAGCGGCTTCCCGCTCAGCAGGCACTGGAACCGCCGGTCGCGCCGCGCGGCGGTGTCGAGAATGCGATTTTCTTCGCTCCGGAAAACGATCAGCCGATCGCGTCGAAACAGATTCCGCTGAACCGTCGCCCCGCCTCTGGTGAAGAATCTGCGACCGCCGGATCGACGATCAAAGGACCGAGCCTGACATCGCTGCTGCTCGCTCTGGGTTTTGTCGTGGTGGTGATTCTGGGCATCGGACGGATTGCGACAAAACGAGGTCCGTTCGCGGTTCCCGGCGTTCCGAAGGAGGCTGTGGAAATCCTCGGCCGCCGGACTGTCGATCCGCGTCATTCCATTCTGGTGGTCAAGGTGGGAACGCGCGTGCTGCTGTTGAGCGTCTCGGCCAGTGGCCTGCAGACGCTCTCGGACATCAGCGATCCGATCGAAGTCGCCACGCTGATCAGTTACTGCCGCGGCGCGGAGCAGGTCGCGTCTCAGACCAGCATCGCCGACACCATCAAAGGCTGGTTCGGAC
>Ga0172376_10002016_pt1 | contig 25325 bp, 10 predicted proteins | sample Lak35m_FD_121114 | JGI IMG/M metagenome (GOLD analysis project Ga0172376, IMG submission 121114) | Freshwater microbial communities from Kabuno Bay, South-Kivu, Congo - kab_092012_35m | ecosystem: Environmental > Aquatic > Freshwater > Lake | place: Democratic Republic of the Congo: South-Kivu...
CGGCGTTAGAAGCCAGGGCCGCCAATCAACGTGGATCGGGACGGAAAAAGTCTTTGCTGGTTGTGTGGCTAGCCGGTGGCGCATCGCAGTTGGAAACGTGGGATCCGCATCCCGATTCGGCCACCGGCGGGCGCGTGAAAGCCATTCAGACAACCTTGGCTGGCGCCAAAATTGCGGACCTCTACCCACAGTTGGCCGAGCAACTCGGCGAGTTGAATGTCATCCGCTCGTTGACGTCGAAGGAGGGCGATCACGAACGCGGCACAACTTTCATGAAGACCGGCTATCGCCCCGATCCCATCCTCACATATCCGTCGCTTTCGGCCATCGTCACCCACGAGTTGCCATCCCCCGGCGTCGAGATCCCCAATCATGTGTCGTTGGGTGACGGCAACATCCCCGCGCGCGGCGGGTTTCTCGGAGATGCGCTGGATGCGTTCCGCGTCTCTGATCCTGGACGCTATTTGCACAACATGAAGATGCACGTGGGCGACGATCGCCGTGATCGCCGCGTCGCGAGCTTGAATGTGCTCTCTCAAGCGTTTGCGCAAGGTCGTCGCGCACAGGCCGACAAGACGCTGCATCAACTCACCGTCGAGCGCGCCTTGACGATGATGAATTCTGAACAGCTCAAAGCTTTTGAACTTGACGACGAACCCGCTGCGATCAAAGCGGCTTATGGTGACAGCCGGTTTGGGCGAGGGTGCCTCGTGGCGCGGCGGTTGATCGAGACCGGAGTGCGCGCGGTTGAAGTGACGCTGGCCGGTTGGGATTCGCATGCCAGCAATCACGAGGGGCATGTCACACAATCGAAACTGCTCGATCCGGCCTTCGCGACCTTGATCAAAGATTTGAAAGACCGCGATCTCCTGCAGTCCACGGTCGTGCTGTGCGCGAGCGAGTTCGGACGCACTCCCACCATCAACCCGCTGGAAGGTCGCGACCATTGGCCGAAGTGGTTTTCGTGTTTGGTCGGTGGTGGCGGTTTGAAGACAGGGCTCTCGATCGGTGAAACCGACCCCGCTGGCAAAGCCGATCCCAAGGATCCAATCCAGGTGCAGGATCTTTACGCGACGCTGCTTCAAGTGCTCGGTGTGGAGTACTCGAAGGAGTTCATCACCCGTATCGGTCGGCCTATCAAGTTTAGCGATGGGAAGCCGATCGAACGGCTGTTGGGCTGATTGGAAACGTCCGTCGTCCACCGCGCGATGCTGAGGGATAAGGGGCTCATCAGTTGAGGTTGCAGCCTGAGGCGATTGCGCTGAGTGCGTGATGACAACTCATTGACCTGCCAGGCACGTCACACGTCAAGCATCACGCGGAGCGAGTGCGAGGAGTTCTTATGACCGTTTTTTATTCCGAGTGGGCTTGGGTGGCGGTGGTTTTGGAGTTTCGAGCGGACGCCAGGTGAGTTCCATCAAGTGGTTGATGCTGATCTCCCAGGGGCCATCGAAGCTCTTGCCGCGCGCCAGAAACTCGCGGAGGCGCCCCACTTTCTGGTTGTCAGTGACTTCCAGTGGATGACCGTGACCAGGAGCTCGGCCCCAAATAATGCGTGAGCCACCTTTGGTCGCAATGACGAATTGCAGCTCGTCGTACTGTTGTTCGGCGGTTTCACGGCGTGGGACTTCGATGGTGCTGAGCTTGAACTCGTCCCAGCATGGTCCCAATACCAACGCGAGTCGTGCGGCACCGGTGACCCGTTCGTCGCCCCAGGGTTGACCAATATGGCCGCTGGGCGGAGCCCCAACGCCGACGATGCGTGGAAAACGACCGACTTCTGAAGGCGGAAAGTCTTCCGGGGGAAGAAGTCGGCCATCAGCATCGATGGGATAGAAGCCATCGTTGATGGCCACCATGGCAACGGGTTGCCGGTAGTCGAACGTGATGTCGATGCGTGCTGGAATGGTGACTCGGACATTGACCGGACCACGCACCCACGGATGGCTCTCGAAGGCTTTCCCCAAACGCTCCGCTAGCTCTCGATCAAGAATCGAAACGTCGTCTTCGATCTTGGCCTGCTTGAGAACCTGTTGCACAAAGCCGGTCGGAATCCAGTGCGGCGTCTCGGGAATGTGAATGTCGGAACGGCGCAAGCGGTACTCGGAGCGTTCTGCGAGGCTCGGCAGGTGTTTGAGGCTGGATGGCCCCAACACGACGGCCACTCCAATCAAGGCTGCGATGAGCAGCAAGTTGGGGCGAAACACTTTGGCCAAATAGCGATCCTCAAACGAAGGCTCGACGGCGACGACCGGCGACTCGGTAGTCTCTGGTTCGGGGGCGTCCTTCGATTTGGATTTCGTTTTGGTCGCTGCCATGAGTGAATGCGAACTCCTGGAATGCTCCGTCAAGCCCGAGCACTTCCAGAGTTCGACGCCATTCATCCGAGTGCTGAGTCGAACTGGGCTGCAGGCGGTGCGAGGCCGGAAGTCGCAGAGGCGGCGTGCGTCCTAGCAGTCGCAGCGAGCGATTCGTTTAAGCGGCAGAATCCGGCAGGTCGGACGGCGGTGAGTTTGCTCTCGAAAGTTTGCCGTTTATGCCGGTTGTCGGTTGAGGAAGAAGGATTCAGAATCCGCCCCCCTTTCGGGTTTGGAAGTCCGACTGACAAATCATTTCGAGGCAACGCCTCCTGAGAAACCACTGATGGCAGACGACTCGCAGCAGCGCCGACCGCTGGCACCCATGGACCCTCGACTGACGACGATTCAGCCGGGCGGCGGCATCATCATTCATCTGGAAATGGCTTGGGGCTATTGGCGGCGTTGGTGGCTGAAAACTTTTCGCAAGGGTTATGTCGCTCGCATGCAGGCTTGCCGTAAAGGTGAAGTCAATGGCTGTCCGCATGAGGTGCTTGATCCGCGCGATCTCAAGTATTACTGGAATCAGCCGAACTATTGGTGGGAGCCGGAAGACGACCCGTTTCACTATCGCGAGAACTTGCCGTTCGCGCGCGTTGGACTGGCTGAGTTGTTGGTCTTCGCGGTGATGTTTTTGGGGCCGGCCGTCGGACTGGCGGTCTATCTGTTGATGAGTGAAGTGACGGGGGCGCTGAGCTATGTCTTATGGGTCGTCGTTGTTGCGCTGGGTTTAACGGGTATCGAGGTGGTGTGGTTCTTCCGCAATCCTCGTCGCTTGATTCCGAGCGAACCTGGCCTCGTTGTTTCGCCAGCAGATGGCAAAGTCGTGTTGATTGAAGAGATTGAACATGACCCTGACATTGGTGGCCCGGCAGTGCTGATCGGGATTTTCTTGTCGATCTTCAACGTGCATATCAATCGGACTCCGGTAGCTGCGCGGGTGATTGGCTTGCGCTATCAACCTGGTAAGTATCTCAATGCGCTGCGTCCGGAGTCCGCTCGTGAAAATGAGCAGGTCGCAATCATTGTCGAAGAGAACGCCGCGCCGCATCGAGTGATGGTCATGCGACAGATCACCGGGGCGATCGCGCGGCGAATTGTTTGTTGGCTGAAGCCCGGCGACGAACTCGAACGTGGCGAGCAGATCGGCATGATTAAGCTGGGTTCGCGTACGGAGTTAGTGCTACCGCGCGAGGCGGCGTTGGAGATCGTCACCAAAGTGGGCGACCATGTTCAGGCTGGCTCGTCAGTGCTCGCGCGGTATCGCCGCTAAACCGGTTCGATCTCGTCTCATACGGATCGCAGGAAATACCTGCGTTCCGACGTGAGCCGAACGCGCTCGCGTCGGGCGAGAAATCAAGGCCCGCAGCTAGCGCCGGCGGTTCACATTCAACGCGACAGTTTTCTGCGATCCGTCTCACAGTTTGCTTCATGAGTCCTGCTAGCCCCATTTCCGTAAGTCCATTGTTTGTCCTTGAAAGGAGTCAACATGCAGCGTTTTGAGAAGGAACTCGTTACCGGCTTGTTGTCGGTGCAACAAGCGGCCTGCGTTTGTCAGGCGGTCCAAAAACAGATCACTCCCGAGAAGCTCGACAAGAAAGATAAGAGTCCGGTGACAATTGCGGACTTCGCGAGTCAAGCTGTGATTTGTCGTGCGCTGTCGGTGGCGTTTCCGAGCGACGTGATTATTGGCGAAGAAGATTCGAGCGAGTTGAAGACGCCGGAGAATGCCGGGTTTCTTGATCAAGTGGTTGCTGAGTTGGCGAAGGTGGGGATCACAGGTTCGCGCGAAGAAGTGTGTCGTTGGATTGATCGTGGCGCAGGACAAGGGGCCAGTCGCTTTTGGACGCTTGATCCGATCGATGGGACTAAGGGCTTCTTGCGCGGTGAGCAATACGCCGTCTCTTTGGCGTTGATTATCGATGGCAAGATCGAAGTCGCGGTGCTTGGCTGTCCGAACCTGCCACTGGTGCCGGGAGACGCAAATGCTCCCGGTTCGTTGTTCTTTGCCGTGCGCGGTGCTGGGGCCTTTGTGGTACCCATTGATTCCGCCTCGATCGACATTGCTGGCGCGCAGCGAGTGGTGGTGAACGGCGCGTCCGAATGGAAAGACACGCGAGTATGCGAGTCGGTTGAGTCCGGGCATAGCTCGCATAGTCGCTCGGAACAGATCGCACAGTCGCTCGGCATTGTGCTGCCGCCAGTGCGACTCGATAGCCAAGCGAAGTATGCGGTTGTCGCGCGAGGCGAAGCCGATCTCTATCTGAGGCTACCGACGAAGGCCGATTATCGTGAGAAGATTTGGGATCACGCTGGTGGTGTGCTGGTTGTGGAAGAGGCTGGTGGCCAAGTGACCGACGTCACTGGCCAGCCACTCGACTTCACGCATGGTCGAGAACTCGCGGTCAATCGGGGAGTTGTCGTGAGCAATGGCAGAATGCACGACGCACTGATTGCTGCCGTGGTGGCTGCAGGTGTGTCTTGACGCCACAAAGGACGCAGGACCGATAGGAGCAGCGGCGGTACGACTCCCAGGAGAAACGATGGACTTACTTCTGACAGACAAAGTGGTGCTCGTCACGGGCGGTTCGAAAGGCATTGGACTGGGGATCGTGCAGGCGTTTCTCGCCGAGGGGGCCAAGGTTGCCAATGTGAATCGCAGTGTGGAGGACGGGCCAAGATTGGAAGCTGAAGCTGCGGCACGCGGTCAGCAATGCTTTTTTATCTCTGCCGACTTGTCCGATGTGGCCGCGTGTCAGCACGCGGTCGAGGCGACAGTGGCAAAGTTTGGGCGTATCGACGTGCTCGTGAATAACGCCGGAGTGAATGACGGTGTCGGCTTAGAGGCTGGCCCCGCAGCGTTCGTGAGTTCGCTGCAACGCAACCTGCTGCATGTGTATGCGATGGCTCATTACGCGTTGCCCGAGTTGAAGAAGTCGCAAGGCAATGTGATCAACATCGGTTCGAAGGTGAGTGTCACAGGGCAGGGTGGGACGTCGGGTTATGCGGCGGCCAAGGGGGGAATCAACGCACTGACTCGCGAATGGGCACTGGACCTCGCGCAATTCAGCATCCGCGTCAACGCCGTGATTCCTGCGGAAGTGTGGACGCCACTCTATGCAAACTGGTTGAGTACGACGCCCGATCCATCAGGGACTCGTCGCGTCATCGAGGACATGATTCCCTTTGAACAGCGCTTTACGACCTGCGAAGAGATTGCCAACACCGTGGTCTTTGTGGCGTCGTCACGATCGAGTCACACGACCGGCCAGATTCTGTTTGTCGACGGTGGATATACCCACTTTGATCGGAAGTACTCGATGAAGAAGTCTTAACCTGCAGAACTTCACATTGACCAATTTTGGTATGCCACGAAGACTCCGCCGCGCGATGCATTTCGAATTCTCGGTGGGGACTGGCTGTGCGATATCGACGTCAGGTGCTCAACTCGATCCTCGGTTTCGTGACAGCGTTGACGCTGGTTGGCGCGAGCGTGGGCTGTGGCGGCAAGTTGCTGTCGTCCAAATGGGCCTTAGACGACCCGGGATATGCCGCCAAGTACAGCGAACCGTATGGCACGCGGAAGAACGAGCGGATGCTCAAGCAGATGGTCGATGCGCGGCATGTTGAGGGCCAAAGCGGATGGTATCTAATGGGTTTGGGAGCCAATGATCCGGGAGCGGCGGGAGCCGAGCTTGGTATTTTCAGTTACCCTACGGCGATCATGGAAAGTCGAGTTGGTGTGCAAGGTTTGGTGGGGACGCGCGAGTCCGATTGGTTTGTGGGGCTGACTCCTGGTGTCCGCCTTCAACCGCCGTCGCGACTTGCTCCTTTTGTGGGAGTTGCCAGTTTTCTGGGTGGGAATGAGAAGACTTCGTCCGCTGATTCCGATGGTCGCGACAACGACGACGATGGCTTCATCGACGAACTGGGCGAAGAGAAGTCCGACACGTTTTTTCGATTGGGTGTTGGGCCTGAAGTTGGCGTCCATTATTGGCTCAACGGCTCATCCCGGTTGACGGTCAGCGGCCAGCACCTCTTTTCGACCGAAGGCCGTGCCAGCGACATGTGGATGTTTGGGCTGACGTTTTCTGTGCTTACCGGTCCTGATCGAGACGATGCCGAGACGACTCATGTTGCTCCGGCTGTTGAGTAGCTCACGCAGACTCCAGAGGCATCGACAGAGCCCTGAGTGGGACGTTGGGGAGAGCACCTTCAACGCCGGAGAGCGCTCATCGAGTTCGTCGACGGACAGTGTGTTGCAGACTTTTTAATGCGAGAAGCGGAACTCGCTGCTGGTGATCAGCACCCACAGCGCATCCGACCAACGTGGCTTTGAACCGGACTGCGAGATGAACTCTGTGAAACGTGTGGTCTCTGTGGTTGTTGGGCGGCGGCTGAGTGTGGTGAGGTAGAGCCGATCAATTCGTTCGGGCAGGGGGATGTCGTTGTTGCTCAGGGCGTCGACGAGTCCGCCTTTGCCACAGTCGACGAGTCGGCTGAGCGGGCCGTTGTTGAGGAACAGGTGCTCGTGCAAGCCACCTTGAAAGTCTCCGGCGCCGCTATTCGGAGTTCCAAAGAAACGCCGCATGTAATCGCCTTCGATGGGACGAAAGCGGCCTTTGTCGTTGGGCTTGCTGGTCTTCAGTTTCTCAGCATCGTCATAGCCGGTGGCGACACGCCAAGAGTCGAGCAACTCTTCTGCGCTCAAGGGACGCGAGCGAGCGTGCTCGTAAAACCTCGGTTGAGGCTCGCCAGTCGCGCCGCGCGAAGATTTTTGATAGCTTTGAGAGTTCATGATTTCGCGCATCAACCACTTGAGGTCGAATTTGTGGGCGACCAGCTCTTGGCTTAATTCGTCGAGCAACTCGGGATGAGTCGGCGCGTTCGAAGGGCTCATGTTGTCGACCGGATGCACGATCCCGCGACCCATGAACTGCGCCCAAATCCGATTCGCGATGGCGCGCGAAAAGAATTTGTTGTCGGCTGTGGCGATCCAGTCGGCGAGCGCATCCTTGCGTGAGAACAACGGCTTTTGAGGCGGCTTATTGGATTCGAACTTCACTTCTTTAAAGCCTTCGGGCAGCGGCGGTTCGGTGAGCTTTTCGCCAAGCAAGAACTTCGGACCGACGGGGTCACCTTTCTTGCCGGGTTGCTGATCTTTGGCCGGACCGGTGAAGAGGATGTCGCCGGAACTCTTCTCGCCAATGGCATACAGCGTGAGGTTGTCTTTCTTCCCGGCGTTGACGACATCCAGTCGCGCGAGAAACGCAGCCATGCCGTAGAAGTCGAGTTGCTTCCAACTTTCGAACGGATGGTCATGGCAGCGAGCGCATTGCAACTGCACCCCGAGGAACGTTTGAGTAATGACCTCGGTCGCGTCTTCGGGTTGGTTGCGGTACTGCATGAAGTAAGTCGGTGGGCCGTGCTCGACGTTGTTGCCGTCAGCCTTGAGCAGTTCGCGCACCCATTCGTCATATGGCCGATTGGTCTCGAAGTTCTGCGTGAGCCAGCGTTGAATGCCTTCGCGCTTGTCGGTGTCGTAGCCAGGTGGGTTGCGCGTGAAGAGCAGCAGATCCCATAAGTCGGTCTGATGTTTTGCGTAGCGCGGATCGTCGAGCAGTCGATCGATTAGTTTCTCGCGTTTGTCAGCAGTGGCATCGCCTAAAAATGCGAACGCTTCGGCGTATGTGGGGATCGTACCGATGATGTCGAGGTACGCTCGACGCAAGAACTCCGAGTCCGTTGTCGCCGGCGCGGGGGTGAGTTTCTCGGTCTTCCAACTGGCCGCTAACGCAGCATCGATGCGCTGCCGCAGGGGTTCGGCAGCCGAACAGCAGTGCGTGGGCATCATCAATCCGAGCATGATTGACACAACCACTAAGACTGGTGGCAGGCAATATCGAGTCATGATGCATAGTCTCCCACAGGGAATCGGTGTGAGTTGTCGCAGCGGCGGCAGCTTGTTGGACGAAATCTGAAGCCTTGGGATGGTCGGTGCTGACAGGCAGATTGCGATGTCATGCTACTTCGAGTGTCGCGCGTCACGAAGGCCTCGATCGCGGCTTCTCAATCGGTTGCTGAATGACGAGCGCGCACCAGCCCCGGCGTGACATCCAGATCGAGTTCCGCGAAGCGTCCGCGTTCGAGATGCTCCCAAGCGATCGCGGCCATTGCTGCATTGTCCGTGCAAAGCGATAGCGGAGCGACATGCAATTCAACGCCGAGCTTCTTGGTCATTCGTGCAAGGTGTTCACGGAGTGGTGAGTTCGCGGCCACGCCACCTCCGACGCACAACGTCTTGCGGCCTCGTTGTTCGAGCGCGAGTCGGCATTTCGCGACCAGCACATCAACGACGGCTGCCTGAAAACTGGCAGCAAGATCCGCGATGCGGTGTTCAGTCAATGGTTCGATTGGAGCCTTCTGACCGGGGGCTCCCTGAGCGGCATACAGCACGGCCGTCTTCAAACCGCTGAAGCTGAATTCAAGCTTGTCTGAGTTCTTAAACGTGCGCGGGAAGTGGACCGCTTTGGGGTTGCCATTCGCTGCGGCTTTCTGAATGGCGGGGCCGCCAGGAAAGCCGAGCCCCAGAATTTGAGCAACCTTGTCGAACGCTTCTCCAGCGGCATCGTCGATTGTCGAACCGATTAATTCGAAGTCGATCGGGCCGGGGCAGTCATAGAGATTCGAGTGCCCACCGCTCACCACAAAGCCGATTGCTGGGAAGACATCGCGTCCGGCGGCCATGCGGCAAGCATAGACGTGAGCTTCGATGTGGTTGACGGCGATGAGCGGCACATTGAGCACCAGCGCCAAAGTCTTGGCAGCTGTCAGCGAGACCAACAAAGAGCCTACCAAACCGGGCTGCGTAGCCACCGCCACTGCGCCGATCTCGCTCAGTGTGAGCTGCGCTTGTTGCAGGGCTTCATCAATGACTGGCAGAACGCGACGGACATGCGCCCGCGAAGCGATTTCGGGGACGACACCACCGAAGTCGCGGTGCAGTTCATACTGAGTTGCCACAACGCTCGATAAAACGCGGCGATCGCGGTCGATGATCGCAGCTGCAGTTTCATCGCACGATGATTCGAGCGCGAGCAAGTATCGAATATGAGTCGGGTCTTGGTGCATAACACGTAGAAGTTCGCGAGTCCTTCGGAGCGTCGCAAGTCGCGCATCATTCGCAGACGAACGGGCAGAAATCCTGCGATCAGCGGCGGATCACTTTGTGTGGCTCGGGTGGGACGAGGGTCTCTCCCTCCCTCTTCTCAAGCTGGCCCTTAGCTGCCTGTTGAAAAACACGTGGAGCACGATTTCATCGTGCACTCAATTCCATCAATCTGGGCACGTTGAAAACGTACCCCACAAAATTCAAGAGGCTGTTAAAGTCACCGCCGTCACTGCCCCGTTTCTATGTGGAGATTGAGCGATGCCAAGAACGAATCAGATCAGTCGACGAGCGATGTTACGAGCGGCCGGGGTGGCGTTGGCATTGCCGTTATGGGAACGGTCGCTCGAACGCGCGGCGCGGGCCGAAGGCGGAACGGATGCGGCTGCGAACAACCGGCGACGCATGGTTTGTGTGTGTGCTCCGCTGGGGTTGCATGCGCCGAATCTCGTCCCCACTCAGAGCGGTCAGAAATATGAACTGACGCCGTATCTGGAATTGCTCAAAGAGCACCGCTCAGACTTCTCTGTGATCTCGGGCTTGTCGCATCCCGACGTCGAGTCTGGGCACGATTCGATTTTCAGCTTTCTCACCGCTGCTCCGCATCCCGAACGCCGCGCTGGGTTCCGCAACTCGATCTCGTTGGATCAACTCGCCGCCGAGCAAATCGGCGAACGCACTCGTTTTCCAAGTCTGGTTCTGTCGGCAGAGGGCTTTAGTTTATCGTGGACGCGTAGCGGAGCGCTGGTGCCTTCGGACACATCTCCCGCGCGCGTCTTTGCGCGGCTGTTTCTGGAGGGGCGTCCGGACGAAGTTGCGGCGCAAGTGAAGCGACTCAAAGACGGACGCAGCATTCTGGACCATGTCCGATCGCAAGCCAAAACGCTGCAAGCGGACCTGAGTGCCGGGGACCGCGAGAAGCTCGATGAGTATTTCACGAGCGTGCGTGAACTCGAACGCAGACTGGCGATTGCTGAAGAGTGGTCGCAGAAGCCAAAGCCCAAGGTCGACGCGAAGCAACCGCAGGATGCAGCCAATCCTGCGGACCTCGTGGGACGCACGCGGTTGATGTTCGATCTCTCGCATTTGGCGATTCAAACGGACTCGACTCGGCTCATCACAATCATGCTGTTGGGCACCAGCCTGGTCCCACCAATCCCTGGTGTGAATGACGGGCATCATAACCTTTCGCATCACGGCCAAGACCCCGGCAAACTCGATCAACTGAAGCTCGTGGAGGTCGAGAAGCTCAAACAATTGCGAGACTTCTTGACCAAGCTAAAGGGTTCGAACGAAGGACGCGGCACGTTGCTTGATCAAACGATGGTCTTCTTCAGCAGCAACCTCGGAAACGCAAGCAGTCACTCGTGCAAGAACCTGCCGGTGCTGTTTGCGGGCGGTGGGTTTCAGCATGGACAGCATCTGACTTTCGATTCGCAAACCTCGCCGCCATTGTGCAATTTGTATGTCTCGATGCTGCAACGACTCGGTCTGGAAGTCGACAAGTTTGGGTCAAGCACCGGCACACTGACGGGGTTGGTGTGACCGGCTTGCTCGCGATCGTGCTACTTAAAGAATGCCGCCTTCAACTCGTCGATTACCGACTCGGACATCGGCACCAGTGGGCCGAGCGTGCGGCTGTTGATCATCGCTTCGGCCGTCGATTCGAGAACCTCCAACCGGTCAAACGCATCCAGCACGCTCGTGCCCACGACCATCACACCGTCGTTGTCGAGCAGCATGATGGGTTGGTCGAGTCGCATACGGTCGGCCAGTTGTAAGCCATCACCGATGCGCGAGCCGAAGGGCGAGCGTTGAACGTCTCGCAGGAAGATGTAGCTCTCGGGGATCGTGCGCGTATCAAGGTTTGAGTCGGTCACGCTGAAGGCCGTCGCGTTGACCGGATAGGCGTTGATGACCGCTGCGACCTGTGGTTGGCGTTGATAAATAGCACGATGGCTGGCTGCGGAACTACTCGGAGTCTGGCCGGCCTCTGATTCGCCGTTGGTGACGAGCACGATGTCGTCGAGTTCCAGTCGATTCCGGTCGACTCGATGTGGCGTGATGAGGAAGGCGTCCTCGCTTAACCGAGCCGACAACGCACCTTGCGTGCTGATCATCAAACGCTGCTGGTAGCTGCGACGCACGAAGTCCACGATCTCGCGACGTAGTTCTTTTTCGCGACTGCTGATGCAACGTGGCGCCGGAATCATCGCGGAGTCCGCGAGCGTCGCACGCGTGGAAATGGTGAGCGATTGCTGATCGAGATATCGCACAGCACCCAAGTGCGAGGCTTTGATGATCGTCTTGGCAGCGAACTCTAGAGTCTCGAAGCGATCGAAGGCGGACTGCAAGCAATCACCGCCGGTCACGACGCCATGATTTTCGAGCACGACACAGTGATGACCTTTGGCAAAGGTCGCGGCGATGTGGCCTCCAAGTGCTGCGCTACCCGGCAATGCATACGGAGCAAAGCCGACCTGCCCGCAGATCCGCGCCGATTGATTGAGCACGCGCACATCGGGCACTTGTCGGACAATGCTGAAGGCCACGAGTGCGACGGGGTGCGCATGCACGATCGCGCGGATGTCTGGTCGAGCAGCGTAGATCGCTTGATGAAACGGCAATTCCGATGAGGGGCGATGACGACCTGCAATTGTCCCATCAGCTTTCACAAGCACCACATCATCGCGTCGCAACGAGCCCTTATCGAGTCGTGCGGGAGTAATCCACACATCACCGTTGTCTTCGCGAATCGATAAGTTGCCGCCCGATGTGGTTGTCATTCGCAGTCGATAGATGCGGTCCATGAAACGCAAGAGTTCGTCGCGCGGATGTTCGAGAGCAGTCATGAGTCTTCCGTGATGAGGTGAAAAGCGTTGGGGAGCGGTTGTCGATGCGACCGCTTATTGAGTGATCAGAGCTAGCAGCCTGTCGAAAAACACGTGGAGCGCGATTTTATCGTGCTTGAATCCCAATGAATGCGGGCACGTTGAAAACGTGCCCCACGAAATTCAACAGGCTGCTAGAGACGTTCATCGTCACTCGGCGGTCCAACCGTGTTGCTTTAGCCAGTCGGCGGCTCGTAACGGCCAGTCTGTCGGGCCGCTCGCGTTGGGACGCGGACGCATCCCAAAGCCATGCCCGCCTTTCTCATAGACATGGATCTCTGCGGGCACTTTGCGGCTGACAAGTTCATAGAACAGCAAACTGCTGCCTTGCGGCAGCGAACCTGTGTCATCGCTGCATTGAGCAATAAACGTGGTCGGCAACCGCGCGTCGAGTTGGATGTCGGCTCGCAGAGCTTTGGCTTTGTCGTCGTAGATGCGATACGGATAGAGCAGCAATAAGAAATTGGGGCGGTGCTCGACTGCCGAACCTGTTTCAGCTTTGAAACGCAGCTCGTTGGTCGCTGCGATGACCGCTGATTGGCCCCCGGCAGAGAAACCCAGCACGCCGATCTTGTCGGTGTCGATTTTCCAGTGTGTGGCTTGCTCACGCACCACTTGGACCGCACGTTGAGTGTCTTGCACGGGACCAGCGTTTGGTTCGGCATGTGCGGTAGTCGGACAACGATATGCCAATTGAAAGGCGGTAATGCCAAGTTTGGCGAACCACTCGCCGACGTCGCGACCTTCATGCTCGTCCGACAGCCGCGCGAAGCCCCCACCAGGAACGATCACGACCGCTGCTTGGGAACGTTTCTCGGCAGTTGGTTGATGCACAAAGAGACGCGGTTGTGAGACATTGAAACGGCGCGAGATGCCGTCCTTGCCGAGTTCGATGCGCTCGGGCATTGCGGTTTGCACTGTTGGTTCGGGCAGACCTTTGTTCCACAGCGGGATCGTTGGCAGATCGGCCGCTAATAGTGGTGAAGTGCAGGTGAGCATCCACGCCACAATGCTGCTGCCAGAACACAGCTTGAACATGATCCGCATGACGTCTTTCTGAAATGATCCGGGTGAGAACTCTGTTGATCGCATGATGCAACCAAAGCAGATGAGAGCGTAGTGCAGAGTTGGTCTGTGGCGCGACTGTTTGCGACCTCATCAAGTCTCGCCGAGTGTTTCGCGTAGTCGGGTCAGCACTCGGAAGCGGGCTTGTCGCACGGCGTTGGTTGTCATGTTTAAGTCCCAGGCGATCTCTGCGGCTTCATGTCCTGGGAGGACACTCCGCCAAAATGCCTGCCAAGTTGGAGGCTCGAAGTCACGGCGGATCGCCCCAACGACTCGTAATAGCAGGAGCCGCAGGAGACATCACAGATCGAGAAATTGCGAGTTCTGTGAGGCAACGCTGTCGCAACGACGAGTGCGACCGTGTTAACCGGAGGATCAGAGGCATTGAATTGAGTGACGCGCAGGCCATCTGTGGATTTGAAAACGACGAACGTGCCGGGGATTACCTGCTCACTTTTCTGTCAAAGTCTTCCAAATGGAGACCAATGTTGAATGATAATGGGATCGTGATCGGTACAGTGTGACGCCGGAATTGGGCAAAGTTCCGACACCGCAGACAGCACTCCCGCGAAGGCCAGTTTCGATCGGTTGAGTGCTCGTCGAACAGCGGGCCGCTGTTTTGAAGGGGGGAGCGTGAGCGGATTAGGCCACTCACGCTGAAGACATCGCGCTGCGAGATCGACATCAATTCTTGAGGATGCAACATGCTCCAAGCAGACTGGCTGCGTGCGCTGAGGATGGCGCCGCGACGCGTTCGTATGTCTCGACGTATGATCGGTGAATATGGACGCTGGAGTTCAAAGCGATTTGTTCGGACGCTGGAGCTGCTCGAAGCTCGCACTTTACTGGCGGCAGCGTCACTCAGCGGCGGCGTTCTGAGCATCAATGACCCGTCAGGAGTCAACGACGCGCTGACGATTACCAGCGATGCGAGCCTCATCACCATTGTCGATGCCTCAAATTCGATGAGTGGCGGTGCAGGCATCACGTCAGTGAATGCCAGCACGCTGACCGTGCCGCGATCCAGCGTAACCGGCGGCATCTCGATCACGACGAGCAATGGTGATGACCGAGTGACGCTCGGCACGACCGGATTCAACGTGACCCTTAACGGCGGTGCCGGCAGCGATGAATTCATCGTCAAGCAAGGCACGACGGGCACGCTGAGCTATGACGGTGCGAGCGGCACGGACTCGATCGTCAATCGCACGGGATCAGCAACGGCTCCGACGCTGACGAGCGTTGAGACGAACGTTGATCGACCGCTGCTCTTCATTCCCGGCTTCGGGGGGACTCAGTCAGCGGATTTGACGCCGACTGGTTTCCAAAATTGGATGCTGAATCGCGGGCAGGCTCCGTCAGCCTTGACCCTCGATCCAATCGCCAATGCGTACTCGGACATTGCGGTCACGCTCGACAACATCGGCTATCGCACGGACTCGACGCTGTTCCCGGTCAAGTGGGACTGGCGCGTGCCGGTAGCGACTTCGACTTTCGATGGCACCAACGACGGCGTGCTGACCAATGTCACTGAAGCGGCGATGCTGACTCAGCAGACGACGCCGACATGGAACTCGGGCGTCAATTATTTTGCTTGGTATCTGGGGCAAGCCTCGAATGCTTGGAATACGTTGACGGGCACGCTGCCGGCCAAAGTGGACGTCGTCACGCACAGCACCGGCGGCTTGATCGCTCGCAGCTTCTTGCAGAGCGCGGGCTATGTGCAAAGCGATGCCTCGCTCGACACGCTGCCCGAGATCAACACGCTCATTCAAGTTGGCGTGCCAAGTCAGGGCAGTGGTCAGCTTTATGATCTGCTCAACAACGACTTCAGCTTGAAGACCGCGTCGCGCGCTTTGGGCGTCGTCATGACGAAGGCTTACAACGCCGTCCTGGGTGGCGCAACGATTACTGGTCCCGATGGCAGCAGCATTTCGCTGGCGTCTATTTCCGGAGCCGCCGATCCCGCGAAGGAGTTCATTCGCCGCTATGTCAGTACGATGCGCGATCTGCTGAGCACCGATGAATTTCTCGACGACACCGAAGACGGCATCAGCCAATTCCGTCAGTTCACAGCGGCTGAAGGCGGCAATTCGCTGCTGTTCGATCTGAATGCGGGCACGGCTCAGACGTCGTTCGGTGCGAAGCTCGGCAATGCCTTCATTGTCTACGGTAAGGAAGCGTCGACGCCTGAGTTCGTGACGACGCATACAGGGCTCGACTTCTCGCAAGGCAAGCAGAATGTGCAAGCGCCGCTCGGTGCGATCCTCGGACGATTGCCGACGGAAGACGAAGTTTGGAATTCCTACAGCGATGCGCCGGGTGACGGAACTGTTACCTACGAATCGGCCGCAGCCCCGTATGTCGGCAATGCGAAGTTCCAACTGATCGAGATCACTCAAGCGGATGCTGGCTCGGCGACGCCGATCGAGCACACCGATCTCACTCATGATCTTTACTCTCAAAAGCGAATCGTCAGCGCGCTGACGGGCCGCAGTCTCGGAACCATTCCGAATAGCGACATCTCGACGAACCTGCTGCGGACGACCGGGCAGCAAGTGGCGTTGTTGGTCTCTTCGGGCATCGTCAATCCGATCGAACTGGCTGCGAACGCGATGCCCGAGTTGCAGCGGTTCGTCGGTGATATTCGCGACGAGATGAGTCAGGCACTCGATAAAGAGTTGCCGGTTCTTAAGACCAGCTTGAACGACATCCTCAACGATCCATTGCAGGGCTTGCAGTTCAATGTCTTTAGCAGCCTTTCGACGACGCTGCAGAATCTCGCAACAGCACCGGATCTTGAGACGCTTGAGCAACGCGTTGAGCAGCAAGCGGGGCTCGGTGCTTCGCAGTTCGACATCACCTTCGTGAATGGAGTGCTTGACCTCGCGTTCGACTTCGACATCACGCGAGCATCGACAAAGACGATCGACTTTGGGCAATCGAACTTCGGACTGACGGGCAACATCACGCTCGGCGGGCAAGTGAAGCTCGACGCGGACTTCAAGCTCTCGCTCGATGTCGGCGGTTATCTGGATGCCGGGAATGACGCGTCGGGAGCGGACTTCTTCAGCATCACGCTCAACAAGTTTCAGACCGGAGTCACGCTAAGTGCGACCAACATCAATGTCGGGCTGACGATGGGTTCGCTCGGCGGCGTCTCGGTGCAGAACGGTACGGCGTCGATCAGCGGTTTGATCGATATCGCCTTCGATGATGCGGACAAGACGCTCTCCGTTTCGGAGATTCAGAGTCTCAATAGCTTCAGCGATGTCGTTGATTTCGTGCCGTCGATCCCGCTCGACATTCATCTGCCGATCGTCACGAGCACGGGACTCGCGGTGAAGACGATCGACATTCACAACGACAATTTGCTCGGTACCGATCCGACGTTGCCGCAACTGACGATCGACACGAACTACATCGTCAACGATGCCGAGTCGCTGACTTATCCCGGTCACATCGTTTTCACGAGCAACGCCAAAGTGCTCGGTGACGGAGTGGGCGGCGCGGATTCGCTGACGATCAACGCCGGCGGTGCCGTCACTTTCGGAGCGGACGTTGGGGGAGCGGGACTTCAGAACTTAAGCGTTACTTCGGGAGTCGACATCGCGGTCGCCGCGAACAGCACGATCACGTTGCCGGGGGGAAATCTTGATTTCATCTCGACCGCTAAGAGCGGCGGTGAGATCGAGATCGGTGCCGGAGCAAAGATCATCACTCGTCAGACAGCGGGCACGAATCCTCTGACGGATGCTTCGACCGGCAACTCGGGGCACGTCAACTTCGCCGCAAACGACATTGAACTCGGCTCCGGCTCGCAGATTCTGGCTCACGTCCTGCCGACTGACACGAAGTCGGCGGGGTATGTCAGTTTTACTGCACTCAATGATGCCGCGAGTTCAGCGGCGGTCTTCGGTCTCGTGTTCTCGGACCGCAAGTCTGGCATCACGCTCAACAACGCGACCGTGCAAGGCGGCGACGTCACGCTGCAAGCAGGTGCTTTGAACGTTGAGAAGGAAGGCGCCGTTCCGGCGTTTGCGAACTACTTCACGGGGCCGATCGCGCAACTCATGCAGGGGTTGCCGAACCTGAGTCTTGAGTCGTTCATTGGTGTCTCAGCGTCAGTGACGATGCGCGATGCCGTTGCGGAAGTCACCGTCAACAACTCGAAGATTGTGAGTAGCGGCGCGGTCTCGATCGGCGCAAACGCGACGGCAGAAAGTCCCGTTGAAGCACTGACCGTGAAGGACAATCGCAAGTCGGGCTTCGCGTTCGGCTTCGCGTCTGCCGGAGCGACCGCGACCACCAACATCACAGGCACGACGCAGATCATCGCCAGCGGCAACGTCTCGATCACTTCCGATGCCACTTCCAAAGCCACTGTTGTCGCGCGAACGACTGCGAGCAAAGACAACAACAAGCAGAAGTTCGGCATCGTTGTTGGCATCGCGAGCACAGACCTCGACTCGCAAGTAAATGTCGGTGTCGGCACCACGATCTCTTCGCAGCTGGGCAACGTCAGCGTTGATGCGCACGGCGAAGTGTTGAACTCCCCCGAAGCGAAGACCGGTCTCTACAACGACGGTACCGGCGGAGTCACGGTCGCTCTCAGCTTTGATGACTCGATCGTTAATGCGACCGTCGACGGGACTGTCTCGGCCAAAGGGCGAGACGATCGCACTCCGTTTAATCCTAATGTGAACGGCGTCCTCAATGTCTCGGCCAACACGATCTCGTTGCCCAATCACGGACTGAAGACCGGCGAAGTCATCACCTACGAAAGCAATGGCGGAACGGCGATTCCCGGTCTGACCAGCGGCGATCAGTACGTCGTGCTCGTCGTCGACTCCAACACGATTCAGCTCGCCAAGAAGGGCCATATCGATCTGCGCGCGAACGACGTGAATCCAGCGTCGACACACGCGCTGAGTCTCGAAGATGTGAAGACGTTCTCGCCACTTGATTCCGGTGCGATCAACGTCGACTCGAATCGCATTCGCATCCCCAATCACGGTTTCACCGCCGGGCAACGAGTGACCTATCAGGCCGCCGTCGACAGTGCGCCGATCTCCGGTTTGAAGAGCGGTGAGACGTATCTCGTCGATAGCCCGAGTACCGACGACTTCCGCTTGAAGAGTCTGCAGACGAACTTGATTGTTGATCTGACTTCGACGCCAAATGCCGAGCAGCCTCTTACTGCCGATCATGCTTTCCTCTTCGAGCGACCGAGCAAGACCTTCAATCCGTCGAGCGCGGTCAATCTCGAACGCAACACGATCTCGTTGCCCAATCACGGTCTGACTTCCGGCGATTCTGTCATCTATCGCACCGACGCCACGAAGCCGCATCTCATCGGGACCATCGAGAGCGCGGACATCGCCATCGACGGACTCAAGAACGGCGGCACCTACTTTGTCTCGGTCGTCGATGCGAACACCGTGAGGTTGTCGGACTCACAAGAAGACTCGCTCAATGCCGCAGTGATCGATCTCAGCACGCCCTCGGCTGGCTCTATGGGAACCAATCAGACGATCTCGCAGAGTGCGGTCAACGGCATCGGAGTGACCGCGTCACTCGATGCGAAGAACTTCGCGCGAGCGACAACAAACGTCGGCGTTGAAACCGGGGCGCTCGATAAGGCGCTGAATTCAGAGGTCCTGACGACATCGGGTTCTGAGTACCTGATGGGCAAGATCCAGTCGAAGTTCTCGGTTGATTCACTCGCGAAGAACAAGGCGCCGGTCGCGTCTTCTTCATCCGGAGACAGCAGCAAGTTCACCGGCGGAGCGAGCTTCGCCATCAACAAGTTCGAGCACGAAGTGCAGGCCGTCGTCGGTGCGAACGCTGATCTCAAGTCCGAAACGAACGTCGTCGTCGATGCGACGATCGAGCAAAAGGTGGTGACGTTGGCCGAAGGCGCCGCAGCGCGCAAGCCGGGCAAAGGTGGAGTTGTTGTTGCAGGCGCGGCAGCCGTCGGACTTTTTGACAACGACGCACGAGCGACCGTGCAACCGCTCGCTCACGTCAACGCGAAGAGCAACATCGAAGTGCAGTCGACCGTGAGTTGGCCAGCACCGGCAAACTTCGGCACTCCGGCGATGATTAAGGACGATCCTCAAGCTGCGCTTTCGTTGCTGATCAGCGACGGACCGAAGATCTCGGGCAACTTCAGCGTGACGATGGCTAAGAGCTCTGCGGATGGAGACGGCACGCTCACGATCGGTGGATCGGTCGCGGTCACGGATATGAAGAACCATTCCGAAGCGGTCATCGGGCAAGGCGCGCTGATCAATCAAGATGTCGCCTATCAGACAACGTCGCAGAAGGTGAATGTCGACGCTCAAACGCTGATGACGCTCGTTGACGTCGCTGGCGGATCGTCGGGCGGAGCGTCACCGGAATCGACGAGTTCGGCTCCGTCTGGGCAATCCGGAGGCCTCCTGCAAACGGCCCAACGAAAGTTGAAAGCGTGGAAGAACAGTTCCCGCAGCGCGAGTAGTAGCAGCAAGGGCGGCATCGGCGGCGCGGTGCTCGTCACGTTCTTCGACAACACCACGCTCGCTCGCCTTGAGGACGACGCAATGGTGAGAACGGGCACCAGTGGCGGGCTGAATGTGTCGGCTCTGGAAGATGTGCGACACGTTGGACTCGCGCTCGCAGGCTCCGATGCCGGGACGTTTGGACTCAGTGGTTCGGTCACGATTTTGGATCAAGACAGCGTCACTCATGCGCAACTGGCTTCGGGTGTGATCATCACCGGCGGCCCGCTCGATCTGCATGCCAGCAGTAACGCATCGCATATCAGCGCGACGGGGGCGATCACTTCGGGCAATGGAGTCGGGATCGGTGCATCGGTTTCGATCACTGACATCACGCGAGACACCGCTGCTTTCATCGGTGCGGCGAACGGACTGGCTGCCGGAACCGCCGGGACCAGTATCAACGTCAGCAACGTCACCATTCATGCGGACTCAGACGGCGGTCTGTATGGCTTCGCGGTCGCGGCCGCGAAAATCTCGGACAAGAAGAGCGCCGGCGGCGATATCTCCGGGGCCGAGATCGACACCGCGTCATCGACGAGCAGTGCGAGTTCCGGTTCGTCCTCGCGAGGAGCTGGAAGCAACGATGCCGGGGCTCAAGGTAAGTACGGCGTCGGCATCAGTGGTTCTGTCGCATTAAATACACTCAACGACAACACGCTCGCCTTCATCAACGACACGGGCACTGTGACGAGCAGCAGCGCGGTCACCATCACTGCAGCCAATGACACGAACGTCATCGCGGGCTCGGGCGGAGCGGCGCTCAATACGAACGCGAAGGGAGGAGCGGGAATCGCCGGCGCATGGAGCCAAACCGACCTCTCCGGCACGACAGCAGCCTATGTGACCGGTGCCACGCTGGTCGCAACGAAGCTCGATATCGACGCGAAACGCGAGGGCGACATCATCGCGATCGCTGCCGGTCTCGCGGGAGTACCGCGCGGCAAAGGCTTCGCACTCGCAGGCTCAGTCGCGATTAGCAACATCACCGACACAACGACCGCGACCGTCAACAACGCGACGCTGACGATCTCTGGCAATGTCGAAATCGACGCGACAAACAGCGCGGACATTCTCTCGGTTGGTGGCGCAGTCGGTTATGGCAGCAAGGGCGGCATTGGAGCGGGCGTCTCGATTAACAACATCGACGCGACGACGAATGCGCAGCTCAACAACTCGAAGTTCTCGCTCACAGGTGGGCTGGCAGTACGCTCGATGGCCAATGGCGACATCTTGTCGGTGGCCGGAGCGATTGGTGCTTCGCAGGGCTATGTTGGTGGTGCAGGTTCGGTCGCGGTCAATCAGATCATCAGTGATGTCGATGCTTCGATCCGTAACTCGCAGCCATCTAGCGGTGCCGCGACTACCACGGGTGCGATCACGGTTAACTCGGGTAACGAAACTTACATCCTCACGGTCGCCGGGGCGATCGGTGCCGCAAAGAACGTCGGCATCGGTGCGGCGGTGGCTTATAGCTCGATTGGCGGCGCGACGACTGCGGTTGTTGAGAACTCGAAGCTGACGACGACGAGCACTCTCGGTGTGATTGCGGGAGCAGAGCCACTCATTGACTCGATCGCGATTGGTGTTGGCGGCGGCAAGAGTCTCGGACTGGCCGGTAGCGCGACGGTTAACATTCTCACCAACACCGTTGATGCGCATGTCTCGGGAGCTTCTCAACTCTCGGCCTCCCAAGTGACGGTTAGCGCCAGCGACGGAGCGGCACCGGGCTTCAATCCTCAAGGCGGTTCGGGTAACGCCGTCGACTTCGCAGCACCACACGGATTCTTGACTGGCGACGCCTTTGTCTACACCGCTAAGAACGGTAAGGCACTCGGCGGATTGGAAGACGGTAAGACTTATTACGCGATCGTTGATAGCTCGACGCGGATTCGCTTTGCAGCTTCTGAGGACGACGCGACGAATGGCACCGCGATTACGCTTGATCGCACGAAGGCCGAAGGAGCACTGCATTTTGTCGGTCGCAGTGGCATCAGGTCACTCGCTGGAGGAATTGCCGGCTCGCAGTCTGCCGCGATCGGAGCGGCCATTGCGTACAACGAAATCGGGCAGACATTCTCCAGTTATATCGACGGATCGACCATCACGGCGACGACTGGCGGCGTCACGGTCAGCAGTCATACGAACGCTGTGATCCAGTCGCTCGCGCTGGGCGGTGCGGGAGCACAAAGTTTCGCCCTCGGTGGGTCGGTGTCGATCAACTCGGTGACGAACCAGGTTGAAGCGAAGATTGCGTCGAACGCGACTGTGACTGGTGTCGGCATCACGGCGGGCGCGACGAATGCATCGACGCTGCAAGTATTCGCGGGCGGTATCGCTGGATCGGGAAGTGCCGCGATTGGAGCGGCGGTCGGCATCAATGAGATCTCGAACACGACGACGACGTCAACGACGAGTTCAACGCTCAACTCGGGAACGGGCAGCATCAAGATTGATGCGCTGAATGATTCGGACGTGCTCGCGATCACATTGGGCGGCGCCGGAGCGGGCTCGTTCGCGCTCGGTGGTTCGGTGTCGCTCGTCCAACTTGCCAATACGACGATGGCATCGGCGACCGGCGGCACGCTGACGGCGGCAGATTCGGTCCGCATCAGTGCGACGGATGATGCGAGTCTGCTCAATATCGCGGGCGGCCTCGCGGGCGGCGGCAGCGATGCGATCGGTGCCGGTGCGGCGTCAGTAACGACCAATAATCTCACCGAAGCGTTCGTCGGTGCGAACACAACGATCAACGCGCTCGGCAACGGTTCGGGGCTCGTCAATCGCAATGGCGGACTCGATTCGAATGGACTGCCGACATCGGTCAATGTGCGCGGCGTCGGCGTTACGGCAGTGGCGACTGAAGACATCCTGTCGATCGCGGCAGGTGGCGCGCTCGGCGGTAACTCGGGCACCGCCGGCTCGGCTTCCGTCAATGTGCTGAATCAAACAACGAAGGCACACATCGACGCGGGCGCGAAGATCAACTCGACAAATGCCGGAGCGGCGACGACTCAAGATGTGCGCGTCACGGCAGCAGATCTCACGAAGATTCTCGGCATCGGCGGAGCGATCGGCGGCGGCGGCAATGTCGGTATCGGCGCCGGCGTTGATCTCGCTCTGCTGACGAAGACGACAGAGGCGTTCGTCGCGCAGTCGGCTCAAGTGACGGCCAGTCGCAACGTGATGATCGAAGCGAAGTCGAACGAAGATGTGACATCGGTTTCAGCGTCGCTCGGTGCGGGCGGATCGGTCGGCATCGCGGGTTCGGCGGGAGTGTCGGTCTTCACGATCACAACTCGGGCCTTCGTGGAAGGCACGGCGACACCGGCGAACGGAGCAATTATCAACGCGACCGGCAACGTCATCGTCAATGCGGTCGACAACAACGATCTCGATGTGATCTCGGGCAATCTGTCGGCGGGCGGATATGTCGGAGTAGGAGCCGCAGGCGCTGTACCGGTCATTACGAAGACGACCGATGCTTTCATCGGTCAGAACGCGACGGTCAACGCGAAGGGAACGCGAGCGGCAAGCGACGTCTTTACCGGTGACTTCAATGTGAGCTTCGTGAATGACGATGTTGCAGAGGCTGCTCCGACGAAGCAGAGCGGGGGCAGACTCAGCGGCCTCAACTTCGAAGTCGGGGCACGCAACGCCTCAAAGGATCTCAGTCAGGACGGCAGCAACGACGTCAACGATCAATCAATGTCGAAGCAGCGGGTTGCGACTGCGGGGACGGAAGCGATCGTCGGCATCGGCGTCTCGGCAGTGAATCGCGACAACATCGAAACGATCGGAGTCAGCGGCGGCGGATCGGGACTCGTACAAGTCAATGTCGGCGGTGCCGTCAATATTTTGAACGTGACGACGAAGGCGCACGTCGATCCCGGAGCGAAGCTCAATACCGATCAAAGCGGAGCGAACACTGCGCAGCGCGTCGCGGTTGCAGCGGGTAACGATCTTTACAACATGACGATCGCTGGTTCGATCGCTCTCAGCGGCGGCGCCTCCGGCGCAGCGGGGGCAGCGGTGACCGTCGCGACGCTCAATACGTCGGCCTACATCGACGACGGCGCCGACGTGCGTGCGCTCGGCGATGTGACGGTCGTTGCGACGACTCAAGAAGACTTGCTGTCGATCGGCGCGGGTATCGGAGTCAGCGGCGGCGGATTCGGGGTTGCGGGCTCGGCAGCGGTCGATGTGCTCAACGTCACAACGAAGGCTTACATCGGCGAGAACGCGACGAACGATGCGGGAGCCTCTGCCGACGGCACGGGAGCCAATGGAGCAAAGGTTACAGCCGGCGGCAACGTGCTCGTGCGAGCGAAAGACACAACGGATCTCGATCTCATCGGCGGTAGTGCGGGCATCGGACTCGGCACGGTCGGCGTCGGAATCTCGGGTGCCGTCGCGGTGCTGAATAAGACAACGCAAGCTTTCATCGGCGATCATGCGACCGTCGACGGCAATGCGAATGGCGGCACGCTCACTGTGATGAGTGGCGCGGATGCTGAAGCGACTCAAACAACGACGGTGAAGGGTGTCGCGGTCGAAGCGATCTCGACTGAGAATGTACTCAACGTCGCAGCCGCAGGCGGCCTTGGCGCCGGCATCGGTGGGGCAGCGGGTGTTGGCGTGCAAGTCATCGACTCGAATACCACGGCTTATGTCGGCATTGGCGCCGATGTGAATCAGAACGCGAGCGGTGCGAACGCCGCGCAATCGGTGAATGTCGTCGCGGTCAATGACTATGTCAGCTTCTCATTCGGTGGAGCGGTTGCTGGTGGCCTCGTTGCAGCGGGCGGTGCGGGCATTGATGTCGGCATCGTGCGTAACGATACGACGGCGTATCTCGGTGTCGGTTCGAGCGTCAGCGCCAAGAACGACGTCAACGTCGCCGCCGTCGCGGATCGTGACGTGCAGACTTATGCGGTGAGTGGGGCGATCGGAGGTGTTGCGGCAACCGGTTCAATCTCCGCTTGGACGTTCGGCGGGGCGCTCGATTCGTCGTATTCGGTCGACAATAAGCCGTCTCAGAATTCGTTGAGTATTCAAGACAGACTGAACCCGACGAGCCAGGCTGACAACATCGCGGGCGGCAATGATTCGGGTCGCGGTTACGGCGCGATGCTCAACGGGCATAAGCCAGCTCGACAATTCACGGCTTCGTCGGCGGTCAATACTGCGACCGACACGATTGCGATCGCAACGTTGACCGATGGCAATGGGCAACCTCTGCCGGGTCTCGAAACGGGCGAAGCTGTCGTCTATCGCAGTTCGTCGGGCAGCGCGATTGGAG
>Ga0172376_10002021_pt1 | contig 25287 bp, 3 predicted proteins | sample Lak35m_FD_121114 | JGI IMG/M metagenome (GOLD analysis project Ga0172376, IMG submission 121114) | Freshwater microbial communities from Kabuno Bay, South-Kivu, Congo - kab_092012_35m | ecosystem: Environmental > Aquatic > Freshwater > Lake | place: Democratic Republic of the Congo: South-Kivu...
AAACTTAATCAGTTTATGAACTCTTTAAGAGAAACGGCATATAAAAAAGCTATGCAAAATCTTGAAACTGGTAATGAGGGTGTGGAAATGAGACGTGGAGGAAGAGCATTACCTAAAGCACAGGCTGGTGTACAACAAGTTATTCCAGGAATTACTTCAACAGACCAACTGCTTGATGCTATTAATGTTGTAAATACGCAAGGTGGGCTACAAAGTTCTATACCAGTAGCTTCTCAAGGAACTACCAGAAGATCTAATAGTTCAAATAATAGTGGTACTTCAACAGCAAGATCTGCAGTTGTAGATGTTGTTGATAATCCTGGAACAACAACCACGGGAACTGGAACAACAACTACAGGTACAGGTACAACAACTACGGGAACAAGTACAACTGAAACGGGTTCTACTGCTGCAACAAATAATTATATTACAAGAGAAGAACTTGCTGAAATTATGAAGGGAATTAATTCTCAACAAAGTCAGCAAGCTCAATATCCTTATCCATATTCATATCCATATCCATATCCATATCCTCCACAAACAGGTTATGATTATATGCCAAGAGGATCATATCCTTACTATGCAAAACGTAGTGTAGACCCAGCTTCTGAATTTGCGGCTCAAGTATTATTGAATCAACTTCAAGAGGGTAAGATGCCACAAATAACAGGATTTAGTCCTGAAGTAACATATAGAGGAGATCTTCTTAATATTTTTAGAAAAAAAGAAAATAGAAGAACAGGTCTCCCTAAAAAAATAAAATATGATTTTGAGTTTGATACAGCAAACACTCCCGGTTTAACAGGAAGTCCAAATGCTCCAGCTCCTGAAGTTGTAATACCTAAAAGAACAACTATGGATTTATTAAACTCGTTGTCTGGTTTACCAGGTCCATATGCTGAAATAATACAAAATCAGCAAAATTCCGTAAATCCAGGATCTCAAATAGTATTTAATCCAAGTTCACGAGTTAAGATTCCTGATGTTTTGGGATTACCTGACAACTGGCAACTTACTGGATTATCTAATGTTGTTAATCCAGCAACCGCAAGCAATGTTGCTTCAAATGCTAGTACTCAATCTCCTTTAGATTATCTGTTAAACTTTAATAGAAATTTAGCACAGAGACTTCAAGGAAATAATCCAGATATGCTAGAGGCACGAATTATGACAAGTCCTCCTTTCATTAACGATCAAAGACAATTTAATGAAATGTTTGACATGCGGCAAATTGGTAATGAGTATATGGCAATTCCTCGGCAGTCCAGTCAAGCAGCTGCAACAAACACATCAAATACTTCTAATGAGTTTAGGAATGCCGATAGGGAAATTCTTCGAGCACAGGTAATGGCTAGTCCACAATATAAAGACAGAACTGAAACTTTTAATCAATTGTTTGATGTAACACAAGATACTCAAACTGGAGAATATATAGCAAGACCTAAAAAAAAAAGGGGTGGTAGTACCCTAAAGAAATATCAGTCTGATGTTGAGCCTTCTACGGTTACTGAAGGTATAAACATTATAGGACAACCTGAAGTTCTTGGTTTACAACCAAATCCTATGTTTGATTATTCTTGGGATACCGGTGTTCAAGTTCCACAATTTGAAGATATGAATAAGGTTGATGAGTGGAAGTCTAAGCAAAAAGTTTATGAACCGATGGATAAGAAAAAAATATCCATCACTGATAAGTTTAAAAGAACTTATGCCAATGCTCCTATGTATGCCAATATGCTTACAAATTTTCTAGAGAGAAGTCAGGTTGATCCATATTTTGGAATGGGTGTTGAAGACCAGTTTGCAATGACAGCAGCCAACAGAGGAAACTATAGAATAAATGCAGGAGATTTTAGACCTGATCAAATGGATTATACTAAAGATTATGGGTCAGGTGTCCAAGTATCTCAAACCGGAGGATCTATATATCCTTTTAATACTGGAGAGGGATATTATTTAACTCAAGCTATGCTTAACAAGTTATACGGTAATTATTAATTTTGTAGTATGTACAGCAAAAATCTTGTAAAGGCCTATCAAATGGCCCCCCAATATATACCTAACACATTAGCTCAAAAGCCAATGACTGTTAGAACGTCTCTTGGTCCTGTAGATAGGGACATGGCTAATATTGAAGCTGAAGGAGGTGAGACCGTATTTATACCTAATAAGGATGGTTTACCAGCTCATTATACTATTACCGGAGCACGACATCATTCTGGTGGAGTACCAATGAATGTACCACCAGACTCTTTTGTCTTTAGCGATACTGCATCAATGAGAATTAAAGATCCCAAACTTCAAGAAGAGTTTGGGATGCCCATTTCTAAGAAAGGTTATACTCCAGCAGAAATTGCTAAGAAGTATGATATAAATAAGTATAGAAAAATACTACAGGATCCTGATTCAGATAAACTACAGATTGCTACTGCAGAACAAGTAATTGGAAACTTTCAATTAAAGTTAGGTAAGCTATCATTGGTTCAAGAAGCAATGAAAGGTTACCCTGGCGGTATTCCTCTTATTGCAATGCCCTATATGGCAAAGTATAACCTTGATCCTAGTTTATTTTTACCAACAGATTTAAATAAACAACAAGGTGGTCCTGCTCCTGGATCTATGCCTTTTGCTAGACAAGGTGGTGAACCTTTAAGAGTTTATGCTCCCGGTGGAGAAACTGGTGCTGAAGATATTACTACTCTATTTCCTGATAGGAACTCTTCTGACTATAGAAGAATACAAAGATCTGAGAGACGAGCAAAAAAACAAGCTGAACGTGATTACTATAATAAGTTTTATGAAAAAGTATTACTTGACTTATTACAAGGAGCTCAGCAGAAACAAGAAATAAAACCAGATTATTCTACTGGAATATATCTTCAATCAGATGCAAAAGGCAATCCGTATTATGTAGACGGTCGGGGAGTACGTATTACTAACTTTGATAATATGTATTATGGTGAGAATAATATTCCAACAGATGAAGAAAAGAATCAAAAGATAGTTGTCAGAGACGGTAAAAGATATAGAGTTACTGTAACCAAAAAGTCAGGTACTAAAGTAGATCCTAATAAAGTTTTACCTAAAGATAAAGCAACAAGACCTGGAGATATTTATGAAGAGAACGGTAAGTACTATGAATTACAACCGTATGATACTTCAAAACCAATTGGTGCATCTAAATCAGGAATTTTTGCCGGAGATATTGAACAGGCTAAACTAAAAGCTACTTCTATTCTTGAAAGACTTAAAGAACAAGGTCATGCTACATTTATACCTAATCAAGGTTGGGAAATAAAACCAAGTGCTAAAAAAGCTTTAACAACTTCAGAAAAAGAATTTTTAACTGATTTCTTTTCTGCAGGAAAAGATAAAGGTCTTATTGGTATAGATGAACCACTATTTAGAGTGGCAAGACAAGGTGCTGGATCTGATGGATTTTATGGTTATACCGATTCTGACTTTTATGAATACCGTTTTTGGCAAGCACGTAATGCAGATAAAACGGCAGAGGATTGGGATAAAACAACAAAAAAAGAAAAATTAGACAACAGAGCCACAATGCTTTATGCATTAGGTTATGATGTTGACAATGATGCTTATATAAGACAAAACATTAATTCTCCTGATAAACTTTATACACAAGACTTTATATCTGGTAAAAAGAAAGGAAAACTTCGTTCGGGAGTTTCTAATGACTATTCAGAACTAGGTTTTGTAGATGCTATTGAGAATTACTTTGCTCCGGATGCATTTAGACCAGGATTAGGTGATGATAAAAAATTAGGACTTGAGCATGCAGATGCTTTTACTTGGGAAATACCAACTAAAGAAATTGATGCAGAAGTATTTGAAGAAAAAGAAGAATTAATAAATGATTTAAAAGCAAAGTCTCCTAATTATACTACAGGAGAACGTTATTCTCCTTGGTGGTTGCAGGATCTTATTAAAATGAGTGGTGCTGTTAATGATGTACTTTCTATTAGAAAATACATGCCTTATAAACCACAATACTCTCCATACATTCCTGAACCAACGTTTTATGATCCTGCTAGAGAAATTGCTGCAACTCAAGAAACTGCAAGAATTGCTGCAGATACTACTACTGGATTTGGTGCAGGACCACAAGCTGTTGGAGCAAGATTGGCTGCTATACAAGGTACTGCAGCAGAACAGATTGCAAACACAATGGGTAGATATAACAATCTAAACGTTGGTGTAGCTAATGAATTTGAATATAAGAAGGCAGATATTGTTAATGATGCTCAGCTTAAAAATATAGCATTTACTAAAAACTATATGGATGAGCTTAATACTGTAAATCAGAACTATGATAATGCAAAACGTGCAGGTCTTGCAGCATTAAGAGAATCTTATGTAAATGCTGTTACAAATAGAGCTCAGGCACAAGCATTGAATTCATTGTATGAAAATTATAATTTAGATCCAAGCAGAGGTGGTTTTGTAAACTTTACAAAAGGAACTCCTTCTACTGGTGAGGAAACTTCTGCAAGTGATTATACAAAAGGTCCTGAAGCATTTCATGATTGGTGGATAAATGATCATCCTGAATTAAGTCAAGAGTCTGCCGTTGCAATTTGGACAGCAGGAACTAGAAGTAAAACAATTAATAAAACACCACAAGAGAATTATTGGAATGCTATATCAGGTCAGTATAATAATTTTGGTGTAAATGCAATGGCATATCCTCCAGGACAAGACCAACAACAAGCAGTTATGAAGAGAGGAGGCATGCTTCCTTTTCAATATAATGTTGGATATAACTTTTAATTTAAACATTAAAAGTTTATTAAACTTATAAGATTTTTTATTATTTTTATATAAGAGATGGCTACATATATACAAGGCATAACAGACTATATACCACAGGTTCAACCTTTTAAACCTGACTTTAATTTCTTTCAATCTGTATTACAGGCTAAGCAAGCTCAGTATACAGCAAATTATAATAAATTAAATAATGTATATGGTAAACTTTTAAACTCTCCTCTTCTTAGAGAAGCAAACATTGAGAAAAGAAATAACTTCTTTACTGAGATTGATGGTGAGATTAGAAGATTGGCAGGAGTAGATTTGTCTTTATCTGAAAATGTACAACAAGCTTCTTCTTTATTTAAGCCTCTTATTGACGATAAATACTTTCGTACTGACATAAGCTATACTAAAAGTTATCAGTCACAAAAAAGCCGTGGTTATGCTCTACAGCAAAATCCCGATCCTAAATCGGATCAAAAGTTCTGGCAAGAAGGAATAGACTTCTTAGATTATAAAGCAAGTGAGTTTTCTAAATCTACAGATGATGAATCTTTAAGATTCTCTACTCCCAGATATGTACCATTTGTAAATGCTGCAGAAAATCTATTCAAGTTTGCTAAAGATAACGATATAAATCCTGAGTCTGTAACAAAAGATGGAGGATATATATTTAGATATGCCAATGGACAACAAGCTATACCGAAACTTAATTCGGTATTCTCTATGGTATTAAAAGGTGATCCTAGGATTAAAGATATGTTTAATGTTCAATCATATCTAAATCGTAAAAACTATGTAGCTTCTCGCATACAAGATTTTGGAGGAGATGAAATTGCAGCAGAAAATGCTTATCTACAAGAAAAGCTTGACATAATAAATAAGTCTTATGCTGAAGCAAATAAAACTAATCAGGAAAGATTAGATGCAGCATCTAATAGAAAGAGAGTATTAGAAGAAAAGATTCGTACAGATGGTATTGATTATGAAATAGATAAGCATATCATTGAAGCATATAGAACATCTAAATCTGATTTAGATACTCAAACTGCTGTAACACAAAGTGACAACGAGGTATTAACCTATACCGACATAAAAGACTTAAGTTCTTTAGATAGAATAAGTTTAAGAAATAGAATTGATTCTGCCGTATCTAGTGCACTGATGGATAATCTTGCATATGAAACAGCAGCTAATTATGCAATGTCTAAGGAAAAGATCCTTGACATGACTGTAGATCAATATGCTCTAGAAAAAGTAAAACATAATTACAGAATGCTAGAGCAGAGTGTTCAAATGGCTTTTGATGAAAAGATGAAGCTAATGGACATTGCAGGAAAAATGATGGAAAATGGAGGACTGTCTTCTCCCGGAGAAGGAATGAATCCTATGTTATATAGTGGAATGCTTTTAGATATTCCAGGACCTGGTAATGTTACAAATAATGATGTTGATGTTATTGAACGTAATCAAAGTATAGCAACATCTCTTGGTGGTGAGGCTTTGACAAAATCAAAGCAAAACATGGAAGCTTTCATAACAGCTCAAAACCAAGTAATTGCAACAGGAACTGCTGCAGAAAAAGCACAGGCAGAAGCTAATATTAAAAGTGTATTAGGAGTATATAATCCTAAAGTACAAGAAGCAACAACGTATCAAACAGATGTTCCTGTTAACATAGGACAAGGTTTATTAGGAGTGGGAGAACTTATTTTAGGAGGTATTGGTGCAGGAGTTGGTCTTTTCGCTACTCCGGTTACGCTTGGTGGCTCTACGGTGTTGACTGCTGCAGGGGCAGGTCTAATAGGTTATGGTGCTGCTAATATTTCTGAAGGATTTTTTGGAGAAGAAACAGTAAGCACCCAAAGAACAGTTACTGGAGGAACAGGTCTTGCTATTAAAAATTCAGATGGTACCTATAGACTTGCTTCAGATAAAGAAGCACCATATATAACAGATCCTGCTAGTGGTGATTATTACTATAAAGCTAATGATCGCCTTACTAATTTTATGACTACTAATTACACAGAGTCAAAAAATAATAATGCCTCATCTATAACTTTTAAAAATACGGTTGATGCTAATAATATAGATATCAATACAAATAGAAAGTTATTAGATAAAATGGTTCAAATTGACCAAGAGAATAACCGAAATATTAATGTTGCTCTTTCTCAAGAATCAGGTGTAACCACAGCGTTGACTAGTTATTACTTTACTCCTGATTTTGTAAAACCAAGATCTGAACAAGAGTTTGTAGCAAATGTTCTTTCAGCTGCCAAGGCTGGTAAACTTACATCAACACAATTAGGAATTGAGCCTGTTGATCTAGGACCTACTAGTTTTGAAGAATTTACACCAAATCCGTTGCCACGATCCACACCTGCAGCTATGCCAGATGAAGAAGAAATAAAAGAAATAGCTGTAGAGGCATATGAAGAAATAAAAGAGGCATATGAAACTTTAAGTAAGAATCCAAATGCTAACTATGGTATCAAATCATATGAAACTATAGATCCTGATCTTGCTGGTCCTGGTGGTATTAACCGATTTATTGGAAAAGCTGCTGGTTATCAAATGGATGCTGCTGCTTACAATACACCTGCCTTTAAAATGATGGCTGACTTTTATATGAAAGACTTTAAAAGGACTACAGCCGATCCTTCTTTTATGGATGAGAATGGTGTAAAACTTTCAATGAAGGGTAATGGTTTTAACATTACCCGTGATGATTTTGATGAGATTACTATGGAGGATTCAGAAAATGCAGCTAAAATACTTGATGCTTTTATTTCCTCGTCTTTCTTAAACTACGGTGGTAAAACTGGAGAGAGTGTAAAAAGACCTACAGCTAATTACTATTTGCATTCTATTGCAACAAATGATGGTAATAAAGTTGCAATGACTTGGGACATTAGTCCGGACTGGGTTGCTGAAAATGCTGGTACTATCAATAAAAAAGGAATTACTTGGGCATTACAAGAAACAGCAAATACTTCTGGTGGTAAGGTTCCTAGCATTACATATTTTATTGATGTAGATAAAGCACAGTCTACACCATTTATGGCAATGAAATCTACTAAAAATGAATTGCTAATGAATGTTGATGGTAAGTTAGTAGTAGATGAACATAAAGATTATGGTGGAAATATAGAATTTACACCAAGTGCTCTTGGAGGTTACACATATACAGGAGTAGGTTATGCTTTTGATCAGGCCGGTAAGTTAATGAAAAATCCAATATTTGGTAGAACAGATTCTGATATTGATGCTGCGGTAAAATACTGGAATGATGGTTTAGCACAAATAAGTCAAGTTAACATGACATATCTTAAACAACTTTCAGCTAATAGTCCTAATAAAGTTTATAACCCTGAAGAAATAGAATAAATGGCTGATAATACAAATCCTGGAGCTTTTACACAGACAGATCCTATTGATACTTATTTAGCCACTCTTGCTCAGGTTAAGTCCTCTATGGACGAAAATCTTCCAAGATTAAAAAATGGTATTGACGAAATATTAGGTGGATCAATGGGATCAATGATTCCTAATGGGATACCTATGAACAATGCAATTGCTAATGCAAACAATGCAAACATAGGTATTAGGTCTTTTGCTCCTAATACTCAAAATAACATCCAACCTAATGGAACTCAGGATTATGTTAACAATCTTTTATTAGCAGCTACATCACCAAATGCAATTGCACCTTCTCCAGCTGTTGATAGGGCAACTCCTATAGGATATGCAGATGGTGTAGATAAATTAAACTTTGATAGATATTATAATCATAATCAATTTAAAAAACTAGGTTGGAATCCCTATTTAGATAACGAGGCTATTTATAATGCAAATAGTTCTTGGACAGATGATTTTGGTAGAGCAAGTTCCCAATGGTTAAGTTTAGCAGGTTTAGGTTTTTCTCAAACATTAAATAACTGGGATGATCTTTTTACTTTAAACACCGAAGGAGATACAAAGAGTGCTCGTGAGATGGAAAAGATGATGAGCATTGCTAATTCTACAAGAGGTGGTTTAGGAGGATTTGTAGTTAACCAATATGCAAACTCTGCATATACCGTCGGTGTAATGGGAGAAATGGTTGCTGAAGAACTTGCACTATTTGCAGCAACAGCATTAACAGAAGGAGTTTTAGCAGCACCAGCTGTAGCAAAAACAATATCTAATATAGGAAGGTTTGGCAGTAAACTATTTGGTGGTATTAATAAAGCAGAAGATGCTGCAAGAATGACCAAAACAGTTTCTGAAGCAGCTCAAGGTGTAAATACAGCAGTTAATTCTGTTCAAAATGTTTCACAGGCTAGAAAATTTTGGAACGGTGTTGGAAATTTTATAAATCCTTTTAGTGAGACGGCAGAGGCAATAAAGAACATGAAGACTGGAGTAAACGGTTATGATAAGTTAACCGACTTTGCAAGGAATGCTAAAACATTTGGAGCATTCTTTAGGGACATGAGATTAATAAATACCACTCTTGCAGAGTCTAGACTTGAAGGTGGTTTTGTAGAGAACGATACATACTCTAAACTTTTATCAGCACATTACGATAAACATGGATCTGCTCCTGATGAGGAGACTAAAAAAGCTATGATGTTAGAGGCTAAGAAAGCAGGAACTAAAACAGTTTATGCTAACCTGCCTGTAATATTATATTCTAATAAAATTGTATTTGATAAACTACTTGGTGGTTTTAAACCATTTCGAAATGCGGGTAAAGGTAGTTTGGGAACAATGGTTACAAGTACTGTTGGTAAAGGAGCTAAGAAAAAAACATTATACGAAGGATTTATTGATACTGCTAGACCTAGAGATTGGTTTACTAAAAAAAATGTTAAAAGAATTGGACAGCAGTTTTTACCAAAGAACTTAGCTAAAAATGGTTATAGATATTTGTCAGCAAACTTAGCAGAAGGTTTTCAAGAAGTATATCAAGAGGCTACTGCTGAAGTTATGACTAACTACTATGTAGAAAAGTTTATGAATCCAGAAAGAGCTGGATCCTCTTTATGGTTAAAATCAATAGAAGAAGGTATTGATTCCCAAATGTCTTCTCGTGGTCTTGAGACTTTTTTATCTGGATTTTTAATGGGTGGTGTTGTACAAGGTCCTCAAACAATAGCTATGCAAACTATACCTCAGCTTTTTCAAGATATAAGAAGCAAAAGGAAAGATCCAGTTGCATATCAAGAGGCTAAAACTGAAAGAGAAGCAGCAAGAAAACGAGTTACAGACTTTATGAATCAGGTAGCTTCTGATCCAAATAAAGTGTATGATCCTATATATGAGAATCTTGCCAACCAGAAGAACTTTAATGATATAATGTATGAGGCCGAACAAAACGGTGATAAAAAAACTCATAAAGATGCAGAAGATGCCAGTTTGTTTTCACAGGTAAGTAATTTAATAAATAAAGGTTATATAGATTTATTTACAAATCAGATTGAGTCTTTTGAAAGTATGACTGATGAAGAACTAGTTCAGGCATTTGGTTATACTAATGAAAAAGGTTCTGCTGATGAATATAACAAGTCTCTTAGAGAAAAGCTTACTGGAATAAAAGATAAAGTAGAACAAATTAAAAAACGTCACGAACAATATAGTTCTGTGCAAAATCCATTTAATCCTGAGTCAGATGACATTTTAGAAAAAATGGATTGGTTTGGTTTTGAAGAAGTTAGAAAACTTGCAATATACAATGAGTATACATATGATAGAGCTAAATCAAGAATGGCTGGCATTCTTAATAATGCTGTTGCCGCAGGTGTTGGTGGAGCTCAAGCCGGTAGAGTTACTACTATCTTTAATGGAGAACAAATTGAAAGAGAAGTTAAAACTTTAGAGGACGAGATTGCAATTTATCGGGAAGGAGATGAGAATCAAAAGAAACTTGCAGAAGAAAAGCAAAAAGATTTAGATGCCTTAAATAAAGTTAAGAACTCTATTCTAGAGAGAAAACAAATCATTAATGATGTTAATAAATCTCATGCTAATCCTGAGAAAAAAAATCAAGTTCAAGAAACAGCAAAACTGTTTGACAAAGTTGAAGTTGGAGCTCCTGTTACATACAAACCTAAATCTGGAGCACAAATTACAGGTAAGGTAGTAAAGGTTAAAGGAACAAAAGTTACTATAGAATATACTAATGCAAAAGGAGAAACTCTTACTAAAGAAGTAAGTATTAATGCTAAAAGTTTAAAATTAGTTGAACAAGAAAAAGCTCAATTAGAAATTCCTTTTGATGAAAATGCTGGTGCTAAAGCCATAGAATATTGGACAAAAGAGTTAGAACAAGATATAAGACAATATCTTTCTCGTGTAACAGGTCTTCCTGAAAATAGCACACAGCTAGATAAGTTGGTAATAGACATGATGGACTATTATGAACTTGAACAAGATGCACAAGATGCTTCTGATATTGTTAATAAACTTAACGATCCTCAATACTTTTTTGAATCAAGTAAAAAGTTTAGTGCTGCCGCAAGAGCTGCTCAAGAGATTGCTGCTAGAAAAATGCAGGAAGCTTTTGATGAGTATATGCATAAAGCTCAAATTAACGATTTGCTTAAACAATTATATGTTAGGTTTAGAGTATTCTTTCCTCCGGAAGAAATAGAATCATTATTAAAAGGAGAAAGAATTCCATCTGTGTTTTTTAATGCAGATACAAAAGAAGTTATTGATGTTACTAGTTCTAAGTATGGAGCAATAATTGACTATCTAGAAGAATTTGAACAAGACAATGGATACACTCTAAAAGGTAAACCTATTCTTGGACAAGACTATAGTGCTATTTCTAATATAGACGATTATACAACATCTGGTAAAGGTGCTAGTTATAAACAACTAATGACTGATTTAGGATTGGATCCTAATCAAATAGAACAACAAGTTGATGTAGCAACCTTATTAAACTATATTGTAAGATCTAAACAAGACCGTCCGGCAATTAGAAAACTTGCTCAAAGACTTGCTAATGTACTTAAAGATGAAAAAGTAACTGTAAGTACAAAAGCTGACAAAGCTTATTCTTATTCTAAAGACAAAGGTGTTGTTATCGACTTAAGATATGCAGCTTCTGATTTTCAAGATTATAGATTAACTCTAGGGTTTTTAATAATAAATCCATTATTACAAAAGATTGTTCAGGATAACTTATCTGATAAAAAGTTTGCTACTGCAATCCAAAATGTAATGGATGATTTTACTTTACAGTATCAAGCTGAAGAGAAAAAAGCAGCCGATGATGTAAAGTTGATGTATAAGAAAATGAGTGCTAGTCCAGAAGCATTTGTTGCCGAGGCATTAACAAATCCATTTGCTCAACAATTATTACAAGTTCCTTACAAGAATACTAATAAGAATTTATGGGAAGAGGTTCTTGATTCTATTCTTAGTTTTATTAGTAAATTTTTAGGATTTAAAGGAAAAACAGATACTGCACTAGAAGAAGTGCTTGGTATCATATCTCAAAAGCTCGAAGGTGGTCCAATAAGAACAACTGAAACAAGTGTTGTTGACTTAACAGATGCTAAAAAAGCAGTTAAGAGAGTAACTCTTGAAACTCCAGTTAGTGAGATGGATCCAGAACTGCTACGTAATTTAAGAGCAGCTTTTGCACAAACTAATATGAATCTTATTAACAAAGGAATGCCGGCTCTTAAAGATGAACAGTTTGCAGAATGGATAACAAAGAATCCAATAGCTTTTGATATTATTAATGAATATAATATTCAAAATGGTTTAGAGCCTTTACAAAAGGCTGAAGAAGCTCCTGTTGTATCTACAGCTAAGTATACTTTAGAAAATCTAAAGGGTAGAGTAAGAGAAGCATTGGCTGAAGCAGGATCAGTAGAAGACTTAGAGTTAATACGTACAACAGTTACTGAAGATTTCCTAGCTGAAGAAGGTCTTACACTAGATGAATTTTTTGAACTTTATGATAATAGAACTGCTGAACTACAAGTAGAAAGTGGTATATTTGAAGAAGAGCAGGAAAAAGAAATGAAAATAGAACCTGAAGACAAAGAAACATCTAATGAGAGTGTAGATAATGTTAACCTTGCAGATAAAATTGATGCTGCTTTTGATAAAGGTTATACTGATACTGTTGATCCAATAGATGATTTGTTAGATAATATTTGTAAATAACATGATTACTTGTTCTCTTAGTCCTGAGCAAATTGAAAAACTTGCTCGTGTTATTGCTTTTCGTATTAAAGCTGCTAGTCAAAATGCTGACATTGAATCTTTTACCCCGGATCTTATTATCAGGGGTATATATGATGATGTGTTTAAATCTACAAACAATCCTGCTCAAGCTTTAGATTATGCCAGAGTAGCTGCTATTCTTTTGGATAAAGGATATGGTAGAGCCAATGCTACCATTAAAGAAAATCTTAAAGCAAAAAATTCTAATAGAACAGAGATTGAAGCAATAAGTATTGATGCTGAAAAAGAAGGTGGATTAGAATATATTAAAAACTATTTAGGTTTTGTAAAAATAGAAGGGGAACTATCTAAGAAGCAACAAGAAGAGATTGAGAAAATAGAGACTAAAGGAACAGTAGTAACTATCAACTTTAATCGTACTAAACCAGAAACTCCTTTAGCTACAACAATACAGGAATACGATGAAATAAACAAAGTAGAAAAAGAAGATATTGCTTTTTATACGGCTTTTGTAAAGGACATCCTAAAGAACAGATTAACAAATCGTGTAGATGGTAAAGAGAACGGTGGAATAGAATATCCAGGTGTGCCTGGTGGTATTTATTTAAGCATGGTCAAGCTTCAAAGAATACCTGTTGAACAAAGACACTCTTCTACTTCTTCGGATTATGTATATGTAATAACGGATGGTAATGGTAATTTTATCCAGTTTGATAATAATTACAATGTAGGCTCAGGTAAAATAATTTACTTTAATACAAGACCTGTACCTATATCAACAAGTGAAGGTGTTTTTAACTTGTATCAAAGTCCTTATGTGCAAACACCAGAAGAGGTTGCCAAAAATACAGGAGTCAGTGTTGAAGATGCAATAGAAAGTCTTAATAAACAATATTCTGCATTAAGTAATGCTGTAAAATATCTAGATCAAAATCCTAATGATTTTATTTTACACAGTATAACAGATGGAAGTTTTGGTCAAGTAATTCTAACAGATCAACCTTCAACATCTTTTTCTAATATAGAAATTACAGGTGAAGAAACTATACAATTTATACAAGATAGCAAGGATCTTCCAAAGGGATATTATATTTTTTTCCCAGGGGTTGGTGTTAGAACAAATGCACAAGCTAGAAGAATTGATGAAGCAACAGCAAAAATGATTGCTGATTTATTGTTTAACGATATAACGTTAAATGGTGGTAAAGTTAAGTTACGTGATATAAAAGATATAGTTCATCAATATGTAGCTTTTTCTAAAAACTATTTTTCTGTTGATGTTTCTAAAGATGGGTTTAAAATAAAGTATAAAGGTACACCTATTAATACAAAAGAAGCAGTTATTGCTGCTTTAAAAGAACTATTTAGAAAAGTTGATCCAACAACTTTTAATGATAATAACCTAAACTTAGGTTATTTAGAAGAAGGTAGTAACGAACTTAAGTTCAGAAAACTAACTAAAAAGGAATACTTAAATGAAGTTTATAGTGGTACTAAAGTAGTTGTAAATAACAAAGGTGAAATTATTACTCGAAACCCATACTTTATAACTACAGTTGCAACTAACAATATTGACAAAATACTACCAAAAGAATTAAAACCAGAAACACCACCAGCAGCTACTGTTTCTGATAAGAAAGCTGATATAGAAAGAAGAAGGCAGGAATTGGAATCTTCAAGAGAAATACTACTATTTTATTATTTTGATGAACCTATACCAGAGGATTCTCAGGAGATAAGAGATAAGATAGAACAATTAAATAAATTAATACAAGAAAGTAGAATATTACGTGCACAAGCTGCCAATGAACCTGATTTAGATAAGAGAAAGGAATTAAATACAGAAGCAATGAGGGAAGTGCCTACAATGCATGAACTCGAAAAAGAAATATTCTTATCAAGGAAGCAAGTATTAAGTTCATTACCAATAAGAGTTGCTATTAAAGAAGCTAAAATTAAAGGACAGAAATTTCTTTTAAAACTAAGACTTGCTGCAAAAAGCAATGATTGGACATCGTCCATGCCTTTAAGTGAAGAAGAATTTAATGTTTTTAATGACGCTGTTAAAAAAGTAGCAGTTAAGGATATGAATGAAGTTACTTCTAATTCAGAAATAATACCTGCTATTTTATTGATAGAAGAGACACTTTCCAAATATGATGCAGAACTAGATGCTTTAGAAGCAGCTCCTACCCAAGCTCCTGTAAGTGCTGATGTAAAAATTATCTCCTCAGATTATGGAGTAGTGGTAGCTGAAACAAATCCTACTAAAGACAAAACGCAAGAGTTTGTAGATATTATTCAACCGCAGATCAGAAGACAAGCTTACAAAGAAAATGCATCTGGTACAGCAAATGACATGTTTATGTATGGACTTCGCTGGACTAGAAAAAGTACTGCTAAAGCACCTCTTAATAACAGAAGCTACGCAAATAAAGGTTTACCTATTACAGATGCTAAATCTAAAGATTCATATGCATATGATACAGTAGATCAAAATGGAAATCCATTAGCTCCTGTTTCAGATTTGCAGCCTATTATTGCAGAAATTGAAAAAGCTTTGGGTATTGATATGTCTAACTATGATGCTGTAATTGGTAACATTTATTTACCGGATCAAAACATAGCTACGCATAGAGATACTACTGAAAGCTTAAGTGCTAGAAACTATCCAGTTGTAGTATATACCATAGGTAATAATAGTGGAATTGGAATTTATGAGGATAAAAATAATCCTGGTTCACCATCTTTTAGATCAGATTCTAGAAAAGAAATACCTACTCAAAATGGAACTATTTATACTTTTGGTATGGATGGTAAAGGTAGATTTGAACTAGCTCATGATACTCCTAAAGACGTAAAAAGAGAACAGAAGTTTCCACCTATTACTTTACCTAATGGTACTGTAGTAGAAAACTATACAATTACTCTTACATTTAGAAGAGCTGCTGACTTAGAACCAGGTATGCCTACGGCACCTGCTAAAATAAGTACACCTACCCAAGCTCCTGTAACTCAACCTGTTGTAAGTAATGAATTTGCAATAGCTGATACATTAACACCTATTGAGCAAAACTTTAAGGATGGTTCAGGCGGTAGAAAGATGCAACCACAGTTTGCTGGTAAATCTACAATGGATTTAATTATATCTGGAGATAGAACTAGAACCACTCGGGCTAAGACTGACATATCTAGAATGATTAAGGAGTATAACCTTTCTAAGATTGAAGATCTTGTGGGTAAGATTATACGCATGACTGATAATACAGGTAGACAAGTTTATACAAGAATTACTAAAGTTTCACCTTTTACACAAGAGTATCAAGATGCCACATGGCAAAAAGAAGGTTGGGTAAAATCTGTAACTGATAAACATGTTGGTAACTACCCTTATGCTATAGAATTTGAAGTAGTTAATCCTACAGCTCCTGTAGGATTAACTGCTGAGCAAATAAACTTTAATAGAAGTTCTGCATTAACTGCTGCTGAAAACTCGGCTAAAAGTTTTGAGTCAGTTGCTAATGTAAACAAAGCAAAAAATATCCGGAAGGATATGGAGATGATGCAAGCTTCTGATGGTTTCATAGGTTCTGTTGTTCCTGAAACCAGTTCAAGTTATTCATCTGCAACAGAAATATATAAAGCAGGATGGGGTGCATCTGCCAATAATGATTTTGCAGGAATGAAAGCTGTAATGATTAGTGGTAGTGGTTTATGGAATCCTGCAGAAAAAGGAGGAAAGATAACAAACATTAATGTTGTTGATCATTTTAATAACTTCTATAAACCTCTTATTGATAAAGCAATTAGTCAAGGTGTAACAACATTTAATCTTGGTGTTGCATCAGGAATGGATTCTGTAGTATCTGATTACTTAAAAGGTCTTGGATATGTTGCTACGTCTAATGGTAAATGGAATTCTTTTTCTAAACCAGAAGTTAAAATTGAAAGTCCTGTAGTAGAACAAGGTAGAAAAGATGCTGCTGATACTTCTACAAAGTCTTCTGCTGATAATTCTATAGCCGATGCTGTTTCTAATGAAGATTTGCTAAAAAAAATTCTTGATAGACACAAAGATAAATTAGATAAACAAACTACGGTTCAAGCAACTATAAAGCAAATACAGGAAGCAAAGGCTTGGTATGAGAAAAGCCCGTTGTCAAAACATATACCGTTTACGGTAATGTTTAATGTAATTAATTCTAAGACTCCGGGATCAATTGCAACATGGACAGTACAAGGTATTACATTGTTTAAAGGGGCAGACTATTCTGACTTATATCACGAGGCATGGCATGGTTTTACCCAGATGTTCATGACTCAAAAACAAAGAGATGAGTTATATACTGAGGCAAGAAAACAAACTGGAACTTTTAAATCTTTTAAAGACCGGGAAGTATCTTATCAGAATGCAACTGTAGAGGAACTAGAAGAAAAGCTTGCTGAAGACTTTCGTGAGTTTATGCTTGGTAAAAAGAAACCAACATCTTCTACCCCTGCAAAGAAGAACTTTTTTGAGAAACTTTTAGATATGCTGCTTGCTTTATTTGGTAGCAGTACAGTAAAAGACATTGTAACAGAAGGTAGAGATAACTCATTAATCAATGATCTCTATGATAAACTACGTGTTGGTAATTTAGCTGGGTATACTTTTAATCAGGCAAACGCAGAATTTAGTTTATTAAATAGTAATCGTAACTGGTCTGAGAATTTTAGACCCGCAGATTCTAATATATACTATGATCCTAGTAACAAAACACTATCTAGAGGATCAAAAGTAAAATATAACGGTAAGGATTATATTCTATGGAACATTAAGAGTGATAACAAGGTTCAGTTACTTGATCCTATTACTCTTAAGAAGTTTTCCGGAACACCGGATAAGAGTAAAATAGAATCTGTACTAGGTAACTATAGGTCTGTTACACACTCTAACAAGGTTGACTATATAGTCGTAGACAATAATATTATTTCATTAGCAACTGGAGATACTGTCTTTATTGGTGAAAAAGATCCACAAAGACAACAAGTATTAGATAGGTTCAATGAAATGATCAACACATTACCTGCAAATGTACCTAGTACTATAAGTAGGGAGGATGCAAACTTTATGTTTGAGTCTGCTAATGGTTTGATCTCGGAGTATGTAGATTATGCAAATAAAGCAGCAAATACTAACGTATTTACATCGGCAATAATAAATGACCCAGAGTTTAGAGGTTTGGCTTATGACTATGTTAAAGCAAAGTTTGAGCAAAGTCTAAAAGATCTTCTTGTAAAGAAGGCTGCTGTTAATCCTGATGAATACATAGGAGAGTATGACTATGATATTGCACTGCTGACATATGTAATAGACTACTTTGGTGATAGTAAAAACCTCCTATCTCCAAAGGGTTTCATTCGTTATCATCTTGAGACCTCTGAGTATATTTCCTTAGTAAGGGACAGCTCTGTAGAGGATACTACTGATGATGTTAATGTTACTGTTAAAAATGAATTTGAAGCTCGTTCTGGTAATGAATTATCTACACAGAATCTTGCATCTAGTTCTTTCTTAAATACTGTTAAGTCTTTACTTGCTGTTGATGAAGATGGCAAGGTTAAACTTAATAGACTAGGTTTCCCGGAGACTGCTAACTTTACTAGGTCTTGGAATAGAATAATCAATGTTACCGAAGGATCTTCTACTATTGATGAAGTTATAGAAAAGCTTAAAGCTGTAAGTGAGGATTATCCTGTTATTGCTCAGTTCTTATCTAAGATAGGTAGTCCCAATACTATGGATAGGGTTACAGTTAATTTGTGGACCGACATTAATAAGATTCTTACAATGCCTCGTATTAATCTTGTTAGTCTTAAGTTTCGAGTAACAAAAAAAGATGACTCAATATCAGCAATCATTACTCCTACTGAGGCAATGGGTGAGTACACCAAAGTTGGAAAACTTTGGGATAACGTTTTTGTTTCTGCTGCTCCTTCTGAGTATATACTTAGAGATGCAAACAACAATAACTATTTAGATGTTGATGCTATAATTAGAGATTATAAAACGCTTACTGATGATAACATAATTGATTTTATGAATGCCATTGGTATGACGATGGATAAAAATAAATCAATTAAAAAAGCTTTATTAGACCCTGAAAAAGGAATTAAAGAAGCTATACTAAAAGTACATACGACTTTATCTAGAATAAAAGACTATAACAATAGTAAATATCTTAATGATACACCAATTGAAGAAAGTAAAAAAATTATAATAAAAAGACCTTCTGATATTGTAGCTAGTCACAGTAATAAAGTTCCTGACAAAGTTAAAATAAATAACAAAGAATCTTTCATTAAAAGAGCCCTCGGAGGAGATAGTAATGCATATAAAGAGATACAAAAGTTTTTACTAATATGGTCTGATGATTTTTCTGATACAACAGTATCTAATGCTGAAGGAGAAAATCAATATGAAAGATCTCAAAAGAGTTCTGCATCTAATCAAGTTGATAAAATCAATAGGGCTGCTAGTATAATAGAACTAACTCAGGAAGGGGTTGACAATTCTACAGACCGATCAATGAATCATCTTTCTAAATCTAGGAATCCTTTTATAAAAGGTTCCCGCATGATGAAAAGATTATTTGATGAAAAAGGGAATAAGAAGAAATTCGAAAATAAAACTTCCAGGATAAGACTGATTAACATGTCAGGATTATCTAAAGAACTAGAAGAAATAAAATCCTTTGTAAATGAAGAAGGTATTACTAATCAACAAGTAAAGAATTTATTTTCAGGAATTGCATCTGCCTCTGCAGATGCAGAATCAAAAAGAATACAAGACTTTTATATGACTATGCTATTTGGGGTTGCTGAAGCAACCCGAAGTGCAGATAAGTCGACAACTCTATTATATAAAGTAGAAGGTCAAGATAAACACTATATATCTTTAAAAAATAGCTTTATTGTTACAGATAGCTTTGGAAATATAGAAATAAGCCAAAATGGTCGAAGTCAAACTGTTGCTGCTTTTATTGATTATATTTCTAACGAATACGAAAGAATACAAAAGCTTAAAGATGGAGATCCTGCAGGTAATGTAACGGTAGGTAAAAAAACTTATAAAGAAGTAGCAACAAGCTTTGTAATTTTTAAAGATGTTCTTGGAGAATTGGCTAGTAAAATTGAATCTATTGAGAATGTAAAAACTTCTGAAGATTTCATAAACTACTTAAACAACAACAATCAAATAAGACAAGAGCTTCAAAATAAAGTTAATAGTTATCTAAATAGAAAAGAAAAAGAGTTTTTAGATTTTTTAAATTCTATAAACTTCTTTGAGTTTTCCAATATGATCGGGCCAATACTAAGAGAATACGGTATTAAACCTGAAAAATATAAGGAATTAACTCCTGAAAATAAATTAGAAGTTAATAAAGCAATTGTTAGAGGTTATATTGCAAATGACTGGATTAGCAGATATGAAGCTACTATTGTGTTTCAAGGTGATCCAGCATTGTATGATCATAGTAAAGATGAGTTCTTTAAAAGAAATGCTGGATTTTCATCTACGGGAGAATTCCCAAGGATAGATCCATATATGATCAGCTATGTAAATAAAAAACTTTCACAAAATAGTTTAGCTGCTAAAAAAGGATATCAAGTAAAACCCTTTGGCAGAACGATGTCTACTGCCGTTCTTGAGGATAAAGTTACTAAGTCAAAGTACTATGACGAGTATGTAAAGGCAACTAAAGAAAAAGAAGAAACTCGTTTAAGAAAATTAAATATATCTGAAAAAGAAATACAGGAGACCCTTAGTGTTATAGATAAAACTTTTGAAGAGACCTATGCTGATATGAAAGAGGGTGATGGTCAAGGTTGGATTAACTTTGATGCATACAGAAATCTACTCACATCGTTAAATCTTTGGTCTTCCCAACAAGAAAAACTTTATATAGATATAATTAATGGTGTTGATGTTTCAGCAAAAGACATTACTCAATTCTTCCCTGTAAAGAAGTTTCAGTATTGGGGACAACTAGATAGCAAAGGTCTTCCTGTTGTAGGATTTCATAAGTTCTCTCTTATGCCTTTGATTCCTAACATGTTAAAACCAGGAACAGGTTTAGCAATTCTTCAGGATAAAATGTTGGAACAAGGTGTTGATTATGCACTGTTTCAATCAGGATCCAAAATCAATACTATAACCACAAATGGTAAAGTAGATAAGTTTTATAATGATAATAAAAATTATCAAGATAGAACTGTTGCGTTTGCAGATCCTGGTTTTAAATTTACCAAGAACGATATTTTCTTAGACTATCTTAAAGATCAGGTATCAGTAAACGATGTGTACAAAGGAAAGAATACCTTCTCCACACAGCTTAGAAAATTAATTGAACAAGGTCTTTATGAATATGGAGTACCTACAGACTGGAGACCAGAAATAACAAATGATACTGAACGGGTTAATGCATGGAAATATGCTAAACCTAAGGAGAGACAAGAGTCTGATCATTATAATAAAGTTCAACGATACGAAGAAGCCCTTAATAAATTAGTTGATATTAAGAAAGAAAAGCTCAAGAATGAGATTGGTAAAGATAAAAAATCTCTTATTGAGTTTATTAAAAAAGAATTAACAAGACAAGAGGTTGCTGATCACGTAGAAGACTTTATTGATTTTGATCCAACAACAAATAACTTTAAACATTCTTTAGAGCTTAGCTTATCTATAGAAGATATAGAACGATTACTTGTTGGTGTAATTCAGAAACGACTTATCAATCTAAACGTAACCGGTGAATCTCTTGTTCAGGTATCTGGTGCAGGTTTTGAACAATCTGCTCTTAGAACTGCGGACATAGACGTAATGTTTGATGAAGGAACAAATGGTCTTAAGTTCTATAGACAAGATCCTGTTACTAAAAAGACTTTGCCAATGCAGATTAAAATCTCAATGCAAGGTCCTTTTAAGAAACTATTAGAACTTCCAGATGTAAAAGAAAGATCAAACAGATTAAAGATTTCTAGATTAGAAGCATTAAATCAGTTAATATCTGATGAGGGTTGGATGTCCTCTAATGAAAACCGCAAACTAGTTACTCTTGTTTCTGTAAGGATACCGGTTCAAGGTTTGAACTCTATGGAGTTTATGGAAGTTGTGGAGTTCTTCCCGGAAAGCAGTAGTAATCTTATTGTTCTACCAGCCGAAATTGTAGCTAAATCTGGTGGTGACTTTGACATCGATAAGATGTTTACGATGTTCCCAAACATAGAATCAAAACTTGATTTTAATATTGAGGCTAACGTTAAACAAGTATCTGACTTTGTTGGAAAGACTCTTACCAAAAAAGAAATATTTGATGCAAAGAAAAAACAAAATAAGTTCGAGGATACTGGTGAAGACACAAGAACTGAGGTAGACAAAAAGATTATCGAAGCTTTAGACTCTATTGACTTTGATAATATGACCGTAGGATTAACTGCAGGAGAAGGTAGTAAGGCAGTTGAAAATGAAATATTAGATTCTATAAAAGAAATCTTAGAACTTGCTGATAACTTTGTAAACCTGATTACTCCTAACACTACTTATGATCTTAAGAATTTAGCAACCGAGATGGCTGAAAAAGTTCGTAATGAAAAAGAAGTACCATCGGCAACTAAGATATTTGAGATTGAAAGAAACATATATAAGCATCAGTCTAACAGTATAGGTAAAACGATACTTGGTATAATAGCTGTAAACAATACTTTTAATTCTGTATTTTCTAGAACTGGATTATTGTTAAATTCAACTGCTTTTATAACCACAAAACTAGATGGAACAAAAGTATCTCACAGACAAAAACTAGAACTTCCTCACAATAATATTGGAGGAAGAATAGCATTGTCTGGATTATATGCAGCCAATGGTATAAAAAAGATATCTGATATTATTAGTCAGATGATCAACGGTTCTGTTGACGTTGCTAGAGATGCATGGATTTTTGATATACAAGGTAATAAAGAAATCATTGGAGCCTTGATGTTTATGATTCAAGCAGGAGTTCCTGCAGACACGGCTGTTTACTTTGTATCTCAACCTATTATACAAGATTATATTAGAAGACAAAAAGAATACAAAAGTCAAATACATGATGTATTAGGTCGTAACTCAGTAGGTTTATACTGGAGAAAAACGGCTTTAGAAGATATCATTATGGAGTATTCTGAGAATATTCCTGTGCCACAAGATGAGAAAGGAGGGTTTAAAAAAGAAAAAATATTTGAAACTTTACAAAGATTAGCAACACAAGGTGTAAAAGATAATTTATTTACAAATGAATCTTTAATAAAGAATATAGAAAAGAAAGGTGAGTTTTCAAATGTAGACTTTGCAGTATTTGCTCATTTCATTGAAATAGAGGAGATGTCTAAAAAGGTAACTCAAATTACTCAGAATCTAAACTTTGATACTACTAAAACATCTAACATGTTTGATGCTAGACATAAACTATATATGTTAGATGAAATAGAAAATGGAATTGATTCTGAAGCAATAAATGCTATTCTTGAGAACTCTCCAATAGGTGCTTTTCAAATCCAAGAATTTATATTAGATATATATAAAGACATCTTTCCAGTAAGAGACAATAAAGAATTTGTAGATCATATATTAGGATTAAAAACAAGTTCAAAACCAGGAATTCCTCCTGCAATCAACACGATAAAAAAAGAAACAGATTTAGACACAGATGAAATTATAAGGAGATATAGAAACGATCTTATTTCTTACATCTTTCAAAACTCTTTTTATAAGTTTGATAGTGATGCAAAAACATATAGTAACAAAGATGTAAACTATAAAGTAGAAAGAATCTTATCCTTAAGTATGAGGTCTGGCGTTATAGTAAAAGACAATACTTTATTTGTAGATAGAACTACATTAAAGAATTCTTTTTATATAAAAGACAAATCAAGCATTTGGCAACAGGGAGTTGCACCAGTTCCTGATTATATGTTTAGCTCAGCATATTATAATGAGAATACAGCATATGAACTTTATGTAAAGTTTGTATATGAACGAGAAACATTAAGAACTCTTCCTGATTATTCTTTTGATACTATTTCTAAAACAAAAGAGTTTGATGAATATTACAAGGATCTTATGTCAACAGTTGGGACAGCGGAAAAAACAGCAGAGGGAAAAGCATATGAACTAGTTTTAAGAGACACAGCAGCAGAAAATGTAGGTTTGTTTGGAGCAATGTTCTTAGGTCAAAATTCTTATGCAAGTAAAATAGTCAAAGTCATAAACAATAAAAATTTGGTTTTAAAGTATCCTGTTCTTGATTTAATTTCTCCTAACACTATCAAGTATGCAGGAGAAACAATGATAAACTTATCTTTAAAGGGAAGATTAAGTAAAGAGCAAATAGATACTGCCAATAAGAACTTAATAAAGCTATCAGACCCGAACGTAAAAAAAGTTGATGACCCTATAGAAAATCTAAAAATATCTAAGCTCTTTAAAAAGTTTGCATTGTTTGCACTGCTTCAATCTGGGGTAGATACTAGAAGTACATTCAGTATGATTAAAATTATTCCTAATGCTGACTATTTAGCATTAATGGAAAAACCATACAATGACTTTTTAAATCTTTCCAGCAATGATAAGAATACGCTTTTTAATAATTATAAAACAGCATTTAAAAAACAATATAACGTATCTAATAAGTTCTTAGCTAATAGATTTAAAAACTATGCTGAGAACGTATCACAAAAAGATAAAAAGAGTTTAGGATTAGTTAAACAAAAGATTGCATCACAGGACAATGCCTTTGAAGGATCTTCTAATCCTGAGTTAGATGCGTTTGATTCTATGGATGCCCAAAAAGAAGTTAGTACTGATGTTATCACTATTAATGGAGTTAATATTGATCTTGCAGCTCTTGGTATTGGTTTCCAACCTAACTCTCAACAGTTAGAGGCTCTTCAAAAAATGGCTGATTTTATTGACAAAGACTTTTCTCAAAGTGCTAAAAATAATATGTATACGTTAATGGGTTATGCCGGAACCGGAAAATCAAGTATTACTAAAATATTACTTAACTATATAAAGCAGACAGGATTAACCGCTAACGTAACAGCACCTACTCACAGAGCTAAAAAGATTATAAAGGAATTAACTGGTAAAAAGGCAAGAACAATTCATAAAGAACTTGGACTAAAACCTGATCAAGATCTAGAAAAATTAAATCTTGCAAACTTAAAGTTTGCATTAGCTAGTAAGAATATCAAAGAAACTCCACCAGACATCTTGATAATAGATGAAGCATCATTTATAAA
>Ga0172376_10002023_pt1 | contig 25280 bp, 11 predicted proteins | sample Lak35m_FD_121114 | JGI IMG/M metagenome (GOLD analysis project Ga0172376, IMG submission 121114) | Freshwater microbial communities from Kabuno Bay, South-Kivu, Congo - kab_092012_35m | ecosystem: Environmental > Aquatic > Freshwater > Lake | place: Democratic Republic of the Congo: South-Kivu...
ATATGACTTCGCGATCTTGGCCTCGCAGGGCGGTATCGCGAATACGGAACTGAATGGATATGTCTTCAATGACAGCAACGGCGATGACACTCGACAGAACTCGGAAGGCATCAGCGGTGCGAAGGTCTACCTCGACGTCAACAGGAACAGACAATTTGACGCGGGCATTGATCCGTCGACGCTGACGTTGGCTGATAACCCCGCAACCGCAGGAGTGACCGATCCTGGCTTCTATCAATTCATTGGTTTTCGAGAGGGCACTTACGAGGTTCGTGTCGATCGTGTGACCGTGCCGGGACTACGGCAAGTTTCGCCCGTTGTCAGCGAGTTCTCGCGTGAGAACTATTTTGTCGGTGATGGTGCTCGCTCAGTCACGGTCGCGGACCTGAATGGAGACGACCGCCCTGACCTTGCGATTGCGAATGAAGACACCAGCGAACTCACGGCATTGCTCGCTCAAGCGACGACCTTCTCTGAGTCCACGGCAGCATCCGCGAATCTCGGTCGCGAGGGCGGTTTACAGGCGTTTGCTGTCGCGTCGGGAGACTTCGATGCTGATGGTGACGCTGACCTCGCGGTCGCCAACGCAGCGACTGACAACCTTTTCGTGTTGATCAATCAAAGTGGTACGTTTGCTGCCCCGTTGAAGTACACGGTTGGGACGACGCCACGAGGTATCGTCGTCGCGGATGTGAATCAGGACGGCAAGTTGGATCTCGTCACGGCGAATGAAGAGGGCAAGAGTGTCTCGATCTTGCGTGGTGTTGGTGATGGCTCATTCGGAAACCTCACCACGGTGACGATGACACCGTCCGTCTTCGGATCGCTGAAGACTTTTGTGCTGTCGGTCGCTGCGGTCGAACTGAACAACGACAACTTCCCGGAGTTGGTCGTCGTGTTGAGTGACATCGACAAGATCGTGGTGCTGAACAACAACGCCGGGACGTTCAGCATTGGGCAGCAGTACGCCGTTGGGAACGCGCCCTTCCAAGTCACGGGCGGAGACTTCAACGGCGATGGACGGCGCGACTTGGTCGTAACGAACTACTTGTCCAACGACGTCTCGGTCTTAATGCAACAACCCAACGGCACTCTGGCAGCGGCGGTCTCGTATGCTGCCGATGCCGGACCGGCAGCAGTCGTTGCGGTCGACTTTGATCTTGATGGTGATGTCGATATCGCCGTGACGCATCAAGCCACAGCACAGACCGAAAACGAGTCGTTGACGCTCATTCGAAATCGAGGGAACGGCACCTTCTTGCCACCAGAGAATGCCGGTGTGGGAGTGCTCTCGGTCGGGGCCTTGCGGTTCTCGCTCAGCGCGGAAGACATTGATGGAGACAACGATCCTGACTTCGTCGTGGTCGATAAGGATCAAGGTCAAATCTCGATCTACACCAACAATTTTGAACCGGGTGCTGCGACCGTCACGCTGGCTGAGAACGCGGACGTTGAAGGAGTGAACTTCGCCTTCGAGAACGACTTCCAAGGCAAACTCTCAATCACTGTGGTGAATGATGATGACTTGGAAGTGCGCACCAATGCCGGTCAATTAGAAGTTGTGATCAACGGTCAGATCGATTCGCAATACAGTTCGATCCTTGCGGCCGATGTCACTGAGATCACGATCAGCGCCGGCGAAGGCTCGAATGTGATCGACCTACGCGGCGTCACGGCGGCTAGCTTCACGCAGGCAAATGGAGTGACCGTCTCGGTGTCAACATTCGGCGGTAACGACACCGTCTTTGGTAGTTCCTTCAGCGATAACATCAACACTGGTGATGGGGCTGACCGAGTTGAGGGTGGTCACGGAAATGACACACTCAACGGTGATCTTGGGAACGACACTCTGCATGGCGACGACGGTGCAGACGCGCTCCAGGGTGGTTCAGGAATCGATTCATTGCTCGGCGGCAACGGCAGCGATTCGCTATCGGGAGGCAGTGAAAACGATGTCCTTAAAGGCGAGTCTGACAATGACTCGCTCCGTGGTGACGACGGCCATGACTCGTTGTTCGGCGGAGATGGAGCGGACTCGCTCTTCGGGGATGCCGGGGACGATGAGTTGGCTGGTGGACGTGGAGCAGATCAACTCGACGGTGGTGTGAATGCGACAGTTAATTCGGGGGATCGGTTAATCGAGAGTTATGCCACCGATTCGGCCTTTATCAGCTTCGTGCTGACGAACACGCTTCTGCAGACAACTTTCAGCGGCAGCGTGACCGAGAGTGATGCGCTGACCAACATTGAAGGCGCGACGCTGACGGGAAACATCGGAGCGAACACGATCAACGCTTCGGGCTTCTCAGGAGCCTTGGGGACCAGTCTTTTTAGCAACGCGATCGACGCCACGGGCACGATCCTCGGTGACACGATTTTGGGATCATCACAGAAGGATTCAATTACGACAGGAATCGGGCGCGACAGCATCGTTGCCCATGATGGAGACGACACGATCTCGTCAGGTTCTGGGAACGACACGATCGACGGTGGTGCCGGACGCGACAGCATCACGGCGGCGGCAGGCACCGACAGCGTTCTCGGTGGTGACGGTTTCGACACCATCTTTGGTGGGACCGGAGCTGACACGATCGACGGCGGCACTGGCAACGACATCATCAATGGGCAGTCCGATAGTGATTCGATCGTGGGTGGTGATGGCCATGACAAGCTGACCGGCGACACGGGCAACGACACACTACGGGGTGGGATCGGCAACGACACGCTGAAGTCTGACGCCGGACTCGATTCGGTCTTTGGCGATGACGGTGACGACTCGCTGATGGGTGGTGATGATGTCGATCGTCTGGAAGGCGGTACGGGCAACGACACCGTGCGAGGTGAGAAGGGAGCAGACTCACTCTTTGGAAATGACGGCAATGACAGTCTTGTTGGTGGAGCGGACAACGACTTGGTCGATGGCGGTAACGACAATGACACTCTCAATGGTGACTTTGGGAATGACACGCTGATGGGAGCTGCGGGGGCTGATCGACTTTCAGGCTTCGCTGGTGACGACCAGTTCGACGGTGGTTCTGAGACAGACTTCATCACCGAGACTGGCGACACCGACGTGATCGTCACTGGAGCGAACTTCACGTCGGTGCTTTTGGGCATAGACACGACGGTCAATGTCGAGCGGATTCATCTCAATGGAGGGGCTCTTAACAACAAGTTCGATGCCCGTCAGGCGAATGTCATCGTGCGACTCTTTGGCAACGACGGGAACGACACGCTGTATGGAGGCTCGAAAGTTGACAGCCTCGTTGGTGGTAATGGTGATGATGTCATCTCTGGTGCCGGTTCGGTGGACGTCATGGATGGCGGGGCGGGCTTCGATCACCTCTATGAGCAAGCTGACTCGAACTTCACCGTCAACGCGACACAGATCATCTCGACCACAACCGGTACCGAGACGATGACCAACTTTGAACGCGTGGCGATTGTTGGTGGTGCGAGTGGAAATACGCTGGATGCGTCGCTTGCGCTACTGCCTGTTATCCTGATTGGAGCTGGAGGTAGTGATGCGCTGCGTGGCGGTTCGGGTCTCGATATTTTGGTTGGTAGCTCGCGGGCCGTGGCCGGAACTGAGGTTGATACGCTCGACGGTGGCGGCGGTGCCGACACGATTGAAGATGCGATCAACGATAGTCGTGTGCCTGATGGAACCGACCTATTAGCCACGCGCGACGCCATTTTCCTGGGGCTGCCAACTTGGTTGGATGTTTAACGGCGTCTTCGTTGCAAAGTCTGCTGCCTGTGATGTCCTCGTCTCGATGGAACGGCCAGACGTTACTCATCAGGTTGATGGTGATCTCCGAACTGTTTTCCGGAAAGAATGCGATGACGGCGTGGCGACTGGTTGGCTTGTTGTTGTTGGTCGTGAATTCGGCGTTCGCCGCAGATGCGCGGCCCAAAGTGATCGTCACCGACGCTGCGCGGCGCGTTCATGCCGCGAGCTTTGTCTTTGATGGGCACAACGATTTGCCGTGGGAACTGCGGCGGTTGACCAGCGGCAAGCTGGAGAAGGTCGACCTGCTCAAAGGCATTCCTCAAATCCATACTGATATCCCGCGCCTGCGAGCGGGCAATGTTGGGGCTCAGTTTTGGGCGGCCTATGTGCCAGCCACGACGATGAAGGATCGCAAAGCCTTATCGATGACTCTGGAGCAGATTGAGATCATCAAGGCCTTTGTGAAGCGGTATCCAGAGACGTTTGAGTTCGCGACAACCACGACGGACATCGAGCGGATTCGCAAGGCTGGCAAGATTGCGTCACTCATCGGCGTTGAAGGCGGGCATTCGATCGAGGACTCGCTCGACAACTTGCGGCGCTTGCACGCGCTCGGCGTTCGGTACATGACGCTGACACACTCGGACACGCTCAGTTGGGCTGACGCCGCGACGGATGCCGCTCAGCATCAAGGACTAACTGAGTTCGGTGAAGAAGTGGTACGCGAAATGAATCGGCTGGGAATGCTGGTTGATCTTTCGCACGTTTCACCAGAGACGATGAAGGACGCGCTGCGAGTCAGTCGTGCTCCAATCATCTTCTCACATTCGTCGGCGCGGGCGGTTGCCAATCATCCCCGTAACGTGCCCGACGATGTGCTGAAGCTAACAGCGAAAAATGGCGGAGTCGTGATGGTCAATTTCTACTCAGGCTTCATCCATCCTGAGTCTGCCGCGCGGCGTGCGAATCTATTCGAGAAGCAACGCGAACTGCGCCTGAAGTACCCACAAGAGTCGGACTTCAAGCAAGCCAAGGCTCGCTGGGAAAAAGAGAACCCCATCGAACGCGGTTCGGTGCATGACGTCGTTGATCACATCGCGCACATCGTTCAGGTTGCAGGCATTGAGCATGTCGGTTTGGGTTCCGACTACGACGGCATCAACTCGACGCCGTTGCAATTGGAGGACGTTTCAACCTACCCGGTCATCACGCAAGAGATGCTCAATCGGGGGTTCACTGCTGATCAAATTCATGCGGTCATGAGTGGCAATATCCTGCGCGTCATACAGGCTGTTGAAGCCGTGAAGTAGAGGTCACGCAAATCACCATAAACGCTCGGGAAGGCCATCAGAGCCAAGCCGACACGAGTCGTGATGAGAGTTTGTGCCGCTTGAGTTTGGTCCCTCACGCTCGACGAAAAACCGCCGTTTCCGCGTTTGGCGGTGCTTGTTAGCTTCCCGTCCGCTTTGAAGACGATGGTCTGCGATCGCCATTTGGACGCGGCGTTTGATCAACATGCCGGCGAGGGGAGATCTCAGTCACGCGGCCTCAACGCACCATGCACAGTACACGGAAGGGAATCCGTATGATTCAGCGACTTGGAAGTTGGTCTTGCTCTGTGGTTTTGGGAATCGCGTTGCTCGGAGGTTGTCAGCAAGCTGACGATGATGACGACGATGTGCCCGACTTTTCGGTGTCGCAGGCGCCTGTTGCCGAGCCGAAGAAAGCCGACGCTCAGGCTGCCAGTGATATTGAACTTGTGGGACGCCAGGAACCACCACGCGAAGGCCACTTGCGATTCACGCTGCAACCCGGCGCCAAATTTCCGTTGCAGAAGACCGTCGAACAATCGCTCGCGCAGCAGACCAAAGACGGCAAGGTCGTGAGCAAGTCGCGACTCTTTACCCGCTTTGCCATCACTGTGGATGGAGAAGAGCACGGCAAGCGGCGGCTGAGTGTTCGTTATGACCGCGTGCGCTATTCACACGATCTGCTCGGTGACAAAATTGAGTACGACTCAGCGAATGCTGGTGAGCAAGTGCCCGATGCCGCGTTGCTGTATCACGGTATGGTCAACAACGGCTTCTCGTTTTGGCTAAGTGACGACAACCGTGTGCTTGATGTTGAAGGGATGCCTGAATTTCTCCAGCGTTGTGCTCGTTTCGTTCCTGCTCAGCGCCGCCAGCAAGCGATGCAGCAAGCGTTGACGAACTCCGAAGATGAAAGCTTCGCCAACTTTTTGGATGACAGCATCGGGTTGTTGCGGTTCAACAAAGAGGCTCCGGGGCGCGAGTCGTTGATCAAAGAAGGCGACGAATGGAAACGTAATCGCAAGCTGACTTCACCGGTGCCGATGGCTCTGGATACGACATATAAGTTGGTTGAACTCGGAGACCGGACGGCCAAGATTGATGTCTTCGGGACGATTGTGCCGACACGAGTGGCGTCGTTGAGCACGGCATCACAACCGCGTACGGAATCCGAGCTGTTATTGAAAGACGGGCATACGGCCGGTGTCTGCACGATCGACCGCGAGAGCGGCTTGCCGATCTATAGCCGTGTGGAACGCAATCTCGCGCTGCGCGTTCGCATGCCCAATGCCGGTGACTTCGACCAGCACAAACGCGTGGTAACGACGATCGAGTCGTTTCCTTCCGGTCAGCCGATCTACACCGGGCAAGATGAGCGTCCGATGGATCCCAACGGTGAGATCCGACCGGCCTCTGCGGTTTCGGAGGCGGGGTCTCTTCCGAGTGACACTCAGCCCGCGCGTCGCAGTCGCTCGACACCCCAGTCAGGCGACGAACGCGACTTTACTCCGCCGCGACTGCAATAGGCCGCGCGGCATGAGTCTTCGTGTGCAGCGTACTCAGGTGAGTTAGATGTGGACTGGCAGCTTTGCCGGGCCGCTCAGTTCTGCTTGGTGACGAACCGGTTGAAGCCCGCAGACGTATGTCGCTGGATGTTGGCGTTGGCGTCTAGTGCCTGAATCAACGCCGCGCTGCTGGCTGATTTTTCTTGGTCGAGCAGCGTCAATCCGCGCTGCGGACCGAGTACCGAGATAGCGGTCGCGAGTGAGTCGGCTTGCAAACCTGATGGAGCAATGACTGTCACACTCGAGCGGTGGCCGAGTCCCAGGCCGGTCACTGGATCGACAATGTGCGAGTAACGCTGTCCGTTGATCTCTACGAATTGGTACGCATCGCCTGAAGTGGAGACCGCTTGATTCGCCAGTCTCAGAAAGAGATCGGGCGCGTTGCGGCGAGTCAGAGATTCGACTGCCACGTCCCAATGCGTCTTACCTGGTGGCGGGTTTGAGACCGCGATGTCTCCGGCAGCGGCCACGAGCGCACTCGCGATGCGATGCTGCTTAAGCACCACCAGAGCCTGATCCGATGCATAGCCTTTCGCGATGCCTCCGAGATCGAGTCGCATGCCGTTCTTCAGTAGTTCGACGGCCCTCTTGTGAGTGTCGAGCTTGATCAATTGGAAGCCGACCAGTTGCCGAGCGGCGGCGAGTTCCGTAACGGCCGGTAGTTCTTTCTGCCGACGGGCTCGACGCCAGAGTTTCGTGAGGGGGCCGACCGTGACATCGAAGGCGCCGTCACTAATCGTTGCTGTTCGTTGAGCCTGTTCGAGCACCGTAAAGAGGTCGTCGCTAACAACAACCGGCTTGCCCGGCCCTGATGCAGCGCACAGACGCATCAGTTCGCTGTTGGAGTCGTAGTCGGACATCACAGCATTGAGTTGCTTGATCCGATCGAAGGCGGCGTGCGCGGCCTTGTTTGCGGTTTCAGAAGTCGAGTCATAGAGTGCGATGCGGAATTCGACGGCCATCTCGATGCGCGAAAACTCGTACCGAGTCGGCGTTTCCTGGGCCGTCACGCTGAGCGAAAACAGGCTTGTACCGAGCACGAGGATGAGTGCTGCGAAGAGCCGGTTGCTCAATAGTCGTGGACGATGAACCGCGATGTGTCTGTGGTCCTTAGTCATTGGTCCTTAGTCCTTTGGCCGTTGGTCAATAAGTTGGAGTTCGTATCCGCACTCTAATGACTACGAACTAATGACTCCCGCCTCACTTCTTCTCACTTGAGACCTGCTGCTTATGAAACCTTTGCTGACCTCCGTTTGGTCGTCGTTCTTGGCGACCTTGTTGTTGGCTTCGTCGGTCTTCGCTGCTGATCCCGTCAAGAATCCCGACGCGGACGCCAAGACCGAAGCCGAGATGAAGAACTACAAGCAGCTCATCCCGGCGACCGAAGTCTCTTATGAGATGATCGCGATCAAGGGCGGCGAGTTTCAGCTCGGCAGTCCTGCTACTGAGGCCGATCGCAAAGAAGACGAAGGTCCGCAAGCCAAAGTGAAGATCGAGCCCTTCTGGATGGGTAAGTACGAGGTCACTTGGGACGAGTACGACATCTGGAGTTACAACCTCGACATTCAACGCCGCAAGCTGTTGAACCTTGCGATCTCGGAATTGGATAAGGTCGCGGACGGCGTCACTCGCCCGACGAAGCCTTACACCGACATGACGTTCGGCATGGGGCACGACGGCTACCCGGCAATCTGCATGACTCAGCTTGCCGCGAAGACTTATTGCGAGTGGCTGAGCCAAAAGACCGGTCACTACTACCGACTGCCGACCGAAGCCGAATGGGAGTACGCCTGCCGCGCCGGCACGACGACCGCGTACTCGTTCGGAGACGACAAAGCGAAGCTCGGCGAGTACGGCTGGTTCTACGACAACAGTGACGAGAAGTATCACCCGGTCGGCAAGAAGAAGCCCAATCCTTGGGGCCTCTACGACATGCACGGCAACGTGTCTGAGTGGTGTGTCGATGGTTACACCGCCGACGCCTACAAAGCGTTCGCCGGTAAGACATCTCCGCTTGTCCCCGCGACAAAGCTCTATCCGCGCATCGTGCGCGGCGGCTCATGGGACGACGACCCGGACGGACTTCGCAGTGCGAAGCGTCACTTCTCGACGAAAGAGTGGAAGCAGCAAGACCCGCAAGTCCCGAAGAGCAAGTGGTACATGACCGACGCTTTGCACGTCGGCTTCCGCCTCGTGCGACCTCTGAAGCCCGCAACAGAAGACGAGAAGCTGAAGTTGAATCTCGCACCAGAAGCGAACATCGAACGCGATTAGGAGCGCGTCTGAGTAGCATGGGATTCTATCCCGTGTTGCTTAATACTGAGTTCACACTCGTTCGATCAGGCCCATTAAGCACGGACTGGAAGTCCATGCTACGACTACTCGGGCAAGAGTCTGATCTTCGTGGCAGGACTTCATGGAAACGGTCTACATCGAAACCTCGATCGTCAGCTACATGCGTCAGCAGCCGAGCAATCATGTCGTCACGGCAGCAAGGCAACTGCTGACGCACCGCTGGTGGAATGACGAACGAAGAAACTTTGAATTGGTGGTGTCCCAGTATGTGATCGATGAGGCGTCGGTCGGCTCACCGACGCTCGCGGCTGAGCGATTGGAGTTACTTGAAGGCATTCCTCTTTTACCGTTCGCGAACGAGATTCCGGAAATCGCCAGCGAGATCATGTCTTTGGGAGTCTTGCCGCCCAAAGCTCAAGTTGACGCGCTGCACATCGCCAATGCTCGAATCCTGCCGCGTATCCATGCTTTGCTGGATAAGTTGCGACTTCCAATTCCGATCATCTGCACTCCCGAGGAGATGTTGGGCAATGACCTCGAAGATGACTGACTTAACACTCGAAGAGATTCACCGAACGCGCCGTGAAATCTCGGCGAGATTTAGTGGCGATGTCTTCGCGATTGCTGCTGACGCGGCAAAACGTCAAGCCGCTTCCATTCGTCCCGTTTGGACCCCTAAACCTGAAAAACGAGACGATCGTCGTTCTCGCTGATTACCCCACTCTGGAGTTCCACTGCCTAGAATTCCCACTGTCTCTTCACCTTTCCTATGGAGATGCCTCATGTCGGACTTGCTGCTTCCTTCTCGTCGTGACTTCATCAAGTCGTCGTCGGCAGTGCTCGGTGCCGGAGTTGTGCTCAACTCGGCGATCAACAGCGGCGCTTACGCGGCTGGCAACGACACCGTGCGAGTCGGTCTCGTCGGTGCGGGCGGACGCGGTTCGGGTGCGGCGACTCAAGCGCTGCGCACTGAAGGCTCGGTCAAGCTCGTCGCGGTTGCGGATGCGTTTAAGGACTCGCTCGAAAATGGTCTGCGAGGCATCCGCGGCGGCCTCGGTGATCAAGCGGCTGAGAAGGTGCAAGTCGCTGAAGAGCACAAGTACGTCGGACTCGATGCTTTCCAAAAGCTGTGCGACAATAAGGACATTGATCTCGTCATCCTCGCGACGCCTCCCGGCTTCCGTCCGATGCAGATTGAAGCGGCGATCAAAGCTGGCAAGCACGTCTTCAGTGAGAAGCCAGTCGCCGTCGATGCGCCCGGCGTTCGCAAGGTGCTCGAAGCCTGCAAGCTCGCCAAAGAGAAAGGCTTGAAGATCGGTGTCGGTCTGCAACGCCATCACCAGTTGAACTACCTCGAAACGATCAAGCGCATTCACGACGGAGCGATCGGCGACGTTGTTGCTCAACGCGTTTATTGGAACGGCGGCGGCGTTTGGGATCCGCGTAAGACGCGCGAGCAATGCTCCTCGGAAATGGAGTACCAAATTCGCAACTGGTACTACTACACATGGCTCAGCGGTGACCACATTGATGAGCAGCACATTCACAATCTCGACGTTGGCTGCTGGGTGAAGAACGCTTTCCCGGTCGAGTGTCACGGCATGGGCGGTCGGCAAGTTCGCGTCGATAAGAAGTACGGCGAGATCTACGACCACTTCGCGTGCGAGTACACGTTCGCTGACGGTTCGAAGATGTTTAGCCAATGCCGTCACATCGCGAACACATGGAGCAGCGTCTCCGAGCACGCTCACGGCACAAAGGGATGGGCGAACGTCAGCGGCGCTCAGATCGAAGCCGGCGGCGAGAAGTGGCGTCATCAAGGTCGGGGCAAAGACCCCTATCAAGTGGAGCACGACGACCTCTTCACCGCGATCCGCAACAACACTCCGTACTCGGAAGGCGAGAACGGCGCGTTTAGCTCCTTGACCGCGATCATGGGCCGCATGGCGGTCTACTCGGGTAAGGTCGTCACATGGGATCAAGCGTTGAATTCGCAGATCGACCTGATGCCCGAGTCGCTCAGTTGGGATGCGAAGCCGAAGACGCTGCCGAACGCTGACGGCGTCTATCCGATCGCCGTCCCCGGCGTGACGAAGGCGGTGTAGTTGCGATTGCATCTCGGTTGATGTGTTGAATTACACAGGAAATCCCAGAGACCTAGCTCTCGCTGCGAGAGCTAGGTCTCTCCGTTGATACTCATAAAGGCCCGTTCATGGTCGTCCTTACGCGCGAAGTCATCGACTATCACCGCCTCACGGAAGACGTTCGTTCGAACGATGCCGGAGCGGTGGTGCTATTTTTGGGGACCGTGCGCGAGATGACGTCCGGACGACAAACAGTCGCGCTCGACTATGAAGCCTTCGATGAGATGGCCGTCGCCAAGATGCAGGAATTAGAGGCCGAGGCGCGCGCTCAATGGTCCGTCGTGAATGTCGGCATCATTCATCGGCTCGGCCATTTGGAGTTGGGCGAGATTTCAGTTGCTGTTGCCGTCAGTAGTCCGCATCGCGCCGCCGCTTTCGAAGCTGGGCGGCACATCATCGACCGACTCAAAATGATCGTCCCGATTTGGAAGAAAGAGAATTGGTCCGACGGTTCGACCGAGTGGGTGCATCCCGACGGTACTCCGATGACTCATGCTCCCAATTAGGCGTGCGCGCGGACAACAGAGTCACCTCCACTCAGGCGGGTGATCTCCTCCCGGCATACTCCTTAGAGGCCGATGCCGTTCCCGCTTTTCACTAGCTGTTAAGAAGCGATGGGGCGAATCCCGCTTCGAGCTTTACGCGCGCAGTCCGTTTCTTCCTCGATGCCCTTCGCAGTCGAAGATTGCGGAGATACCCGAAGTCGCGGTGCGCGAGAGATCGTGCGCTCGCATCTTGGTTGCTTGGCACTGGTCTCGATGGCTGTGCGACGACGTGATGTGAGATGTCTGTGGCCAAGTGCTAACAGACAGCCGGCTCAATGCTCTGCGACTCACTCTTGCAAACAGGCAGCGTTTGCTGGGAATGGCCGAGGAGCAGCAATGTCGAAGTCACGCTGGCAGAGAACGATTTGGGATTCCTTCATCGCCAAGATCACGCGTCTGGTTCGCCCGCAGGCAGGCCGTCGCCGGGTGCTGGGATGTCGATTGGGTGGGGTGTACTCATCGGAAGCTCTGGAGCTGCGCGTCGTTCCGGCGATTGGAGTCTCGTTCAGCAGTGGCGTGTTGACGCTTACCGGAACAGCAGCGGCAGAAGCGGTGACGGTCACAGCTGGAGCCGCCTCAACAGACATCTCCGTAGGCGGAAAATTGCAGACTAAGCTGACGGGAGTTGCAGCCTCCGCGATCACGACGATTAACTTCAATGGTGATGCGAGCGCCGACTCATTGACGGTCACTGGGATTACGGGAGCTCTGACGGTCGGACTCACGAACGTTGAGACGGCCACGCTGACCTCGGGTAACCTGACGCTGACCTCCAACGGTGCATTGAACTTTGGAGCGTCGACAATCACCGGCACGGCGAGCATCACGGCGGGTGGTGATGTCACGGACACAGGTCGCTTGAGTGTATCTGGAGTAACCACCATCAATGCAGGCTCGAACAATATCACACTCGATGCTGCGGGCGGTACGTTCGGCTCGCTGGCGCTCACTGGCGGCAATGTCACGCTCAGCGAAACGGGAGACACAGACCTTGCTGCCTCATCGATCTCGGGCAACTTCACTCTGACATCGACCGGTAATGTGACGGACAGCGCCGCGCAGTCTGTCGCTGGGACCGCGACCATCAATGCTGCCGGCAAGAACATCACTCTCGATCATGCGTCGAATGCGTTTGGACAAGTTGCGGTCACCGGAGCCAACGTGACGCTTCGCGAAGCGGACGCGGTGGGCATGGGAGCCAGCACTGTCACCGGTACGTTGAGCGTGACTGCGGGCGGAGCGATCACCGACGGCGGCAAGATTTCAGTCTCCGGCAACACGACGCTCAATTCGGGCTCGGCCTCGATCACACTCGATCATGCTGCGAACTTGTTTGGCACGTTGCTCGTGACGGGTGGCAATGTGCGCATCAATGAGAATGCTGCCACGGATTTGGGACTCTCAGCGATCAGTGGCACACTGCATGTCACAACTGCGGGAGCAATCACGGACTCTGGCAAGGTGGCCGTGACGGGTAAGACCACGTTGGCCGCGACAACCGCCATCACGTTGGATCAAACGACTTCGACTTTCGGCAGCCTTGCACTGAGCGGCACGAATATCTCTCTGATCGAAGCGGCTGCGACTGATCTGGCAAGCGTCACCGCCACCGGTACGTTCTCGGTCACATCGACTGGAGCCATTACCGATAGCGGTACGCTTGCTGTTACTGGAGCCGCCACGTTTCGCGCCACGGGCTTACCGATCACGCTCGACAACGCGACCTCGACGTTTGGTGCGATTGCTTTCACAGGTTCGAACGTGACATTGATTGAGAATGCAGCGACGGATCTGGCCGCCAGCACGATTACGGGCACATTGAGCGTGACTTCGGCGGGAGCCATTACGGACTCGGGGCGGCTGGCGGTGACGGGGACCACGACACTCAACGCCGGGGCGAATGCGATCACTGTTGACACCACCGGAGCAACTTTCGGAACACTCGTGTTGACGGGCAGCAACATCACGATCGTGGAAGGCGCGGCCACCGATTTCGGTGCGACCACCGCGACCGGCACGCTCACGGTGACCTCCACCGCTGCTGTCACCGACAGTGGCACGGTCGCGGTGACAGGAGCGACCACAATCAACGCCGGCACAGCGGCGATTACGCTGAACAGTGCGGCCAACACGTTTGGCACGCTGACATTGACAGGCTCATCGGCCACAATTGTCGAGAATGCGGCGACCGACTTAGGTGTCACTTCCATTACCGGTACGTTCTCGCTGACTTCTGGTGGCGCGGTCACAGACTCGGGCAAACTGACGATTGGCGGAGCGACTACGATCAACGCCGGAACCGGTGACATCACTCTTAACACGGCGGGCAATACTTATGGTTCGCTGCTTCTGACCGGCGGAAATCTGACGCTTATCGAAGCGGCCAGCACTGATTTCGGAGCCACTACGGCGACCGGAACACTGACGCTGACGACAACGGGAGCTGTCACGGATAGCGGCACGATGACAATCGCCGGGACCACGACGATCGCCGCTGGGACCAATGCGATCACCTTAGACCAGGCGGCTTCCACCTTCGGTACGTTCGTCTTGACCGGCAGCAACATTGCGGTGCGCGATGCGGGAGCTACGGATCTGGGCGCAACGACGGCCACCGGCACTCTCAGTGTCACTGCGGGCGGTGCGGTGACGGATAGCGGGACTTTGGCTGTTACAGGTCGATTGACCGTTACGGCCACCGGTCAAAATGTCACGCTGGACCAAGCGGCTTCGAACTTCGGCTCGCTGGCGGTGACCGGAGCCACCGTGTCGGTGATTGAAAACAGTGCGACGGATCTCTTCACGTCGACAGCTACTGGCAGTTTCTCGTTGACGTCGAACGGAGCCATTACTGACAGCGGCACAGTACTCATCACGGGGGCCGCGACCTTCGCCGCCGGTACGAATCCCATCACGCTCGATCAAGGAGCCTCGCGCTACGGAACCCTTTTGCTGACGGGCACCAACGCTGTTGTCTCGACCACGGGAGCCGCAAACTTAGGTGCGATCACCTTGACGGGTACGCTGTCAGTGACGGGTGTGGGAGTGACGGATGCTGGTACGGTGACGGTCGCTGGAGCGACGTCGATCACATCATCAGGTTCGACGATTGTGCTTGATCAAGCGGCTTCGACCTTTGGGGCGTTGACGCTGATCGGCACGAACATTTCAGTCATTGAAGCGGCGGCGACGGATCTTGCTGCGGTGACGGCCACAGGTACGTTCAGTGTCACATCCAGTGGAGCGATCACGGACTCCGGCAAGATCAACGCGATTGGGGCCACGACCGTCAACGCGGGTGCGAACAACATCACGCTCGACACTGCGACCAACGTCTTCGGCTCTCTGCAACTGACCGGTAACAATGTCACGCTGGCTGAAACTGGAGCAAGCGATCTGGGGGCGAGCACTGTGGCTGGAACCCTGACGCTCACGTCGACGGGTACTGTGACGGACTCAGGCGCGGTGAATGTGACGGGGGCTACGACGATCAGTGCGGGCACGAATGCGATTACGCTGGACCATGCCTCGAACAAATTTGGCTCGCTGACTTTAACCGGGGCGAATGTGACGATCGTCGAGAACGCGGCGACCGATCTCGCGGTAACAACGGCGACCGGTAATCTCTCGGTGACCTCTGCCGGAGCGATCACGGACAGCGGCAAATTGACGATCACGGGCAGCGCAACGTTCAATGCGGGAGTCAATGCGATCACGCTCAATGAAGCGGCTTCGACGTTCGGCGCGATGACACTGACTGGTTCAAATATCGCCGTCACAGAAGCGGCCTCCACCATACTGGCTGCGGTGACGGCTACTGGCACGTTTGCTCTGACTTCTTCCGGCGCGATCACTGATACGGGGACGCTTACCATTACGGGTACGTCGACGATCAATGCCGGCGCCAATGCCATCACGCTCGATACTGCTGCCAATACCTTCGGGCCACTCGTGCTGACGGGCACTGCGGTCACAATTGCTGCCACCGGCGAAGTGAATCTCGGAGCCACCAGCGCGACGACCTTGACGGTTTCATCGACCGGACTGATTTCGGATAGTGGCACGCTGACGGTGTCGGGTGCGACGGCACTCACCGCGACCGGTTCTGACATTGTGGTCAATGCTGCGGCGAACACCTTTGGCACGCTCAAGCTCAATGCGGTCAACGCGACAGTCGTTGAGAACGCAGCGACGGATTTAGGAGCCAGCACGCTGACTGGCAGTCTCAGCTTGACGTCAGCCGGAGCCGTTACAGACTCGGGGGCCATTGTTGCTCCGGGTTTGGTCATCATCACGGCGACCGGTCAGGATGTCACACTCGATAACGCAGCGAATGCCTTTGGCACGCTACGTATCACAGCGGATGACATCACCGTTGCTGAAGTCGATGGCGTGAAGTTTGGTCCCACAACGGCGACGGGCACGTTGACTGTCAACGCTGGTGGCACGATCACTGACATCGGCAAGTTGGCTGTTACCGGAACGACAACGCTCAATGCGCCTGGTCGAGTGATCACGCTCGATACGGCGACGAACACGTTTGGCACGCTCGCGATCACTGGCGGCAAAGTCACGATCGTTGAGAACGCGGCCACGGATCTCGGCACGACAACGATCACTGGCTTCCTGACGCTGACTTCGGGGGGCAATGTCACGGACAGTGGAGTCGTCGACATCAACGCGCCGGTCACGATTAATGCCGGTGCCAATGACGTCATTCTGAACTCGGCGACGAACCGTTTTGGCACACTCTCGTTCACGGCAGACGAAGTCACGCTGGTTTCGAACAAGGCCTTGGTGTTTGGTACGTCCGCGATTGCCAACGACCTGACGGCGACGACGACCGGCGGTAGCGTCACCGATGCTGGAGCATTGGCCGTCACGGACGACGTGACCATCACGGCTACTGGTTTTGACATCACGCTCGACAACGCAACGTCGTCCATTGGAGGTTCCGTAGCGTTGAGTGGTGCGAATGTCGCCATCGCCAACACGGGCGCGACCGATCTCGCTGCAAGTACGGTCACCGGCACCTACAGCGTGACATCGGGTGGGGCCGTTACGGACTCGGGCACGCTGGCCATCACAGGAGCAGCGAACATCACCGCGACGGGCGCGAATATCACGCTCGATGATGCCGCCTCGGCGTTCGGTTCGATCGCCTTTACGGGTGCCAATGTCGCGATTACGGAAGCGGGTGCATCGACTCTTGCCTCAAGTACCGCGACTGGCACGTTCGCACTCACATCGAGCGGCGCGGTGACGGACTCCGGCACGCTGACCATCACGGGCAACACCACGATCACTGCGACGGGCAACGCGATTACGCTCGACTCGACGTACTCGACCTTCTCCGGTCAGTTGATTCTCACGGGTTCGAACATCGCGGTGACGGACAACTCGGCCGTCGTGCTGGGAGCAACTACGGCTACCGGTTCGCTGACGATCGTGGCTAATGGAGCGATCACTGACAGCGGCACGATCACGGTCGGAACGACATCCAGCTTCACCGCGACGTCGGCGAACATCACGCTCGATGAAGTGGCGAATGCTTTGACGGGAGCTGTCAGCCTGAATGGAGCGAATGCCACCATTAGCTTCTCGGGGGCAGGTGTTCTGGGGGCGTCTTCACTGACCGGAACGTTGGCTGTCACGGCGGGCGGCGCGGTGACGGATACGGGCACGTTAAACGTGACGGGGACGACGACGGTCACGGCGACGGGTAATGCCATCACGCTTGATTCTGCGGCGAACACTTTTGGCACACTGGTGCTCACGGGATCGAATGTCACGATCGTTGAGGCGGCTGCGACTGACTTGGGTGCGACCACGGCCAGCGGCACGCTCTCGGTGACTTCCACTGGAGCTATTACTGACAGTGGGACTGTCGATGCAACTGGCGCGGCGACTTTCAGTGCGGCCGGCAACGCGATCACCCTCAACTCAGGAGCGAACGACTTCGGTGCGGCGGTTTCGGTGACGGGTTCGGTCGTCACACTCGTCGCGTCCGGGGCGATTGATTTGGGCGCGTCGACGGCCACGGGCAGTTACACACTGACGGCGGGTGGAGCGGTCACTGACAGTGGCGATCTTGCGATCACTGGTACGACGACGATCACGGCAACGGGTAACAACGTGACGTTGAATCAAGCTGGATCGACCTTCAGCACGGTTGTCATCGCTGGAGCTAACGTGGCGATCACGGCGGCTGGAGCAATCGATCTGGGGGCTTCGACGGTGACGGGGACGTTGGCTGTGACGGCAGGTGGAGCGGTCACCGATAGCGGCAATCTGGCCATTACTGGTGCGGCCACCATCACCGCGACTGGCCAAGACGTCACGCTCGACGAATCCGGCAACACCTTCACGGCAGCAGTGGCTGTCACTGGCGCCAACGTGACGCTCGTTGATGCCAACGCGACCGCACTGGCGGCCTCGACGGTCACAGGGACCTTCACGTTGACATCAGGCGGAGCGATCACGGACTCGGGAACACTCACGATCTCTGGTACAACGACACTGACGGCCACCGGCGCGGCGATCACGTTGGATGAGGCCGCCAGTGTCTTCGGAAGTCTCGTGCTGACCGGCACGGCGGCGACGATCACCGCTGCCGGCGCGCTGGATCTCGGAACGTCCACGCTGTCCGGCAATCTCGTCGTCACTGCTGGCGGCGCTGTGACCGACAGCGGCGCGCTGACTGTCGGCGGCACAGTGACTGTCACGGCGACTGGCTTCGCGATCACGCTCGACAACGCGGCCAACGTTTTCACAGGAGCGATCACCTTTACAGGCTCGAACGTCACGCTGGTCGATACGACAGCCATTGATTTCGGTGCCTCGACGGCAACCGGCACTCTCACGGTGACTGCTGGCGGCGCGGTCACTGACAGTGGCACGTTGGCGATTACCGGAGCCACCTCGATCACCGCGACCGGTGCAAACATCACGCTCAACGACGCCAGCAGTTCGTTCGGGACGCTGTCACTCAATGGAGCGAACGTCGACGTCACGGACTCCACCGCCGTTGATCTCGGGGCATCGACCGTCACTGGCACACTGACAATTGCTTCCGGGGCGGCGATTACCGACAGCGGCACGTTGATCGTTACCGGCACGACGGTCATGACGGCGACCACGGCGGCAGTAACGCTCGATCAGGCTGGTCACTCGTTCGGATCGATTTCCCTCAGCGGCACGAACGTCACTCTCGTTGAAAGTGCAGCGACTGACCTGGGGGCAATCACCGCCACAGGCACGCTCAGTGTGACATCTGGCGGAGCGATCACGGATAGCGCGAAGGTCGATGCGGCCGGCGCGACAACTTTCAACGCAGGTTCGAACAATATCACGCTCGATACGTCCACCAACACATTCGGAGCACTGACCATCACCGGCAGTGCGGTCACGATTGTCGAAGGCGCTGCGACGGATCTGGCCGCCGTGACCGCCGCCAGCAATTTCACCCTGACGTCCAGCGGAGCGATCACCGACAGCGGGACGTTGAACATCACCGGCACCGCGACGCTGACCGCGACCGCCGCCAATATCACGCTCGATCAAGCGGCGTCGACGTTTGGATCTCTCGCGTTGAGTGGCGTCAATGTCGCGATCACTGAAGCAAACGCGACCGATTTGGGTACCTCGACCATCACCGGTACGTTCGGTCTGACGACCAGCGGGGCCGTGACTGACTCTGGCAAACTGGCGGTCACCGGTACTGCGACCATCACTGCTACCGGGCAGGCCATCACACTCGACGATGCGACGAGCGTGTTCTCGGGTGCGGTCGCGCTGACAGGTGCCGCAGTCAGCTTCCGCAGTAACGCAGCACTGGCGTTGGGCGCGATCACGGCGACCGGCGCGTTGAGCATCACGTCGAATGGTGCTCTCACCGACAATGCCTCCATCGCCGCCAGCAGCACGGCGTCCTTCACGGCTGGATCTGGCAATGTGACGCTCGACGAGGCGGCATCAACCTTTGGCGGAGCGGTCTCGGCAAGTGGAGCCAATGTTGATATCACCTTCCCGGCGGCTGCGAATCTTGGCACGATCACAGCGACAGGCACATTGACTGTTACTGCCGGCGGCGCGATCACCGACAGCGGTACGATCACAGCTACCGGCACGACCACGCTGGATGCTGGCACGGCCAACATCACGCTCGATCAAGCGGCCTCGACCTTCGGCACGCTCGTTCTCGACGGCGGAGCGATTGCGATTACCGAAGCGGCGGCCACCGACTTGGGAGCTACGACAGCGACTGGCGCGTTGACGATCAACTCGACGGGAGCCGTCACCGATAGCGGTACCCTCACCATTGGCGGTGCGCTGAGTGTCACTTCCACCGGAGCCATCACGCTTGACTCTGGAGCATCGGCCTTCACGGGGGCGTTGACTTTGAGCGGCACTAACGTCGCCGTCACTGATACCACGGCGGTAGACCTTGCTGGCGTCACCGCTACAGGCACGTTTGCTCTGACTGCTGGCGGAGCCGTCACTGATAGTGGCACGCTGACAATCACAGGGACGACGACCATTACGGCCACGGGCAAGAGCATCACGCTGGATGCAGCGGGGTCGACCTTCGGTGGAGCCACGTCGTTGACGGGTGACGAAGTCGCGATCACGGCAGCCGGAGCATTGACACTTGGTGCGTCGACAATCGGAGCGAACCTTACTGCGACCGCTGCTGGAGCTGTGACGGACACGGGAGCATTGGCGGTGACTGGCAATCTGACCGTGTCCGCGTCCGGATATCCAATCACGCTCGACACCGCTGGTAACGCAATTACCGGCTCGATCGTGCTCACTGGTACGAATGTCTCGATTACTGACAACAGCGCGGTTTCACTCGGAGCGATCAACGCGGCTGGCAAGTTGACGATCGTGGCGGGCGGTGCGGTTACAGATAACGCGACCATCCTGACGTCGAGCACGGTCACTATCACGGCAACAGGCCACAACGTCACTCTTGATCAAGCGTCTTCGCAGTTTGGTCGTTTGGATGTGACAGCCGCGAATTTGACGCTGACGAACGATCGTACGACGGTACTCGGCACGATGACGTTGACGGGCAACCTGAACATCACCAGCTCAGCCGCCGTGACCGATGCGGGAGTGGTCGCGATCACTGGCACCACGACGATCAACGCAGGCTTGAATCCCATCACACTCGACACTTCGACGTCGACCTTCACCGGTGCATTGATCCTGAGTGGCACGAACATCGCGGTCACTAACAATCGTGCGACGGATTTGGGAGCGACGACGGCGGCAGGGACGTACTCGCTGATCTCCATTGGCGATGTCACTGATAGCGGTACGCTCGCAATCAGCGACACACTCACGATTACCGCGACCGGCAAGAACGTGACGCTTAACGACGGCACTTCGGCGTTTGACGGCGAAGTGAAGCTTTTTGGTGCGAACGTCGCGATCACCAACGCGAGCGCGACTTTACTCAGCACATCGACGATCACGGGTACGTTGGATGTGACCTCGGGCGGTTCTATCACCAATAGCGGCCCACTAACGATCACCGGGGCCTCCACGCTCAATGCGGGTACAGATGACATTCTGCTCGACAACGCGAGTAACGCTTTCACAGGCAAGTTGAATCTGACGGCAACTCATGCAGACCTCACAGCAACCGGAGCGATCAACCTTGGCACAAGTACTCTGGGCGGCAATCTCTATCTGACAACGACGGGAGCCGTCACTGACAGTGGCACGATCACGGTTGCCGGAGCCACAACGATCTCCGCTGGCAGTGCCGCGATTACTCTCAACGAAGCGGCCTCGGCCTACACCGGCAGCGTGGCGTTGAGTGGTTCCAACATTGCCCTGACCAACACGACCGCAACGAGTCTGGGCACGACGACCGCGACGGGCACGTTCTCTGTCACGTCGACTGGAGCGATCACGGACAGCGGCATGTTGACGGTCACAGGAAATACCACTCTGACTGCGAGCGGCGCCGCGATCACGTTGAACGAAGCCGGATCAACCTTCGGGACGCTGATCATCACCGGTAGTAACGTCAGCATCTCAGAAGCCGGGGCTCTCGATTTGGGCACGTCGACCATTTCAGGCACACTCACCATCATTGCAACGGGAGCCGTCACCGATAGCGGAGCACTGGCTGTCACAGGCCGGACCACGATTACTGCAACTGGTTTTAGCATCACGCTTGACCAAGCGACGTCGACATTCGGCACACTCGATCTGCGGGGGACCAATGTCGCAGTAACCGACGCCGGAGCTGTTGATCTGGGCATCGTGATTGCCACGGGGACGTTGACCGTGATCGCTGGTGGCAACATCACCGACAGCGGCGTCCTCACGATCACGGGCGACGTGACGATGACCGCCGGATCGAACGCCATCACACTCAACACGATTGGTAACTTCTTTGGCGGGGCTCTGAATCTGACTGGCTCGCCGGTCACCTTGGGCTAGCAGCCCGTTGAAAAACGTGTGGAGCACGATTCTATCGTGCTCAAAAATCGATGAGTTCAGACGCGTCGAAAACGTGTTCCTCGAAATTCAACAGGCTGCTCATGCCGCTCGGTGAGTTACTGACCTCGTCCGATCCTGAATGAACTCGTTCGGACGGAAGCCAGGAGCATTACGTTTCTCATCGAGACGCTGCGAACCTCGTTGTTTGCCGATTGCTCTAACCGGTTCAACGCCCATGCTTGGTACTGTCGCGACCTTGAGGCGACTTCAAGGCTCGCGAATCGTGCTCTCGCGCAGAGAGTTTGCGCAAGAAATACCGGCCTTGACCCCCTGATAGGCCACTTGTAGATTCCCGCCCGCCTCGCCAGGAATGCGAGTAGTCATCGTGTTAAACAGCGAAAAATGCCCTGATTTCAAGGACGAATCCGACGTCTCTCGATCAAGGCTGACAGCGTCAATGGGGCTCCGTAGCCAAGCGGCTAAGGCAGTGGATTGCAAATCCGCCACCCCCGGTTCGAATCCGGGCGGAGCCTCTTCAATCGCCCAGGCTTGCTCATATGCCAGCCTGGGCGATTTCGTTTTAAGACAGAAGGAAGTCTCAGTTGAACGGTCCTAATTTCACCAAATCTGAACTCATTCCCGTCATCGCTCAGGATGAGGCGACCGGCGATGTCTTGATGCTTGCTTACATGAATCAAGAGGCGTATGCCGAGACGCTCCGGACGAGGCGGGTGTGCTATTACAGCCGCAGTCGCCAAAAGCTGTGGCGCAAAGGTGAAGAGAGCGGCAACGTCCAAGAGTTGAAGAGCCTCTTTTATGACTGTGATGCCGACACGTTGCTCGTGAAGGTCAATCAAATCGGCGGCGCGGCGTGCCACGAGGGCTACAAGTCCTGCTTCTTCCGCCAGATCAATCCTCAGACGGGCGAAGTAACGACCGTTGGCGATCGAGTGTTCGATCCGAAGGTGGTTTATAAGAAGTAGTCGACCACGACTCGCTCACGCTCTTTTCGAGACTGCTCTATGCCGGACGTGCTGCTCGAATGCCGGAATATCTGCCAACGATTCGGCGGTGTTGTCGCTCTCGATGGGGTCGACTTCACTCTGCGGCGCGGCGAAGTTCACGGACTGGTGGGCAGCAACGGCGCCGGCAAGAGCACTCTCATGAAGATCCTGGCTGGGGTGCTGCCAGATCATGAGGGCGACATTCTGCTCGATGGTCAGGTGCTCACGTTGTCGAGCCCCTCGGCGGCGATCGAGCAGGGCATCGCTATGGTCTATCAAGAACTGTCTGGCATCGGGCAGTTATCGGTTGCCGAGAATCTCGTCCTTGGTCGGCAACCCGGTCGCGGTGGTGTCTTCGTCGATTGGCTGACGATGTATCGACAAGCGCGCGAGTCGCTTTCGGAACTCGGCATCGACATCAACGTGCGGCACAGGCTCGATCGCTTTCCGCTCGTGATCCGGCAAATGGTGGAGATCGCTCGCGGACTCAGAAGCGGTGCACGCGTCCTCATTCTCGACGAACCAACTTCGGCACTTAGTCCACCGGAAACGCGTCGGCTCTTTGAGCTGATCGGCCAACTGAAGCAGCGCGGCGTTTAGGTCATCTTCATTAGCCACTTCCTCGAAGACGTTCTCGAGATCTGCGACCGCGTGACGATTTTCCGCAATGGCAAACGCATCGAGACGACGAACTCGTCGGATCTCACCAAGCAATCCGTGATTCATAAGATGCTTGGTCACTCGGAAGACCTCATTGAAGTTGGTTACGAAGCTGCGGTCACATTGCCAGAGGCGAGTACGGCTGAGCCTGTACTCGAAGCGGTTGGTCTCTCGTTAACGGGCGCGTTCCAAAACATCTCTTTGGCCGTGCGTCCCGGCGAGTGTCTCGGGCTGTACGGTTTTGTCGGCGCTGGTCATCAGGACTTAGCACACGCGCTGGCTGGTGCTGTGGCAACATCTGCCGGTCACGTGGTGCTGCAGGGCTCCCCTCAGCCCGTTCACTCTGTGCATCGAGCTGTGCGCGAGGGAGTGGTGCTTGTCGCGGCTGATCGTGCTCAAACATTGGTTCGCGGTACGTCGATCTTTCGCAACATCACGCTCGCGCATCTCAAACGCAGTATGGGCGAATGGCTGACGAGGACACGCGAAATCAGAGTCGCTCAGCCGTATGTCGAGCGTGTTGGTTGTCGACCCGCGAATGCACGCCTGCAAGCGGGTAAGTTGTCTGGTGGCAATCAGCAAAAGATCGTGCTCGCAAAGTGGCTGCTCGGAAATATCAAGGTTTTGATCCTTGAAGAACCCACCCGTGGCATGGACGTCGGTGCCAAGGACGAGATCATGAAACTCGTTGCCGAACAAAAGCGGCAAGGCGCTGCGATCATCTTGGCATCGACCGAGCCAGAGTTGGTGCTCGCGCATGCGGATCGCATCCTGACGTTTCATCGAGGTTGCATCTCCAAAGAATTCGTCGGCTGCGAAGTCGGTAAGGTGGACTTGATGCGCTTCGCTTGAACTGTCGGAGTCGTCGACCGTCGCACGTTTCGAAAGGACTGCTTCATGTTCCCCATGACTCGTCGCGAGTTGCTGCGTCGTTCGGGATGCGGCTTCGGAATGCTCGGTCTGATGGGCGTTTTGGATCAGGAAGAACGCCGCTCGCAGGCGGTCGCTGCGGAGTCCGCTGCCAATGCGCTTGCTTCAAAGCCGCCGCACTTTTCGGCGAAAGCCAAGCACATTGTGCATCTCTTTATGAACGGAGGACCGTCACACGTCGATTCGTTCGATGAGAAAACTGAGTTGGCTCGGTATCACGGAAAACCTCTGCCTGCGAGCAATCTCCGCACCGAACGTCCGACCGGCGCGGCGATGAAGTCACCCTTCACGTTTCGCAACTCTGGTGAATCTGGTTTGCGAGTCAGTGACCTGTTCGCGAAGACGGCTCAGCATATCGACGATATCTGCGTGATTCGTTCGATGGTTGCGGAAGTTCCCAATCACGAACCGTCACTCATGCTTATGAACTGTGGCAACGGGCGGTTGCCTCGACCGAGCTTTGGTTCTTGGGTCACATATGGACTCGGCTCAGAGAACCAAAACTTGCCGGGCTTCATTGCGATGTGCTCGGGCGGCTATCCGATCGTCTCGACTCGCAATTGGCAGTCGGCATTCTTGCCCGGAGCGTTTCAAGGGACGTATCTCGACACCAAACAAACCGACGTGAAGCAA
>Ga0172376_10002024_pt1 | contig 25272 bp, 8 predicted proteins | sample Lak35m_FD_121114 | JGI IMG/M metagenome (GOLD analysis project Ga0172376, IMG submission 121114) | Freshwater microbial communities from Kabuno Bay, South-Kivu, Congo - kab_092012_35m | ecosystem: Environmental > Aquatic > Freshwater > Lake | place: Democratic Republic of the Congo: South-Kivu...
ACGCGAAGACGCGAAGCCGCGAAGGGAGTCGCAAAGGGCTGGGCCGAACTGGCGGCATCCTTGCCGCACACCCGGGCACTGCCGTGCCCGGCTCGCCTAAAAGCTCGCCTGAACGCACCTCCCCGTAGCTCGGGCTTTCCAGCCCGAGCACAGCTCTGCACCGCACAGCACTGGCGTGTTTGATTGCCGGAATGCAGTTTATCCAGGGCGGCTGGCCCCCTCACCCCCGATCCCTCTCCCCCGTTTCACGGGGGCGAGGGGAGGATTTTGTGGCCAGTGAGGCTATCCGTCGCTGGCAGTGTCATCCGCGGGCAGTTGTCGCAGTACCGTTTGAATGCGGTTCAGGTCCAACAAAGACTCGATGTTCCAGCCGGTGGCGGCCAGCAGTGGCAGCGGTCCAGCCGCAGCACTCTGCTGCATTTGCAGCAGTGCCTGGCGTACCAGCCGGAAGAAGTCGCGGCGGGATCCGGTATGCCGCAGGATGGTCCGCATCAGCCGGGCTGCTGTTTCTCCCCCGGTGGTCGGCTGCAGCAGCCAGATCACAATGGCACCGGTATCGAGCTGTCGCTGCCCGGCTGTTCTGAAGGCTGCCGTGCGTAAAAACGATTCGACTCCCGGAGCCATCGCTTTTAATGCCGCTTCCACTGCGGCTGAGAGTTCCGGTTCGAGCCCTGCTGCAGAGTCTCCGGAGCCTGGGGCTGACCAGGTGCCGGCGAGCCCGCGGGCGGTCCGTTCGACCAGTTCTTCCGGCGTCAGTGCAGCCGGCTGCAGCACCAGCACAGCGGCGCTGGCACTGTAAGTGTACCGATGCACCATCTGCTGCGTCAGTTCGCCCCGCTCGCTGGCCATGCCGGCCAGTTCAATCAGTACCTGCAGCGGCGGCTGGCCCGGCTGGCGGACAGCCGGCAGCAGCATCCAGCGATAACCGTCCGCCGGACCTCCGACAAATCCCTGCCAGGCGGCGGCTGTGGCGAGGTCCCAGCGGATTCGCTCAACCGGTATGTGTCGATCTGAGCCGTCACCGATCCACGCCTCTGCATCCGCCACAGCAGCTGCACCGGCTTCAACCGTCCGGACCGCAGCCGCCGTCAAAGTGCGATGTCTGAGCAGCAGCCGCAGCTGCCGTGCGTGTGCGAGGTCGGCCGCAGCTCCGGACGGCAGTGCAGCACCATTTTCCTGCCAGCGTGCCAGCCGGCGACGATCTGCCAGAGGTTCCAGACAGACCAGCAGCCAGCGTCGCTGCACATCCAGCCGCAGCCGAATTCCGAGCCCGCGACATTCCCAGATTTCTTCGAACAGATTGCGCAGCAGCGGAGCGGGCAGGTGCAGCAGTCCGGTGGCCAGCTCAGCATCGACCGTGGCGGTATCTGCCCCTGCGGCGGCTGGCAGACAGTCCAGCTCAAGGATCGCGAGGACTCCGGAAACCGAGTTTTGCAGCCGCGGCAGCGTGGTCAGTCGCAGTCCGAATCTCTGCAGTACGGCCAGCGGTACAGGCTGGAGCGGTGTCAGAAAGGCCAGCAGTCCGGCGAAATGTGCGGCGGCCGCCCGCTGTGCGTCGCGCGACGTGAGCACAGGCAACGGCGACTGCTGCGGATCGAGGCGTGATTGCCCGGACTGCTGCAGCCGAAAGACGACAGTGTCCTCAGCACCGTGCTGCATCCGCAGAGCCAGTGCCGCCGAATGACTGACATTCTGCAGAAAGATGGCCGCGTCAAGATGTGTCGGCAGTGTTCCGGCAGCAGCTTGTTCCGGATCCCCCAGAACTGCCATGCGCCCGGTCGGGCAGCCCGTGGCACGCTCCAGCTGTTCACGCCTGCGCTGCTGCTGAGACTGCTCACTGCCCGGCATAAACAGGGCTGCCGATCGCCCGTGCCGGAGACAGGCCTGCGCCAGTCCGTCGGCGGCAACGCCGACATCCGATACCTCCAGCACCAGCGACCACACGGCCACCGGTCGACGCGGCCGCAGCTGCAGCAGATGTCGGTCCGGATCCAGTCCCTTGCGCCCCGTGATTCGCTCCAGCACCAGTTCGCGACCGGCTGCCGACAGCTGGTCCACACCGACCACCGTCTGCAGCAGCCGCCCTGCCGATTCCAGCAGCAGCCGCTGTTTGTCCACCAGAAAAGGCAGATGAAAAGACTGCTGCTCTGAGAAACTGCCCAGGTCGTCCACCAGCAAAACTTCCGGCAGCTGCACCAGCCGGACATGCTCGGGCCGCCGACCTGTCTGATGGCTGAACCAGGATCTCTCGAGGGATTCCGGATGAGCGACGAGGATCTGCGGCAATGGCTGAGCAGACTGCAGCCAGTCTTCCATGACCGCATCCTGGAGACTGCTGCAGTGCAGATAGTAATGGAGTCGCAAGCCTGCAAGAAAACGCCGCACCTGCTCGACCGCCTGCGCTTCCCGCTGCGGATCAGACACCAGCAGCAGCACGAACTGGCCGCGAACAAAGGCGGCGTGCACAGCACAGGCAATCAGGGCGGATGTGCGACCGGCTCCGCGAGCCCCTGCCAGCAGCAGGTCAGCACTGAGCCCTGCATCCAGCCGTGCCCCGCTGGCTGCCGCCGCCTGCAGAGCTTCCCGGTACAGCTGATCAAACGCCCGCAGCGCTGCCACCTGATCGACGGTGGGCGTGACTTCCGGCGGGAACAGACTGCACCACAGCTGGTCAGGTCCCTCAGACCGTGCCGGTGGTGCGGCTTCACTGCGGTGAATCTGCACTCGCTCAGGCTGCTGCAGCGGCAGACTGGCCTGCCGCAGAATTTCCGAGACCCATGCGGGCGGAATTTCGGGCTGTTCGGCAGGCGGCTGTTCGGCAGGCGGGGCTGCAGTTGCGGCAGAGGCAGCAGCGTTGGCAGAGGCAGCATCCAGTTCCGCCAGCGACTGCCGCGTCTGGCGCAAACTGCGCCACAACAGCATCAGCACCACCGTCAGGATGGCCAGTACCCAGGGTCCCAGCATCAGCGGAGCACCGCGAAATCGCGGCGGCAGCCAGGGTTCCAGCCATCGCCGGAGCGATTCCAGCTGTCGCAGCTGAGCGATGTCGCGCAGTCCCCACACCACAAATGCGGCACTTGTGGCCAGTGCTGCCGCTCCACTGAGAATTTCGCGCCAGCGGATCGGCGGCCCGGCACCGTCAGGCCCGGTCGATTCTTCCGCACGAATCAGTCACAGCAGCGCGACGACCGGAACGAAGGCCAGCATCTGAATCAGCCGCTGCACGACGGGCGAGAGAGCCGGATGATGTCCCAGCCAGAGCGGCAGCAGCAATCCGGTCACCAGAATCAGGCCGCAGACCCAGGGGTCGATGGTTGCCGCAAATTCGCGTCCACTGCGACGGCTGCGGAGCTGCACGGCGGCGATCCGTGCCAGCAGTCCAATCGCAGCCAGCAGCCCGGTCAGCATTGCCGCCAGCAGGACAGCCCCGCGGAGCAGCAGCTCGGCATTGCGCCACAATAACTGACGCCCCGCAGAATCTCCGGCCAGCCAGACCAGAAAACCGGTGACAGCACCTGCCGCGGCAAACAAAAGACCGCAGATTGTCCGCCACCGCAGCTTCAGCCACTGCGGGTGCGATGACCAGCTTCCCAGCACATCGCTGACAAATTCCTGGCCCCTCATGCAGCACCTCCGGCCGATGACGGGCCTGCCGGTGTCGAAGTGTGGGCGAGGGCGGGTTCAGCGAGCACGAGTGCCAGCCGCTCAGGCCGCAGCAGCTGCTGCTGAAACCACAGTCCGGCGAACGGCAGACCGGCACCGCGTTCGGCAGTGACAGGACACAGCAGGGCTGAGTCCGGAAAGCGGGAGCTGAGCCGCAGGACAGATTCTTCCAGCAGGAGCACCGGCGGAGGCTGCAGGATGGCGTCTGCCAGCACTGCGGGGTCCTGGCGACAGCTGAGTGCCTGCAGGAAGGGAGCAGCCTGCAGCTTCTGTACGGCAGCCACCCAGGTTTCGGGGGTATTTTCGCCTGAGTCTGACGGTTCGGGCGGGGGTGAGCCGACAGCCAGACCTTCCGCCTCAGCACTGACCGCCTGCCGCTGCAGTTCCTGCTGCACTGCCAGCAAAAGTCGGCTGCGTAACTGTTCGAACAGCAGCCGCAGCCGAGGTCCGGGCAGCCAGCCACGCAGCCCGGCAGCACTTTGCATGGCAAACGGGCGCCAGTGCTGTTCCAGAAAATCATCCACCAACTGCCGACAGACCCGCTGCAGCTGTTGTTCGGCCACGGCTTCCGAGGGCATGGTGTGAAACAGCTGTCGCCGCTGCAGGATGCTGCGGAGCAGTCTGCGCTGTTCGCTGCCGAGTGCAACGGTACCGGCAGCGGCCAGAGTCTGAGTACCGCCTGCTGCCTCCGCCGCTCGCTGTTCGGACAGTGCGCCGAGCGCCACGGAAACTCGCGACAACAGCCAGCGATCGCGTGCATCCTGCAGAACCACCAGCCGCTGCCGGCGTAGTTTTTCTGCCGCCCGCACGCTGGATTCCGCCCAATAATGCCGCTCCTCCTGCAGCTCATCCAGCCGTCGTCGAGACGCTCGCAGCTGTTCCAGACCACGCTGCCCGGCCAGTTCTTCGAGCCAGCCCGTCAGTCCCGCCGCCAGAAACGTGCCGGCAGCCGCAGCCAGCGAAAGCAGCAGTGGCGTACTGTAGCCGGGGAAAATCTGCCAGCCGGCCTGCCAGAAGAAGAAGCTCAGAGCACAGATGACAGCGATGGCAGCGAGCAGGCGACGACCGGGGCCTGCAAAACCGTGGCCGGCCAGCTGCAGGGCCTGGCAGCAGTCGTCAAAATCCTGACCGGCTGCGGCCAGTTCCCGATCCCGCTGCTGCAGGTCACGCCACTGGTCAAACCGCGCCTCGGTGGCAGCCTGCAGCGGCTCGGAAAAACCGCCGCGTCGTTCGTTCAGCAGTCGCCCGGCCATCCCGGGATTACGGCACACTTCGCTCCAGCCCCGCCGGATATGCTGATCATCGGGGTGTTCATGTGTCAGAATCAGGCGTGCCCTTTCGAGTGCATCGGTGCGACCGGCCCGCGTCAGCGACTGCTCCCACCGCTGCCCGCTGCTGACTTCGCGACCGGCAGCCCCCACCTGATCGCTGAGCCAGCCGGCGTCCAGCAGATGCTGCGGCAGCCGCAAACGCTCGATCGGATCATACTGTTCGGGGATTCTCTCCAGCAGCCCGGGATCCACCGCCGGGTCAGACTGCTCACCGCTGTCACCGTCGGCTGCCGCGCGATTTTCCAGCAGCCGCAGCACTTCACGAGCAGTGAAGCGGGTTGCGTGCTTCAGCCGCGTCTGCAGAATCTCGGCCTGCAGCTGAACCGCTCGCCACGCAAAAACGGAACCGCTGCGGACACCCTCTTCGGCCGCAGCCGGCTTCAGAGACAGTGCAGCCGCCAGTCCGCTGACCGCCAGCGGCCAGACATGTTCAGCATAGAACACCTGAGCCCGCTCCAGCCCGGCTTCCAGGAATGGTCCGAGCACATAGCCGAGGCGAATCAGTTTTTCCGGTGCGTTCCCGGCAGCGTCGGCCGACGGCCCAACAGCCTCGCGGAAAGCCTGCAACTCAGCCTCAGCCGCAGGCCTTTCAAAAATCGCCAGCAATACCGCCTGCACTCGAGCACTGCGAATCTGGCTGCTGTGAGCCAGTCGCTCGGCAAGGTCCTGAAAGAGCTGGGCAGCGTCGAGGAACCCGGCCGCAGACGGGGCCGACGGGGAAGTTTCTGCAGCGGGAGACGTGCTGCTGCTGGCTGCGGAAGCAGGATTCAGAGTCTGACGTCGGTGGCGGGCCAGCACACAGAGGACAACATCCCCCAGTCCTTCGACGATCCACTGCACCAGCTGCTGCCGCTGCAGATCGCGGGAGGGGGGTGCGGCGGAGCCGTGGCAGGGAGTCAGCAGCTCGGCCGGCAGAACGGCAAAGGAATTTTCAGGCGACGTGTGCCAGCCCAGCAGCTCGCTGTATTCCGGCTGTACAAAAAAATCCCGAGGAAGCTCGCCACATTCCTGCAGCAGCTCGAGGGATTCCTGATCAGCAATCAATAGCAGTCGTTCCGGCATGCAGAGGCCCGCTGGCTTCGCGGCTTTACTTCAGAGACATTGCAGCCGCCTCCAGCAGGTGCATTCGAACCCGATGGATCAACGGCAGCGAAGCAGTGGTCCGAACAGCTTCGCTGCAGTCAGCTGACGGTCAGCCGGAGCTGGCCGGGGGAGAACTTTCAGGTGCCGGAGGTTTTGCACTGGTATCAGTGTCCGCGGGCGTCGATTTCGAGCTGTTTTTGTGCCATGGTCGCCAGCGAGACTCGGCCAGTTTTTCGCTCCGCACATACTGCGGGTCGGTGTATCCGATGCCTCCGTTGATGATGCTGTCATTGACGGCAAAGATCGTGCGACCGTCCTGTTCCTCGGCGTCTTCCAGCAGCTTTCGCAGGCGAGCATCTGCATCGTAGTACTCGGCAGAGACGACCTGATCCATCCCGGCCACTCCTTCGCGGGAGTAAGCGATGCCGATGAACGGGTTTGTTGGGTGAGGAGCCGCGACGTCCGGTCGAGTGGATTCGCGGATGAGATCGGGTGTGACAGTTTCGGGCAGGACATCCTTGAGGATGTCGAGTGCATCAGCGCGGGGCAGGTCGCTGGCGGCGAAGATCACGACGCGGGATTCGCCGCCGTGCCCCTGCAGACGCCAGTACGGGCGACAGGTACGGGCCATCCCGCCGACGACTCGCAGCACGAATTCGCCATCCGGGACATGTTCGTAACTGACGGTCGCAGGATCAGCATTTCGATCCCGCCGCAAACGCACTCCAAAGTACTGGAAGAACTGTTCTTCCAGTTCGTTGCGGCGGTCTGCACTGACGGGCTGGAGCAGTCTTTTCAGCCATGCATCGCGAAGGCGGCAGAGCACTTTTTCGAGTGAGAAGTGATCGAGCAGGAAACTGTCCTGCAGCGTCACATTTTCCTGGGCGATATCTTCGAGCGACGCTTCGAGCTGCCGTTTCAGTCCGAATTCATCATCTTCCTTTTGCGGCGCCGCAAGATAGGACTCGCATTTGACCAAAAACTCATGTCGCATCATCAGGCGTCCGTCAAGCAAGGCGACGGGTTCACCGCGTTTCATGGGTGGCTTCATCACACGACGGAAGAAGGCGCGACCGCCGTAGCGTCCTTCGACCGAGGCTTCCGGTCGCTCGGGATCGGTAAACAGGGCGGCGTGAGCATCGGGGCGTCCGGCGACGGAGTTCGCTGCGCGACGTTCAAACCGTTTTTCGACTGATTTCACACAGTCGACAACCAGTTTCAGGTGACGAGCCAGCCGTTCTGTGACAGCGAGGTACTGATCCAGCACAGCCAGCAGTTTTTTGCGAAGATCGCGATATCGGGCCCAGGGAATTTCGCGAGTTGCAGAGCCGATGATTTCTTCGCAGTCTTCGGCGGAAAAACGTCGCGACAGGAACGGGATTGTGCGTCGACCGCAGCTGGCGACGACGTCCTTCGTGTTTTCCGCAGACTGGACGGTTTCCGGCAGTCCCGCACGGTCTGCCAAAATGTCGGCAGTGACCTGTTTGAGGAACTGCAGCCCGGGGTCCACAGAACGCGACTTACGGAACAGTTCGAGGACCGTGGCCTGCAAACCTGCCTGCAGATTCTCCGGTCGCAGCCCGTGCTTTTGCAACACCGCATCGACGCAGGCATCGGTCAGGACAGCGTCCGACCGCAGCAGCAATCCGACAGTCGCTGTGATTTCATCAGGGTCATCACCCTCAATCCGCTGCCGCAAAACGCGCAGCCCCTGATCAGCCTGAGCGAGCAGGGCTTTGAGCACATGATCGAGCAGTCCGGGTTCGGCGATTTCGTCACTGATCGATCTCAGTCGATCGGACAGAGTATCAGCGGTAACCTGCAGGCGATGCGGATACCGGCTGCGGAATTCCGCGAGCTGGCTGTCGACCAGATCAGGCCGAGGCGTGGACATGTCGGCAATCAGTCGCTGCCCGGCCAGCAGTTCAAAATAGTTCCGCAATGAGGCGGCATCCACTTCCACAGTGCCAACGGCAAGTCCGACAAAGGGGAATGCGGAATTGATGTCGGCCCGATCAATCTGACTTTTGCTGAGGGCCGTGTAGATGGCAGCCCCGGCCATTTCATAGTAGTCGTTGCTTTCCGGCAGGCGAGTCGTGCCGTTGTCGCGGAAGATCAGATACGCGTGATTCACGGGAGCACCGTGGTTGCGGTCCTCATCAAAACGCATGTGCAGCACGTCCGATTCTGTCCGATCCGGAAAATCCATGTGCGGCAAACGGTATTCGACAGCAGCGTCTTTGCGCTGAGACCGCTGCTGATTCTGCACCCAGCAGCTCAGCTGTGACAGACCGGTCAGTGAATTGGCCTGCATCGGGATCCGCTGTTCAGGGTGTTTTTCCATGACGTCTTCAAGGCAGGAAGAGTCGAACAGGAAAGCTCGCGGATTGGCGGCGATGCCTTCGCGTCCCAGCATTTCACGAATTTTGAAGGCAATCAGTTCCCAGCTGCCCCGTCCGGTGCCCCCGGACAGTCCAGCCACAATCACCACATTCCAGACCGCCACATTGTCCTTGCCGCCGACGCGATTGACGATTTCCGTGATCATCTTCTGCAGGCTGCGGGCAATTTCATCAAGTTTGCGCCAGGTGAGGAAGTAGGAGACGGGCGGGCACTGGCCGGCACCGCGAGTCAGCGGAACGACCTTCGGTGCAACAAACACCTTGACTTTGCCATCCTCTTTCTCGTGCCACCAGTGTTCCAGCAAACGCTCCTGACCACGTGGTTCAGACGCTGCCTCGTATCGATTCACAAACTGCGGTTCGACAATCCGCTGCAGCGACTGCAGACCTTCGGACAGGCCGATGGGCAGCGTCCAGGGATGCCGCGAGATATTGCTGAGATCGTGCCTGATCGTCTCGCGGAAATCATTTAGTTCGCGATAGTCCGTATCCACAACAACATAGTAAATCTGTTCGTCAATCGCGCTCCGCCAGTAAAAATCCTGGCACAGCAGGTGGTTGACCTTCGCCAGAGTTTTCAGTCCGGAACCACCGCAACCGACCAGAATATTCACCGTCTTTTTTTCATCCGCCATGGTTGATTTTCCTGAGAGTCTGCAGAAGGCAGTGGGAGCAAATTCGAATGGAGTAAAAGTTGTGCAACAACGGAGGCTACCTGAGACAGAACCACCAGTAGATGGTGATCCAGCCGGCAACGATGGCTGTAGCCCCCAGCACCAGAATCAGCCAGTCCGGCAGCAGTCCGCCCTTTTTATGGACGACCTGGAAATACCAGCGGTTGCAGGCAGCTGACTGGCAGCGTCTGTCCTGCCAGACGGCTCCGGTGTATTCCTGTGTGGAACTGCCCGGTGTTACGATCGTCTGCGGTGCATTCCGATCGCTGAACAGCAGGATCGCCCTGTTGGCAGCCCGCTGCTTGATACTGACCGTCTGCCTGCCGCCAGATCCGCTGCTCCAGTAACCGACACCGACAGGCTGCATACTTAGCTGAGCGGCCAGCTCGCTGAAGCGAAATACCGCAACTTTCCGAAAACGACTCCAGTGACCACGCAGCGATTTACTGGGAATCAGTTCTGCAGAATCTGCTGAAATCGGTTTCTGTGACCAGAGAAGTTTCCAGTGAGCCGGGCTGTTGCCCCAGAAGTGCCAGGTGATCAGCGTTAGTAACAGCGTACTTCCCAGCATCGTCAGCATCATGGCCAGCAGATCGGGCGCCGGACGAACACTGATGGTCAGTGAGCGAGTATCGGAAGCAGGAGAACCGGGGTGCCCGGGATTTCCCGGGACCCATGCCGCCGGACCGCGTACCTGCAGCTGCAGCTGATAGTCGCCCGGTTTTTCAAAGGTCACTGAGCCGTCTTCCGCGCTGTGCAGCGCACCATTCAGCCGCCACTCCCGTTCCAGAATTTCACCGGTGGAAGCGGAACTGTCGAGCCGATACGGGGTGCCAGTGTAGAACAGGGGCGGGACCTGTTCTCCGGACAGCACCTGCAGTGCCGCCTGAGGTGCCTCGGCCAGCACCTGAATGCTGGAATTGAGTACCGTGGTGCGACCGGACAGGTCGGTGACTTCCGCAGTAATGGCGAAACTGCCGGTGCCCGGGAAGGTAAACGCGGGATTCTGCTCTTCCGACCGCAGCTCCGTCCCGGCAACGCTCCAGCGGACTGTCGCGATCCGGCTTTGCGTGAGCAGCCTAAGCTGAACTGGCTGTTCACGCCACGGATAGGGCTGCTGAGCCGGCAAACCGATCTGGCCACGGAACGGTGTGAATCGCAGCACTGCGTTCCGCTGCTGCTGAATCTGACCGAACTGGTAGCCCGCCAGCGGCCTGAGCGTCGCCTGGACGCGGATTGGTCGCTCCGGACGCAGCTCGGGAATTGCCGGCACCGACAGCACGGCCTGACGTCCCTGCGGACTGTCAACCACCGGAGTTTCCGTTTCGGCCACCAAAGTCTGACCGTCGGCGTCCTGAATCTGCCAGCTGACAGCCCCGGCCGGCCCGGTGACCAGGGCCGAGAACGTCAGGTGGTCCTCAAAAAACAATTCGGCGTCCTGCTGCGGATTAAGGATGCTGAGGCCTGGCTGCTGCTGAACAGCCAGCGGGACCCGAGGAGAATACAGTTCGCGATCCAGACCGGAAGCGAATCCGCGAACAAAGACCTCATGCGAACCCTCAGCCAGAGTCACCGACAGCTGTTCACCGGGCTGACCGTCGGCACGGGGCTGACCTGTGAAGGTCTGACCATCCACCAGCCATTTCAGGTTTTGCACGTTACCGCGAGTGGAAACGGTCAGCAGCTGCGGCTGCAGGGCAAACATGGCCGGCGGTGGCGGGTCAAGCGTAAGACGAACATCCAGGACCTGCAGTTTCACTTCGCGCTCGGCCGGCGCAACACCACCGGTACCGGAGACCGTCACCCTGACGTTACGCGGTCCGGGGGTTTCGTAGCGGTACCGCACCTCGCGGCCCGTCCGCTGGACCCCGTCACCAAGGTCCCAGACAACAGTGGAATCCTGCAGCGCTTCAACGAAAAACAGAACCTCGGCACCCACGGGATAAACCGCATCATCCGCGGGTCGCACCTGCAGGATCTGCGGACGATCACCGGGCAGGAAACTAAGTTCTACAGATTTGACTGTGCCGGCTTCAATATCATAGCCCGGCAGGCTGGGGTAGGTGACATTGAGCACGGCGGAATACGGCTGATCGGCACCGAGAGCAGAGGCGTTGGCGACATCCAGCGGAATCTGGACGTCGCCATCCGTGAGCGGAAAGGTGCCGGAGCGAAACTGCGGGCCAGCGGGGGGGCCAGTGATGGTGTAGGTGGCCTGCAGTCCGCGCAGTTTCTGCTGGGCCTGCGGGGACAGTCTCAAATTGAGTGTCAGGTTTTGCTGCGGTGTCTGTCGCGGATTTCGCAGCAGTGCTTTCGCGGGAGACAGGCGCAGCGCGAGCGAAGGCTGGAAGGGGCGATCTTCGAACTGTTTACCCAGCTTGCCACCACTCGGACCAACCGTTTTGCGCAACAGAAACAGGTTTGGATTGCCGGTCCGGGCTTTACCGGCAAGCTGATCGACATCTGTCTGCTGCTTCGTGCCACCGCTGTTTTCTCCGTCGGTGAAGACCATCAGCGAAACATTGGCACTGGAATTCTGCTCGGCAAGCCGCTGCGCTTCTTCGAGGGCGCGACAGACGTTGTCATAGAGTAATGTGCCGCCACGCGGCGGGGCGTAACCGGCGATCTGATCGAGCAGTTTCTGGCGTTCCTGTTCGGTCTCAAGCTGGCTGACGATGGGGATGGCCATTGTCTGCGGGTCGCCAGGATTCTCATCGGAAAAAATGAGGATCCAGACGCGGGTACCAGGGAGCTGCATTCTGAGAGTTTCGCTGACCTGTTCGCGAACCACGTTCCAGCGAATGCGCGGATCTGTATTGCTGATGGGTTCTTTCATGGACCCGGAGTGATCGATGACCATCAGGAGCGCATCAGGCTGGAAATCGGCCGGCAGCCGGGGAGCCAGCGGGGCATCCTGGCAGGCAGCAAATCCGACGCTGCCGCATGTCAGCAGGCAGACGGCGAAGGCGAACAGTGCCTGCCACAGCAAGTGCGAAACGGTGCGTCGTCCGGCCGTGATGCGACGGGCGTGGCGGAACAGCACGAATGTTGGCTGGTGCATCATGACGGTTTTCAATTTGGTATCAGATCGGGGCCATTGCAGCACGAATTTTCAGCCTGTGCCTGTGACGGTTGCGGGAATCCCTACGCCCAGGAAGACAGTCTGTCCGGCAAATGCCCTGCGGGGAATTCCCGGACTACCCCAACATCCCACCCTGTTTTTTTTGCAAAATCAACCACAGGGTGGGAGGAATGCGCAAAATGGGAGCAAAAATGGTGTTTTGGAGGGTATGACCGCGAACAGCCCCGGAGGCGGGTGAAACCGAGCGTGAAGGCACGCGAGCGACCAAATGTCGCTCGGGCTTTCCAGCCCGAGCACTGCCCGTGCGATTATTACGCTGTCCCCCTCCGCATCCCTCAACGCCCCCTCCCCGTAGCTCGGGCTTTCCAGCCCGAGTTCTGCCCTGTAAACGCAATAGCAACCCTCGCCCCTGGAAGGGGAGAGGGGACGGGGGTGAGGGGTATAATATCACTTCCCTGTCACTCATAAGGACTCAGCAGACTGGTGACCTCACGCGAAGACGCGAAGACGCGAAGGAAGACGCAATTGGTGGTGTTCGAGCACGAGCACGAGCACGAGCACGAGCACGAGCACGAGCACGAGCACGAGGAATCGCCAGAGGTGCTCCCCGTAGCTCGGGCTTTCCAGCCCGAGCACAGCCCTGCACCGCACAGCACTGGCGTGTTTGATTGCCCGAATGCCGTTTCTCCAGGGAGGCTTGCCCCCTCACCCCCGACCCTTCTCCCCCGTTTCACGGGGGCGAGGGGAGGATTGTGTGGTCAGTGGTCAGCCGCGGACGGGAGTCCGCGGGTGTGAGTGCTGTGGGACGAACCGGCGGCATCCATGCCGCACACCCGGGCACTGCCGTGCCCGGCTCGCCTGAACGTCCGCCTGAAAGCACCTTCCCGTAGCTCGGGCTTTCCAACGTAAGCCCCCCGGCCCAGAACACACCCCATTTTGCACCTGGAAAGTCACGTCTTCCGGCCCGGTCGCAGTTTTGTCCCCAACTGTCGCGGGGACCGAAAGATGCAACAGGGCGGGACAGTGCGAGAAAGGCGGGTCGAGGAAATCCGGCATTAAGTTGCATCGCAAGTGCCCTGTCATCAGCTGATCTGCAGCGACTGCGTTGCCGGCATCCTGAACTTTCCGGACACAGCAGCTGGTGAAGCGACTCGCAGTTGATTCTCTGGCAGCACAAACGCAGCGGGTTGCAGAATGGATCAAAAAAATCTGTTTTCGAACAAAGTGTGCCTGCTTTTCATTTGCTGTTCGGCAGCTGGCGGGCGAATATGAAGCACCTCTATGGGGCAGGCTCAACAGGGGCCAGCCCCCGCAGCCCGTAAGTTCAGCCGAACAGTGTGATTCGATGACGCCGTACTCTTCTCCCCCCAGTGCTCAGCGACCCGTCCCTGCCGCCGCCCGTCTGGCGATTGTTGTACTGATGGCAGGTGCGCTGGTATACGGCTGGCAGTCGGCCGATGTCGGGCAGCGCGAATCCGCAGACAGCAGGGCATTCGCCCCCAGTCCGGATTCCGGGCCTGACACAGCTCTGAAAGAGACCGGCCCCGCTTCTAAGGTGCCTTCCGCGCAACTACTCCAGCCTGCAGCAGCATCAGCTGCCCGCACATCGCCCTCGTCAGACTCCACAATTTTCGAAGTGCTGGATTGCACGCCACTGTGGATCATCGGTTCGATTGTCCTCGCATATCTCTTTTTGCGGTCACGCCCGTCGCGGTTGCAGCAGACCATGAGCTGGCTGAATGAGCACGGGGCGATGCTGCTGGTCTTGCTGTTTGTGTTCCTGTTGTCTGCGGCCGCAATCGGTTTTTATGGACTGCGACACCCAGAGACAACAAGTGCAGCGCCGCCAAATTCTGTAAGTGAACGGCCCGCCGGGAACCAAAACGTCCTGCACGATGTTTATCAGATTTTGCAACTGCTGAATTTCAACACGGAAACCGGGCATCTGACTGGGTTTCTGCTGGCAGCAGCGATGGCGGCCGCGTTGATCGCAATTCTTGCCGCGCGAGAAATCCTGCAGGTGCTGTTTTACGATTTCCTGGTGCGACTGCAGCTGTTGCAGGCGGAAAATCACATCGTCGTCTGCGGTCTGGGTCGCCTCGGACGGCAGATTATTGAAACGCTGCTTAGTGGCCAGACACGCGATCGACGACTGATCGTAGTTCTGGAACGAGATCCTCAGAATCCGAATCTGAAATGGGCACGGCAGAAAGGACTGCTGCTGGTTCAGGGGGACGGCGCTGAGACGGAAGACCAGCAGCGGGTCAGAATGCTGGAGGCCCACGAAGTTTTCCTGTGCGCGGGCGCTGATGAGGTGAACATCGCATGTCTGACGGCAATTCTTGAAACGCATAAAACGCAGGCGAACGGCAAACCCCGAACTCCGGTGCTGCGATCACTGCGTTCACTGCTGAAGCTAAACAAGTCACCCACGGATTTGCATCGCCCTCGCTGTTACGCCCACATCATGAATCACGACCTGTTGCGTGCAGTGAGGCTGTTTGAGCAAAAAATTGAACACAACAGTTCCACCGAAAACTCGAACGGGCAGAAGCTCCGGCAGTCAACGCGGCGCCCGGATATCGAAATTTTCAGCACTCCGGAAAGAACAATCTGGAAATTAATGACTGAGCTGGGGGCGGTTAAGGCAGGCAGAACTGACCAGAGCACCGAGGCAAGAATCCAGAACGATGGGGCGCAAATAACTGCCACTGCGGATACGTGGCACTACATTCTGCTGGGATTCGGAGAATTCGGGCGATCACTGGCGATTTCGCTGGCGGAGCATTCGCACACAGAGTCGGGCAAACGCATTCGGATGACGATCTGTGATCGGGATATTGATCGCGGCAAGCGGGCGTTTTTGAGTCGATATTCGCAGTTCTGCATGCCAGACAGAACGGCCGACGGAGACTCAGACTGGTGGAATGATGCGGCCCCCGACGCCTGGTCGTGGGTACAGCCACTCGTGTCACCCGCAGCCGTCCCCACAGAACCAGGCGGAACGAGCAGCCAGCAGAGGTTGCTGCCACTGAGCTGGGTCTGTCGTGCTGATTTTCTTGATTACCACGAGGTTTCCGACGATCTGTTCGTGAATCAACTCATCGCGCGATCGAGTCCTGCAGGCGTAAGAGTAGCGGTGTTCGTATGTTTCGATGATGAAAAAGACAACTTCACCATTTCGCTGCGTCTGCAGCAAAAGTTGAAAGACCGTATTCTGCAGCTGAAATGCCCAAAACCAGATTCTGCCGCAAGTGCCGGAAACATTCCCACAGCCGAATCACTGTCCTGGCCAATTTTCGCCTGGCTGCCCAGACAACTCAAACTGGCAACGCTGCTTGGAGATATCGAGACTCAGCAGGACCGCCAGCAGGCCGCAAACAACACGCGACCAAATCTGATGCCTTTTGGGCAAAACTATGAGAATATCAGCTACAGTGAGATTACCCACAGCTGGCTGGACTGGCTGGCAAGACTGATTCATTTAGTCTGGGACACTGAGGCTACTTGCCCTGCTCATCTGCAGTTAATCAGTCTTGTGAGGCTGAGAGAGGATCGGCAGGCCGACGGTCAGGCGCCGGTTTCGAAAAATCCGTGGGAGCGGGTGTTTCTGCCGCCGTGGCACTCTGAAGAATCCGCCCCGGATACGGCCGCTGTGGATCACTGGCTGACGAATTTTCAATCGATTGACTGGGGACAACTGGAGGCGACAGCAGATCTCAAATGGCGCGACGTAGACGAGAGTTTGCGGTACTCGAATCGTTCAGCCGCCATCCACTCCGTGCTGAAAGCAGCTCCGTTTGGACTGCAGATTGTCGGACGTGCCGACCCGCATGAAATCTGCGCAGCGGTCGGCAAGCTACTGCATGCAGTGACCTACGGACGGCTGCGTAAATTGTCAGAAATGGAACACAACCGCTGGGTCGCTGAGCGACTGCTGGAAGGCTGGTGGTTTCACCTGACGCGTACCGAGCGTACCCGCTGGCAACTCACACCCTTCGAATACCTGACAGCTAACCCAATCGACAGCAAAAAACAAAAGGATACGATGGACCAGCGCGAGAAGGACGCACGCATCATTATGCTGGTACTGGGGCTGATGGCGGCCGGGCGACTGAAGACGAAACCCCTGAACGACAGCTGATGCCCCCCTGGAAACCGGAATCGCACACACTCACGGCAGCCGTTTCACCTGATCGTTATTGTCCAGGTAGTCGGTACAGAAGTCGAAGGCTCGGTGTCCCTGGGCCAGGATGCTGATTTCCTGGAGGGCTTTGGGCGGGCCGGTGCTGAGAAACTCCAGCACAGTGCGGAGAATTTCGTCGGCTGAACGTTCCAGCTGGCCCCGCGCCTGTCCGGTTCCCAGCAGCGGCAGCAAAAGGCTTTCAAGCCCGGTCCTGCGGCAATGTTTCTCTGCAAAGTCCAGCACATTACTGACGCACAGGGCGATGTCCGGGGCGACCGAGAAGCCTTTCATGGGAGTCCCCACGGCAGCGGCCACATGCAGGACCCCGGAGACTCCGTGTGTGGATTTGAGTTTTCCGGCAGAGGTGAGCACGACGGTGCCCGGTGCTACCGTACCCCGTCGTTTGGCCGACAGTTCCTGCTGAATCAGATCCTTTGTGATTCGGCCGGCTCGAGTTTCAGCACCGCTGTACCGAATGGTGGCAGAAATCGAGCGTTCAATCGGGCGGGCCATCTGCAAATGAGTATTCTCGGAATTTACCCAGAGATCGATGTTGCGGATGTTCAGCAGTTCGTCGTTGATGACTCGCAGTGTGTGGGAGTCAGAGCGATAGAGTCCGTAGCGATACGAGCAGGCGGGCTGAGTATCGCTGGGCGGGTGCAGAATTTCCAGTTGCAGATCTTTCAGCACGGGGCTGTCGTTATATCGCGGGTTGACTGCCGAAAACCGCTGCGCTGCCCTGATGCGGTTCTTTAGCCGCTGCAGCGATTCGCGTGCAACGAGCCCGTGTTCATCCACGCTGTAGCCGAACACTTCAAAGTGTCCGACGTCGAACGGCAAATGATCCTGCTCCTGCCGGATCATCAGGGTCACGCCCTGAGCGAGAGCATGGCGAACACCCAGCTCGTACAGCACATTGGCATTCAGCGTGGTCAGATCGGCCAGCACCAGATCGGCATTGAAGATCTGCTCAAACATCCGCTGATGCAGGCTGCCGCCACTGTCCAGCACCTGATCGCTGCGCAGACAGCGATACCCCAGCGACTGAATGGCAGGGACAAACACGTCGTGGTACAGACGATCGAAGTCAACCACCCTGCGTCCGACGTTCTTGCGTCCAAACGGGATGATAAAGAAGCACGTCTTCTCGTGACCGGGCATGGTGAACCTCCTGCGTGACAGCAGAGCCTACCCTGATTCTGGGCGGGTGTCTACCAGTCAGCCCTCAAACGCTTCAGGAAACTGCTGCCTGAGCATGTCCACTCCGCTTCGCACCAGCGAGTCCAGCGAGTCCAGCGGGGCCTTGCGAAGGTCGAGCTGTGCCTCGAGGTCCCTGACAGCTGACCGCGCCAGCTTCAGAGTGTCAGGCAGTGGAGACTGGGCCTCAGAGGCGTGCGTCGCGTCGCCCACAAACCCACGATACCAGTCGTTGGCCTCAAAGAAGTACCTGATGGCGCGTAACTTCCGAAATTCATCCGCCCCCGCGATGCGGAGAGCGTTGATGAAGTTCTCATGGATCCCCTGATCCACTGAGTATTTGCGGCGAATCAGGCAGGTTTCACCAAGCTCTTCAAGCGGCCCCAACAACCCATACACTCGCAGTCGCAGGGTATAGAGCCGAATCCACCACAGAGCACTTTGCGAATTTCCACGCAGCAGCTTTTCCGCCTGATCAAGCAGCGAAACAGCCTCATCCAGAGTGGCTCCGTACAGCCGCAGCAGGTTTTGTCGCGCAGCAGCCGGCACACAGCTGTTCTCAGGCCCGATTTCCTTGCTCATGCCTCCTTTTCTGAGGCATTCTGAGACTCGGGGTGGCACACACACATACTGTTTGCCCGAAACTGATCCTGCGTTTTGTACAACAGCCGAAAAGGAACTTTCGCTGATACCACGATGCTGCTGGTCGCCATCAAGATTTACCGCAAATTCCACACCGACCAGTTTCTTCAGATATCCAGACTGCAGGCAGATCTGATCCTCGAAGCCGCGAATGGAGGCAAACTCGACCGAGTTTACTGCAACGACGGTCGTCTTGCTTCCACCTGATGTCGCACGCTTTGCCTTAGTATCCTGCAGAGAGGGAATTCGAATTTCGGGGATGAATGCCGCAATCCACAGACACTCGGTCAGCCGCACTTCAGCGCGTCTGAGGCAATTGATGGCAGAATCCTGTGGCTGCCGCCACTCAAGCTTACTGAGGATTGCCTGAGCCTCGTTGAGGTGCCGATTGGCTTCAAAAAAACGGCCCAGGTTAGCGAGGCCAATGCTGTAAATAGTGTGCAGTTGAACTCGCATATCCATATCGAAACGCAGTTCAGACGCCGGCAAGTGCTTGCAGAAGTCGATTCCCAGATTGCAGAGCATCGTGGATTGCAGCCACAGCTCCCGATCCACCGTACCCTTTGCATGAAACATCAGTTTCGCTCGACGCAGGACCACGAATGCAGCATCAAACAACGCGCCAATCATACCGTGAACCTGCTCAACTTCTTCGGCGTTCTGCTCTTTCCACGCCGCCTTGGCTCTGGACAGCGATTCGATTGGGTCGACGCTGATCCGGCGGGCAGCTCGTGCACGCGTCCCCTTTTTGGCGACGGCCTCCTCCAGTACATCCTGCATCGCCTTGCGAATCTCACCTCCGCTTTTACCCAACAGCGGTGCAATCAATTCATTGACCGGCCAATTACGGCGGTCGATATTTTCCCATTTCAGATCATTGTCGCGTCGTTTATCAGCCGCAGCCGCGCGAGAGCTGCTGGTGCCAGAGCCCGCTGATCCGTGGGAAGCCCGGTCTTTTCTGCCACCACCGCCCTCAAATGTCAGATCATCACAGATCTCAGTAAGGCAGTCGATAAACTCCCTGATCGCCGTTGTGCGCAGCTTTTCGCTTTTCGTTCGCATGGATTTGGGAACACGGCCCGCTTCGTCCCCAGCACGCAGACTCTGACTGGCCTTCTGCAGATCTTTCTCCAGTTTCGCTCTGTGCTCGCTGTTCATCCACGACACATCAAATGGACTGGACTGCCAAAGCTTGAGGGATGTGCCGGCCAGCCGCAGTGTCTTGCTGGCCTCCCGCAACGCCGACAGAAACAACAAGTGACGATAAATCGACAATTTCCTGAACCCGTCATTTGTCTTATTCGCTGAAGACTTCGAAACGGCCTTGCGGGGACGGGATTTCGGTTTGGCATCCGGAGCGTACTTGCAGGCCATCAGCTGATGATGAACAGCCTCAAGGATGGGCACATGGTGTCCACTTGAGCAGAACGCCTTAAGATACCAGTCTCCTATCCAGAAGTGCAGCCGAGCCCGCATTTCCACGGCCCGATCGTGTCCGCGTTTTGGCCGCAGGGTCACATCGCTTCGTCCTGGCGTTTCATAAAGAAGACGAATACTGTCGAGTTCTTCGATCGCCGCCAGCATCCCGTTTTTCAAATCCCCAAACATCCAGGAAGCACCGCCTGGTTTGTCCAGAAACAGTCCGGCGCTGCGCAGTTGCGCGACCCATACGCTGGTCTCTTCGGCTCGCACAAAATCGTTATCCACAGCCCGAGAATTGTGACGAAACGGGCATTGATAGGTCGCTTCGGAACACAATGCGTTCGGATGCCGCGAGTGACGAAACAGACATAAAGCGTACAGGAAAACGACAAATTTCTCGGCGTTGTCCCGACCAGCAGTTTTTCGGGCCACAACAACAAGTTTGCCGTCTTTGTCAACAGACAGCCTCATGAAGGGGTGCAGGACTTTCTTCAGACTGTCCAGATAAACTGACGAACTGGCCGAAATTTCACGAAACACTGCTCCGTCTGACTTCGAAAGTGCGCCCTTCCGAACTTTTAAGAGTGCGCCCTCCCGAATGTTTGCAAGGATTTCGTCATGCAGCGGTGGCTGCGTCGCAGAGCCTGGAGACCCTCCCTGTACCGATTCTCTGTTTCGCCGAATCTCGGCTCGCCACGGCAACAGCGGCATATAAATGACCTGAACGCCGGCTTCTGCGAGCGATTCAATAAAACAGTGCAAGCCCCTGATCAGGTTCGTATCCTTCCACGCAGACGACAGTAACCCGGCGCTGCTGCCATAGCCGTCACGCCCGTAGATCAGCAGTCGCAACTGACACGCATCGACACGGTAGGCCTCAAGGATCGCTTTCAGATGCCGGGCTATCGCCTCAACACCACCCTTCCAGTTCTCTTCGGCTGTCGACGGCCTGACAAACTCAAGCAACGGCATGGACAGCGGATGCAGCGACACATGCTGGCTTTGAAACACGCCAAAACGGTGCGCCAGTGAACGGAAAAAGTCCCGTATCATGCCGTCAATATCGATGTAGTCGACAATCTCCATCCAGAACACTCGCACACCCTGCTCACGAGACACCGTCTCAGTTGCTATGGCACAGGCCCGCACAACGCCACTCACGGCATCGATGATCACCGGCGAAACAAAAGGAGGGGGGTCCTTGACACCACGATACCACGGCTGCCACAACACACAGACCGCCTCCCGAGCTGCAGTGATGGCTTGCCAATCCTGAGTCAGCGCCCTCAAGGACTGGCCCGTCGCACCCATGATTTTGACCAGACGACTGCTGAGGGAAGAAACCATGGCGTCACGGGCGAGCGCGCGAACATCTTCCGGACGCCCCTGATGACCGATAATCAGCCGGCAGGCCTCCAGCAGGTCCTTCGTTTCCCGCACACACTCCAGCACAGCCGACACTGACTGCTCGGGACTTTCGTAAACTGGGTTTCTGTTAGGTGGCAGGATATGCGAGAATTCGTAAGACAGTCCTCCCGGCGGCAACGACAAATGCAGTCGCTGGTAAAGCTCATAGAGCAGCAGGTCCGGACGCGTCGTCTGCGTGATCCGCAGCCGCCCACGATAATGCTCAGAACGAAACAGATGCTGCACCCGAATTACATCGCTTTGACTGTAGCAGACCCAGTAGATAATCGGACGATCGGCAGCAGATTCCAGCCAGCGTTTGATCATCTGTACGCAGCGATAGTCGGAACCCGAATATCCAATGACCAGCAACCGCCGAGATTCGACCGTTTTGTCGATTGTCGAAAATGGGCCGCCGCGAGTCAGGTAATCGGCAAACGTCTCCAGATCGGCAGCACCAGGCTCGTCGTCCAGCGACAGATCGGCACGCGTGTCGTGAGCCTCTCCGTGCAGCTTCACCAGCGTGTCCTCAGCGGCTACTGTGCGAGCATTCGGCAGAGAACCGTGAGAACTGACGGGCAAGACACGCAATCGCACTGACAGCTGCTGAAAGGCGTCTTCGGTCAGAGTATCAAAGTTCGTGGTCAGAATCGTGTGTATGCGCAGTCCACCGGCCAGATGCGCCAGCATCTTGTGGGCCAGATTGGGGTGACGATCACGAGTAATCGTGGCGTTGAAGGCATCGATGACGGACTGATTGGCGGTGCTGTTAAAACTGAGTCGATCAGGGTCTCTGAGCACTTCAGTGCAGGCCAGAAACTGCAGTGTTTCACGCCAGTCGTGCAGCGCACGAATACCCATATCCTGAATGTGCTGACCATGCGAACGAGAAAAATCCGACATCAGACCTTCGATCGCGAAAGTCGCAGGCTGAGGCATGCCATGACTTTTCAGCAGCAACATGCTGAGCCGACGCATGCGATCGTCCGTCGGTATCTGCTCTTCCGAAGCCAGGATGGCCGGTATGATCGGATGCATCAGAACCGACACCAGACCCTGCGACGGTGATACCGGAGTTTGCACGGCGAGAGATTTGATCCGCCGCTTGTCGCTGTCATCATAGTTGGGCTCGACACGCATCCGCTGACACAGGCCCTTGAACTCCTGCAGAATCCAGCTGCGAGCATCAGACAGCTCCTGCTGGTTCGGCTGAGGCGGCCAGCCCTGCTGCACCAGATTCCAGCGAGCCGCAACACCCTCGCCATGCGTGCGTTTGCGAGTTGCCGGGTCACACAGCACCAGATACGTCGTAAACGCCAGATAATTCGTAAACTCGAAACCTGTGATGATGCCCGAAGGTCGAGACAGACCGCTGCCAATCAGCGGCACAAATCCCCAGCCCGTGTCCGCATCATGGACGATTTTGGTAATGAACTGATGCGGCAGCAGGGGAGTGCCAGAGGCTTCGCTGGTGGTTCCGGGCATGATAAGGCGGGCAGTCCGGGAGAATCAGGAGGGATAAAGAGGCGATTAAGGTACCAGGCAGGAGTACTGCAAACAACCAAAATCTGTCCACCCGTATCGAAATGTGGGGGGTCTTTCGCAGGCGGGATGATCGGCTGCCCCTGGAACGAGCGGGGCGCGGTGCGCTTACAGCAGCCGCTCCGACGTCACCCCACCCCCGCTCAGGAAACGCTCAGAAACCCCCGGCACGGCCCGCCAGACAACCAAAAAGGTTTGCTTTTCCAAGCAAGTTCGGGCAGGATAACAGAACACGGCTTCTGCACCGCCACCCGCTACACCCTGCCCGGATCTGCTCAGCATGCCCGTCACCAGCACCACGCTGTTTCTGTCCGCTGTAACCAGCGAATTTGATGCCGTGCGTGAAGAACTGCGGCAGGTACTCAGTATGCCCGGAGTCCGCTGCGAAACGCAAAAAACGTTGCTGGCTTTCGGCAGCCGCACCCTGCTGGAACTGAACAACTACATCCGTGACTGTGATGCTGTCGTGCACCTCGCTGGTCGTGAAACCGGTGCGCTGCCGGTCGCTGCGGAAGTTGACGAGCTGCTGCTGCAAGTGCACCCGGATCTTCCCGACAGACTGCAGCTGCCCACAACAACCCTCAGGCAGTTCACCTACACACAGTGGGAAGCGTGGCTGGCACTGTATCATCGAATTCGTCTGCTGATTGCCCCTCGCAAAGGCAGTGTACCGGGCGCAGCAGCGGCCGATGTCGGAACCGCATCAGGCTCCGGTGCACTCAGTCAGGCTCAACATTTGGCACTGCTGGCGCAGACCGGACGATTTCCGGACGAGAAGCTGGTGTTTCAGCAAAGCGAAGAGCTCTGTATTTCGCTGCTCAGGTCACTGCGGACACTGCTGCCGGCGGTGCAGCAGCCGATCGCCAATCTGCCCCCGTCAATTGGCAGTCTGTTCAAGGGACGCGACGAAACTTTGGCCGAGTTGCGGCATCTGCTGAGAGGCGGTCGGCAAGCGGGTGCCGTGGGCACGGCCATGGTAGCGATTTCCGGAACCGGCGGTTTCGGGAAAACTCAGCTGGCCACTGAATATGCTCATCTGTTTGCCCACGAACACAGTGCCCTGCTGTTTTTGTCTGCACCGACACCGGAAGAACTGGAAAGCAATCTGGCGAAGCTGGCGGGGGCTTTGAAACTGCATGCCGCCGGTTCAGAGAACCGTGAACAGCAGATTGCAGCGGTGCTGGACTGGCTGGCCAATCCGGCATTTGCGCAGTGGCTGCTGATTATCGACAATGTGGATTCTGCCGTGGCAATGCAGGCGGTGCTGTCCCGTCTGAAGCAGCTGCATCACGGACATGTGCTGCTGACCAGCCGGATTCGAAACTGGCCGCAGTACGTCCGACCGCTGGATTTGCAGGTCCTGCCCGTGGCCGCCGGGGTGCAGTATCTGCTGGAGCGAACGGAGGGCGGCCGGATCGCCCTGCCGGGGGGACCGGCAGCCGATCAGGCGGCTGCCGAGCGGCTGGTCCGCGAACTGGGCGGCATGGCTCTGGCCATCAATCAGGCGGCAGCAACAATTCTGCAGCGGATCATGTCGATCACCGATTATCTTCAGGAATGGCAACAGAACAAAGACGAGCTGCTGCATGATCCGCTGTTCGATCCGCAGCAGACGGGCTATCCCCACACCATGGCCGCGTCCTGCCTGACATCACTGCAGCAGCTGAATCCGTTGCAGCGATTCGTGTTTGACTCGCTGTGTCTGCTGGGACACGCGGCGATTCCGGAACGGCTGCTGCGGGCGCGGCATCCGGATGCAGTCAGCGCGCTGCCGGCAGAGCTGCAGCCGCAGCTGCCCCGACGACCGGAAGATGTGCTGCTGCCGGTGTACGCATTCTGCCTGGCCGAGAGGCCGTACGATGCCGACCGCCTGCTGAACATTCACAACGTGATCCAGGACGCGACACGCCGCTGGCAGCGGGAGCTGCCGGCGGAAGAACAGAGTCAGCGACGACGCTTTGCCGAGGCACTTGTGCAGGCCGACTTTGTGCGACCTGACACCACCGCCAACGGAACTTTGAACATCCTGCCGGAACTGCGGCAACTGCAGCCGCATGTAACAGAACTGTGCCGCTTGCCGCTGGTCCCGCCCCTGTTTCTGGCACGCTGCAGCCGGGTACTGGGAGATGTGCACTGGACCGTGGGCCAGAACACTGCAGCGCTGGAACAGCTGACACAGGCGACCGCGGCCGCTCGCGCAGCCTGCCACAACCAGCTGCCGCAAAGTGCCCTGGAATTGGCCAAAATCCTGAATCTTTACATCTTTGTACGGAATCAGATGGGTGATCGCGACGGCCTGCTGGAGAGCTGCAGCGAAGTGCTGGAGCTGACGTCTGCCTGGGGACAGCATGCCGAAACGGAATATTGCGAGGCGTGGGCATCGTCCCGGCTTGAAGCGGGGCGAGTCTATGAAAGTCTCGGCGACCTGGCTCAGGCGCTGGTGCTGGCCCAGCAGGCACTTGATGTTCGCCAGCAGCTGCTCGAAAAAGAGCCACTCAATCTACAGCACAAAAGAGAACTCGGAATCGCCTGCAATAACGTCGGCAGAATCAGGGAAAGTCAGGGACGCTTTGAAGAGGCCGCTGAACTCTTCAACACAGATCGCGAAATCTGCCTGCAGCTGCTCGAAAAAGAGCCACTC
>Ga0172376_10002030_pt1 | contig 25228 bp, 20 predicted proteins | sample Lak35m_FD_121114 | JGI IMG/M metagenome (GOLD analysis project Ga0172376, IMG submission 121114) | Freshwater microbial communities from Kabuno Bay, South-Kivu, Congo - kab_092012_35m | ecosystem: Environmental > Aquatic > Freshwater > Lake | place: Democratic Republic of the Congo: South-Kivu...
AAGAGTAGTTTCCTGTGTAGAGCGTGATCTTTCCGAAATCGATATCGCACACATGCGTACAAACTGCGTCGAGAAAGTGACGATCGTGCGATACAACAATTACAATATTCTGGTAATCGGCAAGAAAATCTTCCAGCCATGCGATGGTTTCAACGTCAAGGTCGTTGGTCGGTTCGTCCAGCAACAGAATGTCAGGATTTCCAAACAGTGCCTGCGCAAGGAGTACACGAACTTTTTCCTTACCGTTCAATTCGCTCATCAGGCGCGTATGCAGTTCTTCTTTAATTCCGAGTTTGGAAAGCATATCCGCTGCGTCGCTGTCTGCATTCCAACCGTTCATTTCTGCAAATTCCGATTCCAATTCAGAGGCACGTAAACCATCAGCATCTGAAAAATCTGCTTTGGCATACAGCGCATCTTTTTCCTGCATCACTTTGTAGAGTTTCTCATTACCCATGATTACCGTCTGCAATACAGGGAACTCATCAAACGCAAAGTGGTTCTGCTTCAAAACAGACATACGCAATCCGGGTGTAATGGAAACCTGACCTTTGGTCGGATCAATTTCACCGGAAAGGATTTTCAGAAATGTTGATTTGCCCGCTCCGTTAGCACCGATAATGCCATAACAGTTTCCGGGAGTGAATTTCAATTCAACTTCGTCAAATAAGACTCTTTTGCCGTACTGAAGTGTAATGTTGGAAACTGTAATCATGATGCGTTTTTATTGTGAATCGGGGTGCAAAGGTAAGCATTTTCGCTGTGAAAAATCCGGAATCGCCTTTAGAAAACCTTTCATCTCGTATCTTTGCGACTTAACGCTAACCCTATGTTTTTCCCCCGTATTGCTGCATTCTTTGCTGTTCTCCTGATTGCAATTTCAAATTTGTCCGCACAAGGGACAAAAACTTCCGGTGTGGTCAAGGTAAATCCTGCTGATTCCATCAGTGAATTCATGTTGCGCGGTGCTGTGATGTCTTTGGCCGCAGTACAGTCAAAGTATGAATCGCTTGAAGCGGGCAGCAACGGAAATCAGATTCTCAGTCGCCAGAAATCGGGTGAAGCGCAAAATTATTTCAATCAATCGCGTACGTTTTACCGCAAGGTTTTGGTTTACGATTCGCTGTATGCTCCAGCATGGAACAGCTTGGGAACAACGTATTTTCTTCAGGATATTCCTGATCAATCGCTGACTTACTACAAGCGCGCAGTTGCAATCAACCCGAACTACACGGTTGCGATTCTGAATATCGGAAAGGCGTACACTAAAATGGGACAACACGACTCCGCATTGTATTATTACCGCAATTCGGTAAAGGTGGATTCTTCATTTGTTCAGGGATACATTGAACAGGCGCGCGTTTTATCGGAGATAAAAAAAGATAACAGCTCAGCACTTACCGTACTTCAAACCGCTACCAAGTTCACGAAGCAGAATGAGATTCCGTACATCATGATGACGGAAATTCATCTTGCCAATGGTGATTCAACTTCTGCCATGGCAGCAATGGAAAGTGCAGCGCGATTAAATCCCGGTAACGTGGATCGCTGTCTTGTACTTGCTTCCTGGTATGAACGACACGGTGACCAGGCAAAAGCAAAAGAATTACGAACTCTCGCTGACGCAGAACTGAACAGAGTGAAACCGCGCGAGAAAGATCACGATTCCACTAAATAAAAAACGACTGAATTTTCATTCAGTCGTTACCAGCAGACCTGGCATGCTGCTGTAGTTCCGGAACGGAATTCCGGCTCGTATTTTACGCCGCGTCTGACCCGAAATCACGGAATTTCTTCCACTCTGTGTAATGCAAAGTTTCTGCTTTGCGAATGAAAATCAATTCCAGTTTTTCGTTCAGTTCGGGAGATGTGTCCTGACGCTTAAACAATTCTACCAATCGTTCTGCTGCTTCCAATTGAAGCAGATTGCGGCTCGACAGAATACTATTGCTGATTCTGTTAAACACTTCAATTATCTTCTGCTTATCCATAACACACATTTATTGGTTTCTGTAATACTATTTGCATAATCCGTGCCAATCCTTAAAGTGACATTTTTATGCCTTTTTCTTATTAAAAAACGGCATTACACAGGCATTTATTACTTTTAGATAAACAGAAACCCGGATGAAATTTCCTGTTCTTGCCGCAACTTTTCTTTTAGTGCTTTCAGTACATGTGCTGAGTGCCGGAGAGAAAATGCGTGAATGGAAAAAATTGTCGCGACCGGAAAAAGTCTGGACAGCTTTGCATCCGCATAAAGCGAAAATCGTTTACATGTGTGCGATGCGTGCGCGGACAGTAACGGATTCATTGGAAAAAAACGGCGTGCTTACAGATCGAAATGGCGGACAGCTTGATGCATTTCGTCATGCGTATTGGAGTGCGCTGATGATGCAGCAATTTTCAGAACAAACGGTGCGCAGAGTGGGGGAGAATCACGAGAAAGGAAATTACATCGAATTCAGAAAAGGTAAGCTTGAAGATGGTGATCGTTCCGATTCTTTGGCGAGTGTTATGGATCTCCGTAATAACGAATCAGGAATTGAAATTGCAAAAGTGCACGCGGCGAATAAATCCGCATCGTTGATTCAACTGATTATTGAACAAATATGGAACGGCAAGTTGTGCATCCTGAAAAAAGACGCTTTCGGAAATTATCTGAATGCAAAAGACGAAATCATCAATACTCATGATTATAAAAACAAGTGGTATATTCCCAAATGCATTGTCAGCTCAGACGCAGTGCTTGTAAAACATTGAATTGAAACATGAAGAAGATAACTTATTTATTGGCTGCATTTTTTGTAATGAATTTGTTCACTGCTTGCGGAGGCGATGCGTCTAAAGAGAATGCATCATCTGTGGCGAATCCTGCTGCGAAAGCACCAACGGTCAGTGAAGACGACCCCGAAGCTTACGGACGTAAACTTGCGGAGTTGGTTATTGCAGGTGATTACAATGCGATTGATCAATTGATTATTTCTCCGGATGCGATGAAAAACGCTGTGCGCTCTTCAAATGTTTCTCCGGCAGGTAAGGAAGCGGCTATCAGTCGTGCAGATTCCGAAGTAATGAAAATGCACGGTGAAATTCGTGCAGGCGTGGATACGATTCGTGCACGTGCTATGCGAAATGGATTTGCCTGGGAAAACGCAAGCGTGAAGCAGGTGATTCCGGAAGTGGATAAATCACGTGGATTTGAAATGCTGCGATTGAAATGCATTTTACAATGCAACGGCGTGGAGACCTACTTTACTGTAACCGATATTGTGGGGACAGATAAAGGCTGGAAGCTGGCCGGTTATTTTTTCTACGGCGATGCACCTGCAGGAAGATAAAATTACTTCGAACCCAGAAAAAGTCGCTTGATCGGCGAACCGTTTCCGCCTTTATTGAATACACCGTGCTCCGCGCTGCGGACATCTTCAATGGTGTAAAATGCATTCGGTTGTATCTCTTCAATACGCGATAGAATTCCTTTGATATCTTTTCTCGCAACAATTGTGAACAGCAATTTCACCGGTCCTTTTGCACCAGTTCCATCAACAACGGTTAATCCGTGATTCGATTCGCGCAACATGCGAACCAACTCCTCACAATCGGATTCGGAAGTGATAATGCGGATTACCTGATTGCCTAAAGCCAGTCGTTCTTCAATGCGCATGCCCACGTAAGTACCTGTTGCAAATCCACCTGCCCACGCCAGATACGCAACCCAATTGTCAACGTGTCCCATCACTTGCTTCATGGCAATAAGCCAGATCAGCACTTCGAAAAATCCTACGAACGGAACAACTTTACGAAATCCTTTATGAATGAAAATATTTCGCAGCGTTGCAAGAGTAACGTCCGTCAAACGCGACAGAAATATCAGCAGCGGAACTATTACCCAATTGAGAAGATCGTCAGACATTGTAGCATTAAATGTGACAGCAAAAGTGCTGAATATTTCCGGTAATGGAAATTCAATTCCGATGAAATGCTCAATTCAAACTACTGACGGATCAGAACCCGGGTTTCCGTTAAAGTTCCGGATTGCAAACGAACATAATAAACGCCGGCACAGCAATTTGATAAATTGAATTGGGCGCTTTGTTGTCCTGCTGTCAGATTGCTCCGCTTTTGCGATTCTACAATTCTTCCGAGTTCGTCAATGAGAAGAATTTCCGCATCTCCGTTTTTCGGAAGCGTGTACGTGATATTTACCTGATCCGTTGCCGGATTCGGAAACACATTCAGACTCATCGAAATCACCGAATTGTAGTTCTCCGGAACTGTTACAATATCATTCACGCTTGTAATAGTTGAGGAATAAATTCCGTTCGCATGTGTTGCCAATACAACTGTTCCGTCTGATACACGGTAATCAATCATGTCGCATACAACGGCACCGATCGTGTTTTCTCCCTGACGTACCCAAACGGTTGAAGTTCCCATCACTGTATCTGTTGCGTAAAGCCCCGTGCTGGTTGCTGCGAGATAAACTTTGCCGTCACTTACAGGGATTACAGACAACCAACGCACGGAAGGACCGTTTCCGCCTCCTGATGTTGTGGCTTCCAGATTTCCTGCGGCTTTCACCCATGTAGCTCCGGCATCTGTCGATTGATAAATACTGTAAGTGGAATAATTCGAAAACGCTACCAGAACTTCGTTGCTGTCATTCGGATTCGTTGTAATACAACTCACAAATCCGTTTTGCGGAAAATTGGTCGGAGAAACTTCCACCGGTGTAGGTGTGCCGGTATTGGCATTGTCAACACGGAAAACCCGCTTCTTGTCTGTTCCGTAGTAAACGCGATTCGCCGGTGTCTTACACACATGAAGTGCGGAAATGAAAACATTCGCTTGCGGAACGGAATCATTCCAACGAACCCAATTGGTGGAAATGGAATCCCATTGATTGTCTACAGGAATTTGTGAAAGATCATCGTTTCTCCACAGGTATTTTCCTCCTGCGAGATACATCACGTTCTGATTGTTCGGATCGAGCATGAACGGATTGATGAACTTATAATCTTCGCCACCAATAGGATCGATACGTCGCGATGCAGTTACATTGCCGCTGGCATCCAATGTTTGTTTGTTCATCTTTCCATTCTGAATGGAACAGTAATACATCGCTCCGCCGTTTTCGATCTGCACATAGCTTCCGTCTCCTCCGCGAATCTGTTGCCATGGCGATGTCAAGGTGTTGTTGTTCGTCCACCACGTTCCGTTATCCTGCGCACCAGCTGCGATGATATTACTTCCGTTTGTTCCGTGATCAATCGCAATCGTGTAAAACTGGGTGGTGAAATATCCGTTGTTCAATGAACTCCACGTCACCGCAGGCGCCATTACATCATCCGTTCTGAAAATTCCTCCATCGTTGGCATTGAACAAAACATTCGGGTCAGAAGGAAGAAATGCCAATACGTGATTGTCAGGATGGTTGTTCGGATAACTTCCGATGAAAGGGAAGTCCGTAAACAATTCATATCCTCCGATCATTTCGGTATTCGACGTGTCGTTGAAACGATTGGTATTTCTGTAAGTATTCGTTCCGCCGATGATCACGGTATTCGGATCATTCGGTTTTACAGCAACGCACAAATCGTATGATCCCTGCGCATTGAAATCGCTGAACTTGCCCCATTGCTGTCCGGTAGGCAGATTCATCGACAGATCTTCCCACTGTCCGTTTGCGCCTGATCCGTCGCCACCCAAATAGGTGTAACGCCACAATGTATTGTATTCAATACTTCCAAGGAAATTGGTATCGGGCATTCCCAATCCTTCACTGTTACCGAGAAAATAAATTTCGTTTTCATTGGAAGGATTGATTCCCATTACAACACGATTGCAAAGCGAATCACCAAACAGAGAAGTTGAAATGCGAGCCCATGTTGCGCCCTGATCTTTACTTCTCCAAATGCCGCGTTGCGGACCGTCAGAACTTAGTGTGGCGTACACAATTCCGGAATCACGCGTTACGGCAATATCTGTGAAGTAAGAGTATGCACTCAAACTTCCTCCGCGAATAACACTCCAGTTTGTTCCTCCGTTAATGCTCTTGTAAATGCCTCCGAGATTCGCGGCATACACAACGTCGTTTACGGTATCCGAAACATCAACTGCCAGGTTCCATTGGAAATCCCAGAATGATTCAAATGTTTGCGGTGTATTTGTAACCGTTGGTGTCACCGGCGACCATGTTGCTCCGTTATCGGTACTCTTCAACATTCCGTTTCCAAGAAAATACGCACTGCCACCGCTTGCAGATTGTCCGTAAGCTTCGCCGGAACCTGCATACCAAGTTGTTTCATGACCGGGACGTTTATCCTGCTTTATGCAACTGATGCCATGATATTCCAGCAAGGGTGTAACCTTCGTCCAGGTGGTGCCGCCGTCGTTGGTTGACCAAATTCCTCCACTGGTAGAACCGGCAATCATGTGCGATTCATTGGTTACATCAATTGCGAATGCCCGTGTACGTCCTCCAACATTCCATGGTCCGCGTTGAACCCAAGGCGCTTGAGGCATTCGGTTCGGATAACGACTCAGAATCTGTGCATCATTGGGCAAGGTTGCGGAATATGCAAGTTCTTTCTCACGAATGTGTTCCGGTATTTTTCCGTCCGGACCGGCCAAGCGTTCCAATTCATAGCGCTGGCGACCGGAAAGGTTTTCCTGCATCGGGTCTCCGCCGATCGCTGTGGATGAATCGGATTTGACAATGAGCAATGCTGTTAATGCGGCCAGAATTGCCGTAACGGATAATATTTTTTTCATCTGAGAAAGGTTGTTACCAAAAATAACGGAAATTTGCGTCCGAAATGGCAACAAAATCTCTTCTTCGTATGGGGCAAATCAGTTCAGTATTGACTGCAACGATTGGCGTATTCTTATTGGCAGGCGGCGGATCTGTGATGATCAGCAGTTGCGGCGATAAGGCAAAAACAGATTCCACGGATGTTGTTCAAGGTGAAGCAAACAGCAAAGAGGATGTGTTGAAGATTCTGAACGGTGGTTGGGTAAACGCAGAATATGTTGATGCACTCAAACGCGTCCATTCTCCTATGTTCGCTGCAGAAGCAGGTCGTCCTGTACAGGAATTGAATTTTGATATTTCAAAAATGAAAGGCGATACCGTTTACAATTCAAGCGGTCGTTTGAATTTTATCGAAGGAACCCGTTATGATCTCATTGTTACCGAATCTGCAAACGGTGTTTTGATTTCCGTGAACGATGGAATTGAAGGCAATGGTGAAATCAAAGTAACGTACAAGCTTACCAATGACGATACATTGCTGGCTTTCATCAATTCAAAAAACAACGATACAACCTGGTACACAAACCAGTTTAAAACAGTGCCGCGTAAAGGCGATCTTCCTGTGAGCCCGTTGGAGTTTTGTGTAAACAATGAATTGCTCGCAGGCGAATGGACTTCTTCTTCCGGACAGAAAGTAACGTTCAATGCAAACGGTACTGTAACCGGTTGGGATGCCTGGACGATGTACAGTCTTGAAGTCGATAAATTCGGAATTGAAGTACAGCCGGATGTGATTTCTGCCTACAACGACAAAAAAGGTGCGACTTACGTCTACACGCTCGACAACGGAAAATTGTCGGTGTATGAATACATGTCGGAAGGCAATGAAGCGTGGACGCGCGGTAAATTGGTTGCCGAGTTCACCCGCTGATCTGTTCAGTAGATTTTTCTCAGCTTCTCGGCGATCTCGTAAACAGCAGGACAAACCAACGTATTTCTGTACGTCAGATCCATAATCTGCACAACTTTCTTTCTGTTGGTGTGCGGGTATTCACGACACGCGTCCGGACGACTTTCATAAATCGAGCAGTAATTATCAGATCCAAGAAAAGGACAAGGAGCTTCGTTGAGCACAAAGTCTCCGTCTTCGTCCATGTGCAGATATTTCTGCAGGAAATCTCCTGTTTTCATGCGCAGATGTTTTGCTGCACGGTCCATATCACGCTGATAAAAAATAGGAGAAGTGGTCTTGCAACAATTGGCACATTTCAAACAATCGATATGTTCGAAAGCTTCATCATGAAATTGATGCACGTGCTGATCCAGATCTTTCGGTTTCGTGCGTTTCAGTTTTGCGAAAAGCTTTTTGTTTTTGCTTTCTGCCGCTGATGCTTTATTCCGGAAGTCATCAAGATTCATAAGCAAAGATAATGCGAACGTTTCACTTCAGTTGCCGCGCCATAACCGGAAAAATCTCCTTTTCCCATAACGCATATCCTTTTTCTGAAGGATGCAGATTATCATCACTAATCAGCAACGGATCGTTTTTTACCTGCTGAGAAACTTCGAAAATGTCTACGCATTTCAGGTTGCGTGATGCCGCTTCCGCTTTGATGATTGCGTTGAAGCCCTGAAGTCCAGCGGAAATATCTCGTCCGTTTCCATAGAGTTTTCCTGATTTCGTGAGACTGAAATCGGGAACAGTAAGCAGAACAATATTTGTTTTGACTTTCAGATGCGCCTGAATCGTATCCAGAACATAACGAAGATTTTTCGTGAATCCTGCGGAGTCATATCCTGCAATCCAATCGTTTGTTCCGATACAAATGGTTACGAAATCCGGTTTCTCCTTGAAGAAAACAGGCAACTCATAATCGATGAGATCCTGACACGTGAATCCGTTGCGCGCAGGATTTTTCACCATTCGGAAATTGAAACCTGAATCCGCCATGTGGCGCGTAAGAAGTTCCGGCCATGAATTTCCATCCTCAGCACCGGTGCCGATCGTGTAGGAATCGCCAAGCGGCAAGTACTTGATTTCATCGCTTTCAGATGTACTGATTTCGGAGTTCATGCACGACAAGGATACGCTTAACATGAGAATAAGAACGACGAATCGGATTGCAAAGACGGGCTGGATCATCGGGTTCTGATTAATTCATTGAAATATACGCGATTGAACGCTGTGCGGATTTGACTGAAAACGGGAATTTCTTCTTATTTTCGCGTGCCTCTTTCAGAGGACACACCTTTAAACTATCATTTCATGAAAGTTGGAGTACCATCAGAAGTATCACCCGGCGAGTTGAGAGTTGCAGCAACTCCGAAAACCGTAAAGCGTTTGCAGAAGCAAGGCTTTGAAGTTTACATTCAGCAGAATGCCGGTGTCAAGGCAAATTATTCCGATAAGGAATTTGAAGAAGCAGGAGCGAAGATCGTTCCAAGTGCTGCCGATATCTATGGTAAAATGGATATCGTTCTGAAAGTAAAAGAACCAACCACAGAAGAAGTGGGCACGATGCGTGAAGGATTGGTTCTTCTCAGCTATTTGTGGCCTGCACAAAATCAGGAACTGCTTCAGAAACTGGCTGAACAAAAAGTGAACGCCGTTGCAATGGATTCCATTCCGCGTATTTCACGTGCGCAGAAAATGGACGTGTTATCGTCAATGGCAAACATTGCCGGTTACCGTGCGGTAATCGAAGGCTCTTTCCACTTCGGTCGATTCCTGAACGGACAAATCACTGCTGCCGGTAAAGTAGAACCTGCGAAAGTTCTTGTGATCGGTGCCGGTGTTGCCGGACTTGCTTCAATCGGTGCGGCTAATTCATTGGGCGCGATTGTACGAGCATTCGATACACGTAAAGAAGTTGCGGAACAGATTGCATCAATGGGTGCAAGCTTCCTCACTGTTGAAATCAATGAAGACGGAGCAACAGCTTCCGGTTACTCAAAAGAAATGAGTAAAGAATTCATTGAGGCCGAAATGAAATTGTTCCTCGAACAGGCGAAAGAAGTTGATATCGTTATTACAACGGCTCAGATTCCGGGACGTCCTGCTCCGAAATTGTGGCTCGATTATCACGTTGAAGCAATGAAGCCGGGTTCAGTGATTGTGGATCTTGCTGCTTCTTCAGGCGGTAACTGTGCACTCACGAAGAACGGAGAAGTTTATACTACGCCTAACGGTGTAACAATCGTTGGTAAACTGAATCAATTGCCGACGCAGGCTTCACAGTTGTACGGAAACAACCTCTGTCACTTGCTCGATGATATGGGCAAAGCCGAGAAGTTTAAGATCGATATGGAAGATGCTGTTGTGTCACGCGCAATGGTGACGTACAACGGAAAAATAAATTGGCCTCCGGCTCCGTTGCAGGTTAGTCCTACTGCAGGTGGCGGTGCTAAAAAAGTTGTTGCACCAACTGCGGAAGAAACTGCAAAGGCAGACGCAGAAGCAGCGAAGAAGAAAGCAACAACCACGCTTATTTCATTGGCAGTGATTGGAGCATTGCTCTTACTTGTTGGTAAATATGCGCCATCAGAATTCATTCAGCATTTCACGGTATTCGTACTCGCGATTTTCGTGGGATGGCAAGTGATCTCCAATGTATCGCATTCACTTCACACGCCATTAATGGCTGTAACCAACGCAATCAGCGGTATCATCGTTACAGGTGGTTTGTTGCAAACGAAAAATGATCCGGGCAACATCATGACCATTCTTGCAACAGTTGCAATTCTGGTAGCGAGCATCAATATCGTTGGTGGATTCGTAGTGACTCATCGCATGTTGAAAATGTTTAAAAAATAAGAACGTATATGTTTATCGCTAAAGAAATACAAACAGCAGCATACTTATTTGCGAGTATCCTGTTTATTCTGAGTCTAAGCGGACTTTCCTCACAGGAATCTGCTAAACGCGGCGTTCTTTACGGAATCGTCGGAATGATCGTTGCCATTTTCGCTACGGTAATGGGAAAAGGTGTTGAAGGACAAGTTTTCATCATCGCTGCAATTGCTGTTGCTTCTGTAATCGGAATTCTGGTTGCTCGCAAAGTGGAAATGACTGCCATGCCGCAGCTCGTTGCAATTCTTCACAGCTTTGTTGGTTTGGCTGCGGTTCTCGTCGGTATCGGTTCGTATCTCGATCCCGCTACTCAGGCATTGACCGGTGCAGAACATACGATTCACCTCGTGGAAGTATTCGTGGGCATTTTCATCGGCGCTATCACATTCACAGGTTCAATTGTAGCGTGGGGCAAACTCGATGGAAAAATTCCTTCCAAACCTTGGAGCTTCGCGGGATTGCAAATCATGAATCTGATTCTTGTAGTTGCGAGTGTTGTTCTTGGTGTTTTGTTCTGCAAAGCAGAAGGAACAAGCGGATTGCTGTATCTCGGAATCATGACAGCTATTGCATCATTCGTTGGTGTGGTGCTCGTTATGGCAATCGGTGGCGGTGATATGCCGGTGGTTGTTTCCATGCTGAATTCCTATTCAGGTTGGGCAGCAGCTGCAGCAGGTTTCATGCTGAGTAACGACTTGCTGATTGTTACTGGCGCGCTCGTTGGAAGTTCCGGTGCGATTCTTTCCATGCACATGTGTCACGCAATGAACCGTTCTTTCTTCTCCGTGATTTTTGCAAGCGCAAGTCTCGGACCAAAAGGAGAAAAGAAAGCAATCGAAGGTGAAGTAACAGCATTGAATCACGAAGAAGTTGCGAACCTTTTGAAAGAAGCGAAATCCGTTGTAATCGTTCCGGGTTACGGAATGGCGGTGGCGAAAGCACAATATCCTATTCATGAATTGGTGCAGACGTTGCGCAGCGCAGGTAAGAACGTACGTTTCGCAATTCACCCTGTTGCAGGTCGTTTGCCGGGACACATGAACGTATTGTTGGCAGAAGCAAACGTTCCATATGATATCGTTCTTGAAATGGATGAAATCAACGACGATATGCCGGACACCGATGTGGTAATGGTAATCGGCGCGAACGACGTTGTAAACCCAAGCGCACAAGACGATCCTGCAAGTTCAATCTACGGTATGCCTGTAATCGAAGCATGGAAAGCGGAGAAATGTATCATCATGAAGCGTTCAATGTCTGCAGGATATTCCGGCGAAGACAATCCGCTCTTCTACAAACCGAACTCAGAAATGTTGTACGGTGATGCGAAAGCGAGCGTAGAAAAGATTCTGAGCTTCCTGAAGTAGAATTTCGGATCAAGTATAAACTAAGAGTCCCGTTTTCATTTGAATGCGGGACTTTTTTTTATTACGAACAATTTATCGCTTCAGAAACGGCGTCTTAAATTCTTTCCCTTCCTGCTGAACCACCACATTGTAGCATCCGTCACTCAAAGAGGAAACGTTTACGGAACCTCTTCCCAGGCCGTCTGTAGTAGTTGTTAATTGCATTACACGCTTCCCTTGCATGTCGTAAATCTTGATTGTACAAATTCCGCGCAACGGCGATTCAAATGATAAAATATCTCTCGCAGGGTTCGGATAAACAGAGAACGATGTCGGCAATGCGGATTCAACTATATTATTTACAACCGCGCTGTCTGTGATCAGCCAATAATCCGGATCGAAAATCAGATCTGTTGGTGTGAAGCCGAGCGGAATGGAAAACTGCTGACCGTTCGTGTTGTATTGTACGCGGACAAGCGTGTCTTGCGTGGCGTTCTTGAAATACAATGGCAGCGGCAATTCATAAAAGTTCACAGATGGATGTGATTGCGTTTGATTGATCGTTACGACCGCTGTGTCGCCTGAATTCAAATGCCAACTCAATTGATACGAAGGAAATCCTTCTCCGTAATACCAGTCGGAAAAATACCAATTCAGATTCTGTCCGCTTGATTGCTCAAAATGCCATTGCAATTGTGCCGTTCGCGCAAATCCGAATTGCAGCGATGTATCGTTAATGAAATTATACACTGCCGCAAACCAGGCACTGTCACCAATTACCCAGCGCAATTGATGTAACACCATGGCGCCTTTGGAGTAGGAGAGACGTGCATCGAAAATGCGACTGATGTTCGTTGTGTCGTCAACAAAAACAGATCCATCAGGCGCAGAAACCGTGTGATCAATTTTTCCTTTGATATACGGCTTCCAATACAAGGTCGGTGCATAACGTTCGTAACACAATCCTGTGAGATATGTCGCAAATCCTTCATTGATCCAGATGTCTTCCCAACTGCCGCAAGTCACTTTATCTCCGAACCATTGATGCGCCAGTTCATGTGCAAAGAGTTCATACCAGAATCCTCCAATGAATGTGATGGTGGTATGTTCCATTCCTCCACCGAAGTTGCATTGCGCATGACCGTATTTTTCATCTGCGAACGGATAGAATCCGAATAAGGAATCAAACAGAATCATTTGTTGAATCACATCAGGCGTTGCCGCTGCAGCCCAAGCTGAATCTTCCGGATAGATGTAGTTCACGACTTCAACAGTATCACCATTGTCGTAAACAAAATCGCTGTACACAACGTAATTGCTCACTGCGAAACAAACGAGATACGCTGCAATCGGATGACGATGCTTCCACGTCCATTGGCGTTGAACAGCGAACGTCACATCATTCGTGAGAATTCCGTTGCTTGCCACTTCATACCACAATGGTGCGGTAACAAGAATATCGATGGAATCAATCTTATCATTCAGATCCTGTTTGCAAGGCCACCAGTTTTTTGCGCCGTATGGTTCGGAGAGTGTCCACATCACCGGATCATTATTCGGTCCGTGAACGGAAAGGTGAAAACCACGCACAGACGTGTCCGGAGCGCCGTGATAGTAAACCGAAACGGAATCAATGACATTGCCGGGCAAAGCAGAAACGAATTGACCATCCAGAATTTCATTGTTGTGCGTAAAAGAAAGTGGTGTGTGATGATGAACGATACTGTCGACAGTCAACGCAACCGAAAGATCAAACTGAATATTCGAAATGCTTTGATTCGGTACAAAGTAAGTTGTGATTTTTCCGTCAATGTAATTCACCAGCGGATCTACTTGCCATTCGCAACGTTGGTAAACAAAGTCGGAATTGTTGATTGCCAGAATTTCCGGCAAAGGCGTGTTGGCTGAATTCCGTTTACATTCTGCCTCTGCTATATCATGCAAGGGATATTGCGCCTGTAAATGAGCTGCAGCAAAAATAAAAAGTGACACTAAGGTTTTCCGAAGCATGACTGAAGTTACGAAATCCTGGCATAACACGCCACGCACTTCTCAGGTCTCACTTCTCAGGTCTAATACGACATCCCGAGATTATAAAACACAAACGACCAAATATCCGCCCACTCTTCAATCTGCTTTGCAGTGGGTTTGCCCGCACCATGTCCCGCATTCTTGTCAATGCGAATTAAAATCGGTGCATCGCCTTGCTGATTCTCCTGCATCGTTGCAGCGAACTTGAAGGAATGTGCAGGTACAACACGATCGTCGTGATCACCGGTTGTAATCATCGTTGCAGGATAATTAGTCTTCTTTACATTATGCAACGGTGAATATTTGAAAAGACAATTGAATTGTTCTTCGTTCTCGCTCAAACCGTAATCGCTTGCCCACGCACGACCGATTGTGAAGCGATGATAACGCAACATATCCAACACACCGACTTGCGGAATGCACACTTTGAATAAATCAGGACGCTGCGTTTCCACTGCACCGATCAGCAATCCTCCATTGGATCTTCCTGTTACAGCCAAACGATTACTGTTGGTGTATTTTTCTGAAATGAGAAACTCAGCTGCTGCAATGAAATCATCAAACACATTTTGCTTGTTGCAGAGAATTCCTCCCTGGTGCCATTTCTCTCCGTATTCATCGCCTCCGCGAATGTTTGCTACTGCGTAAACACCGCCCGACTCCAGAAACACCGCGCGGTCAATTCGAAACTCAGGTGCATAATGCGAATTAAATCCGCCGTAACCGAAAAGGAAAGCAGGATTGTTTCCGTCCAATGTAATTCCTTTCTTGTGAGTGATGAACATCGGAACTTTCGTGCCGTCTTTGCTCGTAAAGAACACTTGTTTGGTTTCGTAATCATCCGATTTGAAATCGCACTTCGGCTGGAAATACAATTCTGATTTTCCGGTTTTCAGATTGTACTTGTAAATAGTAGGCGGTGCAGTGAACGTACCGATACCCACAAATACCAAACTGTCTTTCTTGTGTGCGCTCAGTTCGTTTACAGAACAGATGTCTGTATTGCCGCATTGAATATCACCTTTCTTTACACCGGCTCTGTCGAAGATTTCGAGTTTCGATTTTACATCTACCAAATAATGTACGAGGTAACAATCCGGCGCCATGGTAATTCCCACCATGTAGTTCTGTGCTTCAGGAATAATGGTTTTCCAGTTTGCTTCTTCCGGTTTCGACAAATCAATTTCCACCAACTTGAAATTCGGAGCTCCGTGATCGGTACGCACAATCATCTTGCCGTCGATAATGTCGAGCACGCCGTATTCATCAGCTTCATCTGCCAATGCAACAATTTCCTTGAACTCTGAATTCGGTTTAGTCAGATCTTTTACGATCAAACCGTTTCCGTGCGTTGAATTCGAACTGTAAAGTATCAGCCAGTTTTCATCATCAGTTACTTGCGATCCGAACATGCGATCAGGATGCGCTGCGTCTTTGTACATCAACTGATCTTTCGATTGATCGTCACCGATTTTGTGGTAATACACTTTCTGATTCTGATTGGCATCAGACAATGCACTTCCGTCTGCTTTCGGTTGATCGAATCGTCCGTAGAAGAATCCGTTTCCTTTCCATGCTGCTCCTGAAAATTTGATCCATTGCAAATGGTCGGAAAGTTGTTCCCCGGTTGTAATGTCTTTCACATAAAATTCTTCCCAATCAGAACCGGCTTTGCTGATGGCATATTGATAATACTTTCCATCATTCGATGTTGATCCGCCACCGAACGAAACAGTACCGTCAGCAGAAAGTGCATTCGGATCGAACAGCAGTTTCTCTGTGCCTCCGAGTGTGTCCACAAAATATTCTACAGACTGATTCTGCAATCCGTTGTTTCGTGAATAGAAATAACGGGAACCTCTGCGATACGGAGCGCTGCGCTTCTCAAAATTCCAAACTGCACTCAAACGATCTTTGATCTTATCGCGGAAAGTTATTTTCGACAGATAATCAAAAGTGAATTTGTTCTGCACGTCAACCCACGCCTTGGTGGAATCGGAATTGTCATCTTCCAGCCAACGATAAGGATCGGTAACTTTTACGCCGAAGTACGTATCAACGGTATCTACTTTTCGGGTTACGGGATATTTCATTTTTTCACTTGAGCCGGAATCACTTGTGCATTGTGCGAATGACATTGCAATAAGTCCGGATACTGCCAAATAGCGTTTCATATTTTCTGTTTAGAGTGAATCAAATTTAAGGGATTCCCCGTTGCTTCAAACATGCGTGTGATGAGCGGATTCCGACTGGTTTTTGCGGTATTCTGATCGTTTACCGGTCCTTACAACCTCAATTATCACGTTTTAGTGACGCTTAACTTTCTATTTTTGTAAGACTTCAATTTACGTATATGGAAAGTGCAAAAAAGGAAAGAACACAACCGAAAACACAGAAAGTATTCCGCCTGTACAACGGTGAATGGGATGAAGTGGAAGAGAATGAAACTCCTGATGTGAGTGCTTATAAGCTTACTTACGATCGCGAGTTTACGCGTGATGGAGAATTAGTATTTGAAATTGAATACGATCCTTCCGGCGAGGAAGTGCAGAAGCAATTGAATACGTACAACGAACAAGGTAAGATTGTGCGTCATGAATTGTATAACGAAGGCAATCTGGCAGAGACGATTGATTTCACCTACGATGACAAAGGTCGCGTTGCGACGGAGTACCGTGAGTTTGAAGAAGGTTATCCGCTGCGCACGATTTATAGTTACGATGACAAAGATCGTATTGTAGAAAAGCGCGTGGAAGATACGGATGAAGAATTGGAACGTCGGGAAACTTTCGAATATCATTCGCAATGGAGCGACAAAATTACCCGCAAGGTGATTTACGACGAAGAGGATGAAATGACGCAGGAGGAAATCAGTGAGTTTGAAGAACGCGATAGGGAAGTGAAAACCAAATCGCTTTTGACGATTGATCATGCGATGAACATCACACGTAAAACGGTTTTCTTTGATTCGAAAACGCGGGAAGATAATATTGCTTATGTCGTTTACAACGAAAAAGACAAAGCGCTTGAATTGTTCAGAATTGTACACGACGAGAAGGGGCGGGAAGTGGAAGAACGATCGGAATCTGTAAATTCTTCAGAGAATTACGAAGTGTTTTATACCTATGACGACAACGACAGAGTGATTCTTCAGGAACACCGTCAGGGCGATCGTATTCTCAGCAAGCACAATCGTCGTTTCAACGATCGCGATTTGCCTTCATTCCATGCGTTCCGCTCGCACAGCAGAGGAATGTATGTGGATTATTTCGAGTATTCGTATTTTGATTAGTCCTGTAGCAAGTGGAAAATTTAACCGCAGAATTTCTACTGCGAAAGTTGCAAATGCAATATTGCAAATGCGAATTACGTTAACTGTTTTGGTTTTGATTTTTCTGATGAAAAATGTCAAAGCCAATTCGTCGGATTCCGTCATTTCGACAGTGCCGCGAATTTCAATTACAACTATCCCTGTTCGTTTGATTTTTCGCGATATCAATCTCGGTGTCGCGATTCGCATCAACGATTCTCAGACTTTTGAAACGCGTTTGGGCTGGGTACATGACAATAAGTATTTGCATCGCATGCTCTACGAGCCCGCATTCACTTCAACGGAAATGAATTACCGCGGACCTTCCGTTTATTTTCAATGGAACAAATGGAAAACAGCGCGTTCAGGGAAGTCGTTTTACTTCGGATTCATTGCCGGATATCGCTATCTGTTTTACACCGACAAAACAATGTGGATGGGCGGTTTCGGTGGAAGCAGTTACGGTGAAGAATTGTTGTTGTCGCAATGGCGCAATGATATTTTTCTGCTCGGCAGCATGGGCTTGAAGACAAGTAAAAACTCAACAGGTGAAGTTTCTGTTGGCATACGCGTGAATTACACGCACACTAACGTAGTGGATACAAAATTTCATCCCGTTTTTGTGGTGGCTGAGGAATACGAAGAATACAAGCGAAATTCCATCAACGGTTCACCGTACAGCGAAGGATGGGGAATTCTTCCTGTGATTCGTTTTACTTCAAGAATCGGTTGGTTCAATTGGTAGCATTATTCAAAAATAACATTACCGATTTTTATCACCACACGTGTTCCGCAACCTTCTCCGTTATTGTCGGTAAGATCAATGATTTCCATTGAGCTGATCGGTTTCCCGTCTTCATTCATCTGCTTCAGTCGTTCGCGCGTAATATCCAACGCTGCCGACTTGTGATCTTTGCGAATTCCTGCTTCGTATTCCGCAGCTTTCTTTCTTCCCACACCATTGTCTTCAATTTCGCAAACGATGTAACGCTTGTCGTCTGTTTCTCCTTCGATAATGAAACGAATGAAAAGTACGCCGCCTCCTTCCAACTTATGCTTCAAACCATGAATGATCGCATTCTCCACGAAGGGCTGAATCAGCATTACGGGAATAAATGTCGACTCATGATTGATACGTTCATCAATTTCAATTTGCGTTGTAAAACGATTTCCCTGACTTATCGCTTCAAGAGCCGTGTAATTGTAAAGCAATTCTGCTTCCTGCTCAATGGTCGTGTACGAGTTTCGCGAATTCTCTAATGTCATGCGCATGAGCTTGCCGAATTTTGCAAGATACTTTCTCGCTTCTGCAGAATCATTCATGGCAATATAACCGTTGATGGATTGCAAAGCATTGAAAATGAAATGCGGATTCATTTGAAGTCGCAAAGCTTTCTGCTCAAGCTCAAGAAGGTTCTTCTCCATTTTTACTTTGTCCAGTTGCTCCTTTGTTCTGCGCTGGGCAAGCTTTAATCTCCAACGGAAAATTACTATGAGCAGAATAAGAATTATTGATGCAACAGCTAAACGGAAAGTCCACGTGGCGTAGTAGGGAGGTGTAATTCTAAAACTGAATTTCTGTACCTCACTCCAATAACCATCACTGTTCTTTCCTTGCACTTCGAAAACATATTCTCCGGGTTGCAGATTCGAGTAAGTTGCAATCCGCTCGCTGTTCTCCGGTGTCCATTCGGTTTCAAAATCGGAAAGTCTCCAGCGATAACGCACGCCATCAGGATTCTTCAAATCAATTCCGGAGAATTCAAATCGTAAATGGTTTTCAGTGTACGGCAATTCCAGTTGATCGGGAACCGGAAACCATTTGTATCCGTTGGCAGCACTTGCATATGGTGTGTTTTCTATCGGATCAAAAAACAAACGGATTCCTGTAATGTGAACTTTAGGCGGTTCTTTATTCTCCTTATCAAATTCAGGATGATAAACACTGGCTCCGTTTATTGTTCCGAACCAAACTCCTGTTGCTGTATCCAGACACGCTGCGTTCTGACTGGTTTCAATTCCGCGCAAGCCTTCTCCTTTGCCGTAATGTTTGATGGTGCTGATTGTTCCGTCTGCTTTCAACGCAACTTTATCCAAACCGCGTTCGGTTCCCACCCAAATGTTATTCGATTTATCTGCTATCAAAGAATACACATTGTTCGATGCAATGCCGTCTTTGTTGGTGTAGTTGGTGAATTTCCCTCCTTTGAATCGCGACAATCCTCCACCTGCTGTGCCGAACCAGATTGCGTTGTTCTTGTCACACGTTACTGAGCGCACAAAATTTCCTGCAAGACCGTCGGATTCTTGATATGCTTTTTTCACCCGTGTTCCTGTGCTGTCGTAATGCATGAGAAATGCTCCGTTGCCGCTTCCGACCCAAATGTTTCCTTTCGCATCCATGCACATCGAATAGATTCTGTCATTCGTCAAACCGTCTTTCTTCCCGACTTTCAGGAACGATTCATCTTTCGGATCATAAATTGTAATGTATCCGCCTGCCGTTCCCATCCACGTTCTGTTCATGCTGTCTGTCAGAAAACAGTAGAAGTGATTGCTCGATAATCCGTCAGAACGCGTGTAATGTCGGAATGAACCGTCTTTGAACGAATATGCGCCTTCACCTGATGTACCGAACCACATGCGTCCGCTGGTGTCTTCACCAATGCATTTTACTTTCGCAGATGTAAAGCCCGCGCCTTCATAATAGTTGGTGTAATACGTTCCATCGTATTCCGTAACTCCTCCGCGTGATGATGCAAACCACATGTGTCCGTTCCGATCGCAATACACATCATACACCCACGCGCCCATGTCGCCGCTCTTCTCCGTAAAGTGAATGAATCGTTCTCCGTCCAAACGACACACGCCTCCACCGGAAGTGCCGAACCATAAATTGCCCCACGAATCAATGGTGATGCACATCACAACATTGCTGCACAATCCTTCACGCTCTGTGAAATTCACGACTTCCTTTCCTGCAATTCGTGTTACTCCGGATGCAGTGCCTGCCCATAATCTTCCTGCTGCATCTGTTGTCAGACTGTGAACGGTATTATTCGTTAAGCCGTTGTCTTGCGTAAAGCGAATGAGCTTCTCATCTTTTGTAAGCTTGAATAACCCTCCGCCATACGTTGCGATCCACAATTGCTTGTTGCCATCACGCGCAATGCCCCACGAATCAGTAAAGACAAGTCCTTCTTTTTTTGCATACAATTTCGTGCCGCCTCCATTGAGAAAATGAACAACGCCCAATGGTGTTCCTGCCCAAATGCTGCCGTCTGTATCTTTGAAAAGTGTGTTGATTCTTTTCGACGGAAGAATTTTTCCTTCGCGGTACAGCGAGAATTTTTCGTTCTCCATCACAAACAATCCGGTGTCTTCTGTTCCGATCCAGGTTTTTCCGTCGTCACCGCAAATTACCGAACGTATTTTATGTCGCGAACCGGGCAACTTGATTTCTTCAAATCGTATGCCGTCAAACTTGCTCAAACCTTCGTCTGTACCGATCCAGATGTCGCCGCGCTTATCCGTCGTAATGCACAATACATAATTGTTCACCAATCCGTGATCTTCCGTGTAATTGACGAATTGTGTTCCGTCGAACCGACTGATTCCTCCGCCACGCGTTCCCATCCACAGATAACCGCGGGCATCTTCACAAATGGTGTACACCTGCGATTGAGCCAAACCATCAGCAACGGAATAATTGCGGAAATTGTACTGTTGAGCACTCAGCAATAGCGTGGCAAAGAGTCCGAAAACCGAGAATAAACTGCGTAACATATCCGAAACGCCAAGTTATTCATAAAACGCTCCATTTCCGCAGAAAAAATATTGCGGTCGCATGAACTTTTTTTCGTCTGAGGTGTACCGGACAACAATGAACCCAATTACAGAATGCGTAAATTGATCACGATGAGGATTACGGCACTTTTGCTCTGGATACTTTTTGTTCCTTCCTGGTTGTTTGCTCAGGCCAATCCGGTGGAGAACGTACAGGTGAACGCAAGCCAGTACAATGTTTTTTACGATCCGCTGTTCGGTTACAGTGAACAGGATAACATCCGCAATTTTTCTTCGCGCAATTATTGGATGAATCAGGCGGAAGCTGCTCCTCAGAATGAAGCGGCTTGGTTTAATTACTACCGCGCTTCACGATTTGTGGCGGAAGGATCTTTCGATATCGAAGGCGCACAAACGGAACTGAATTCCATTGATCAGCACATGCAAAAGTTCAACGCGGGCACATGGGAGCAATTGATTGTTGAATACTGGAACAGCGATCGTAATCCTTTGAAGTTTCCGCAATTGGAGCAAGCGTACAAACTGCGACCTGATGATCCCATGACGTTACGCTTTATGATGGGGAAGGAATTTCTTACCGGTTCAATTTCGCAATGCAGTTCATTCTATTCGAAATGGAAAGACGCAGGTGAAGCTCCGAAAACAACAGAGATCTATGCGTATAACGTGCTTCAATCATTGCCTGTGGATGCGGTGATCTTCACCAATGGAGAATTGGATACGTATCCGTTGATCTGGCAGATCAAACAGAATAACAGTTCTGTTAAAGTGATCAGCTTGTCGTTTTGTTCGCGACTAGAGAATCGTAAAACACTTCTCAGTATTGCAGGATTGGTGTTGCCTGTAAATGATACAAGCTCAAATGCAGATGCAATGTTCATTCAGAATGTTGCTTCAGCGAATCCGGGTAAGAAGATCTATGTAGCAGCTTCTTGCGGAGGTGGAATACTTGAGGCGATTCAGGATAGTTTGTATTGCACAGGATTGGCTTTTCGTTACAGCAGCACACCGCTGGAGCACATGAATTTCTTGAAGAACAATGTAGGAACGAAAATGAAATTGGATCAGGTTGGAAAAGGAGCAGGAGGGAAGAACAGATTTGATCTGACCGTAGCAACCGATCTTGAAATGAATTATTACCTGCCTTTGTTGTTGGCTGCTGATCAATATGCAGCTGCAGGAAATGGTGAGAAAGCAAAAGAATTACGTGCGAAGGCTTCTAAAATCAGAATGCGCGCCGGTTACGAAGTTCCGTTGAGAAGCGAAGAATAGTGGGACTGTTTACTAGTTTATATAAAAGTTACTCTGACGAGGACCTGATGCAAAAAATGGCTCGGGGAGATAAGCGTGCTTTTGATGAGTTGTATTCTCGTTATTCGTCTGCATTGCTGCGATACTTTCATCGCATGTTGTGGCGCGACAAAGATAAAGCGGAAGATTTTGTTCAGGACTTTTTTATGAAGTTGATTCGTCAACCGGAATCGTTTGATACGAAAAGAAAGTTTTCGACGTGGATGTACAGCGTTGCTCACAACATGTGCAAGAATGAATACCGCAAAATGGAAATAAGAAAACCTGCAGAGTTTGAAAGTGTAGTGGGAATTCTTGCAGTGGAAACGGAAGATCATGCCGGAAGAAGAATTGATCGCAAAGCTTTCATGAACAGCCTGAATTCGGAGCTGGAAAAAATGGATGAAGACCAACGAACGGTTTTCATTCTGCGATTCGAGGAGAATCTGGCACTAAAAGAAATAGCGGAAGTGATGAACATTTCCGATGGAACAGTAAAATCACGCTTGTTTTATACACTGCGTAAACTGTCTGATAAACTCAGAGTTTATGCACCCGAAACAGCAGAAAGGAGCAGATAATGGAAAAGGAAATCAATATCGACATTGAACGTTTGTTGCGCAGTAAATCATGGTCGCAATTGAATGCGGATGACATGCGTCAGGTGAAAGAATATCTGAGTACTGAGCAGGAGTATGAAGCAATGCGCGCACTCGTTTTGGAATTGCGTTCAGCTGCACAAACTGATGAAGCACTTAAACCTTTATCTGAAATCCGCGATAATTTACTCGCCGCATTCGACGCGGAACAGAGTAAGCGTCGTGCTTTGTGGTGGAACGGACTTCTGATTTCTCTGAAGGATAAACTGCGTTTCGATATTCCGGCGATCCGTTACGGTGTTTCCGGTGCGTTTGTAGTGCTGTTGTTGTTTGTTGCCTTTCGTTTTTTTACAAACGGTGATGCGCATCCTGATGTGATTGTAAAAAATGAAACTGCTCCGGTTCTAAATCCGGCGCAGAATAAAGATTCGGTTGCGAATGAAATTCAGGTTGCCGTGAATATGGATTCCTCTTCAATAGAAAATAAAGCGCCGTTGATTCAGGAGCACGAATTGCGAATGCCGGTTTCTCAGCAACCTCAAGCCAATACGTTAGCAACTACGGTCGACCAATCGCCAATGGTAGATTCTGCTGCTGCTGTCGCGAATGTGATGATCGGCAGTTCCAACATTGCCGCGTCAGCGGTTTGGCCGGCTAATGCCTTACTTAGTTCAGGAAGTGCAACAGTTCAGACAAACAACGCAACTGCACCAATAAATTATTCATGGTCCAATACGACTTTCACCGATGCGGGATCATCAATTGTTGTCGGAACGGTAGTTTATTCTGTTGGTCCTGAAAAGACAAGACCGCTGGCTAGTGATGCGGGACTTGTTCGGACTTATTATTCTTTGCGCTGATTTTACTCAGGGTAATTTTCCGAAAACACTCCAATAGCGTTCAGCTGTCATGTCTGACCAATGAATCAATTCGTATCTGTATTGATACGTTTGGAATTGACAGAACAGAATGAGCAAAACAGTTAAACCGATCAGATAGGGTTTGAGCTTTTCGGAATTGCTGATCAACGCAACATAAAGCAATGCGAACACCGGTAGATATTCAATTATCACGCGAGTGCCGAAGCTTCCGCCGTAATACCACATCCACCAGCTGGAGAGAATGTAAATCACGCCGAACAGAAACAGGAAAGCGGTTGCGAAACGCTTGATGTCGTTTTTGTAGAAGGATATCAATCCGAACAACGACAGCAATGTCAATGGTAAATACACGAACAAACCTTTCTTGTAGCTGAAAAGAAAGTTGATCATGTGCGGCTCTGTGAAATGAAATCCTTCATCCAGATATGAGTTCACGTACCAATGTCCTGTTTGCAGTTTCCAGATCAGCAGTTGAATAAACACAGGCAGAATCAGCAACAAAGCTCCGATGATTCCATTGAGACCTTTTTTCAGATAGTCTGTTTTCAGTCGCACCAGATTTCTGATTCCATCCGCTTCAAAAATCAACCAGAATCCGATAAGCGCATTGACTGGCCTTACGAGAATAATCATACCCAGCAATAATGCTGCAATGTTCGCATAGCGTACTTCTTTACTGTCGATCCATTGTTTTCCGAAGTACAGAAACATTGATATCAGCGCGAATGAATACAGATGCGACATCATTGGCTCTGTAATCGTATAGTAAAACAGATTGGTCCCGAAGACAAATGCGAAAAGCGCGAAAGCGATGAGTTCATCTTTGAACTTGTGCAGCTTCAAAAATCGGCAAAGAAATGTCAGTCCGACTGCAAGCCAGAACAACGCGCCAATGTTCATCATGCGCGGATACCACATGCTGTAACCGTCTGCTTCTCCTCCGGAAATTTTAGTAATGCCATGAGCAATCAGGAAGAATGGCATTTGCATTACTGAAACTCCTGCAAAATATTTATTGATGATTACACCGTGAACAGGAACGCGATACTCATACTTTGTATGATCGTCGTAATATTTCTTCTCTATGGAATCGTGAAACGCAAGATTCAGATCGCCGTAAATAAATACTGCAGGCAAATAGGCATAGTAGCCTTTTCCGTCGGAAATGATCGTGTATTTCCATTGGTTTTTACTCCACTTCTGATTCAACACTGCTAACAGACAGAATCCGATGATGATCGGAATGATGAACCGGCTGAGCAGATGTGAAAGTGTACGCACGAGTTAAATGTAAAAAGAATCGATGGCTCAATTGCATGAAATGAAAAAGCGGAAGTATGTGACACTTCCGCCTCTA
>Ga0172376_10002035_pt1 | contig 25187 bp, 12 predicted proteins | sample Lak35m_FD_121114 | JGI IMG/M metagenome (GOLD analysis project Ga0172376, IMG submission 121114) | Freshwater microbial communities from Kabuno Bay, South-Kivu, Congo - kab_092012_35m | ecosystem: Environmental > Aquatic > Freshwater > Lake | place: Democratic Republic of the Congo: South-Kivu...
CATTTCTATTTCTCTCCGCATCGTGCCACATACGGTAGAAATGATTCATACCATGTGGTGTTGAAACTATGATGACTTTTGTGCTTTTACCAGAAGTAATAGTAGGATAAACAGATGCAAAGAACGAGTCTGCAATATGGTTTGGAACGAAAGCGAATTCGTCGAGGAAGAGGATATTAAACGACATGCCTCGGACAGCACTCGCAGATGTAGAAGCTGCCAATATTTTACTGCCATTTTCTAACTCGATATTCCCTTTGTTCCATGCAATGATGCCTTGCTGCATCCACTTTGGTAAATTTTCATATGCTGTTGCTAATCTTCCTAAAAGTTCTCGTGCTGTTGCTGCTTTGTTTGCCAGAATGCCAATATTAACACTATCGTTGAAGATAAGATAGTGTAGCAGATATGCAACAACAGTTGTGGATTTACCAGTCTGTCGTGGCATTTTGCAGATATTAAATCTATTCTTGTGAAAATTTTTAATTAACTTTTCTTGAAAATGATATGGTTCAAATCCGACCAAACCCTCATCAAGAGAAACAATCTTTACATAATTTTGTGCAAAAAACACAGGGTCATCTTTACACTTTACAAACTCAAGAATTTGTTCTTGAGTGAATTCAATTTGCGTATTTGCTTTTTTTAGATTTGGATTACCAAGATAAACTTCACTCATAATAAAGTATTTGTATCAGCAGTTCCAGGCTCTAAGTGATTTATTGATTCTTGAATCGGGATCGTTTGCTGTTTTTGCAGAAGTTAGTTTTGCTTTCATACCTTTCATTCTGGCACAAAATGACGCCCTGCGGGGATTTCCAACCTTCTTTGAAGGTGCTTTAAGGTCGCTTCCAGGATTTTCTCTTTCATAAGACTTACGTCCTTTTTCGTTAAGACCACCAGACTTATTCTTACCTTCACTACGTTGCCATGCTGCAACTTCATCAAGATTTTCTTCAGTAACTTGAACTAAAGGTTCTCCAGGTTTAATATCCGAAACTTGATATGATTGAACTCTCGCTCCGGGATAAACCTTTTCAAGTTGATCTTGAACTTCTGCTCTACTTGGTTTTGTTGTCTGAGGGAAGAACATTTTCATCATATAATATTTTCCTCTCCAATTCAGATTAACAAGAATAATATTTCCAGTCTGTGCAGGAATACGAACTGCTTCATCTAAATTTTCAACTTCTTCTTTTTTTACACAACGATTATATTTCTTTCCAAATAAAGTTTGACTTCCTTTTTTCTCATATCCAGGCCAACACTTTTGGCCTTTTTCGTTTAGTGTGATTAATCCTAGTTCTTCTAAAACTTTTATTTGAGAGGGGCTAAATCCCTCTGATTTATTACCCCAGTTAGCAGCACCTACCTTACGGCACTTAACTAGTGCTCCGGAGGCATACGCAGAGGGCCAGACGCGATATCTTGACTTGACCTTATGGTAACAAGCATCTTTTGTGCCGCTACCTTTACCTTTTTTATCGGACTCTTCGTTCATTTCTCCGCTGTCAACGTAATCTGCTGCACTATCTAGGTAATCTGCAGCTTTGGTAATTTTTGATTGTACCCATGCCTCCACATTACCCTCACCTTTTGCCATTTTAGTTTTCAATCTTTTAGCAGCACTTATAATTGTAGAAAGTTCTGAACGAGCCATAGAGTATTCGTGATCTTTTGATTCTATCACTATAGGACACCTCTTTTTTCCGTGACATGGACAATTGACATTTTCTTTGGTGTGATTGCAATTATTTTTTTCAGTCAAACTCGCTAAATCTATTTCTTCTTTACGTGTTTTCTTTTTAGGTGAATCAGTTGAAACATAAGTAGGTTTCGCAGCACCGGTCTTTTGTTGCTGTCCAGGATCTGCTGCTTTCTTTCTTCTCGCTGCAGATAATCTCTCTGCTTGTGTCATACTCGCTCTTTTTGCCGAAGAGACACACTTTGGAGTTCCTTCGCCTGGTTCATCACTTGCACAGGTGCCACCAGTTACAACATTAACCCAACCACTTTTACCATCTTTTGATTTAGATTTACCAAACCAATCACGAAGACCCTCTTCATTCATTTGTTTTGTTTTCTTTTTCATAGAGTTAATGAATTTTCTATAAACAGCAGCTTCTGAAGTTTTTCCTGCCACTCTTGCTCTTTGTTCCATAGCAATTGCTGCTTGGATTTTATGAGCATGAGATCTTCCAGAGTTTCTTATTTTTGAGACACTCTGTTTTGCAGTTTGAACATCTTTAAACCCTAGTCCGTGAATTGTTCCTTTCGGATCTTCATCTGTATAAAGATCTGAATGTTTATCAGATTTATCTGGTTGTCCTGGTTTTTTTGGAATACGCGCACCCTCATCAATTGATGCTCCATTTTCTTTCGCAAGCATTCCTGCTGGATCAATTAGAAATCCTGCAGGAATTGGTTTACACTCTTTGTTAGTGTAACAATAATATTGCCCTTTAGGACAGCGACCGTTTTTTGTCATTCAACTGGTTTAGACTTAGTGTTTTCGCCTCTTGCTCTTTTTTTTCTCCCCGCACAATGAGCACGCTGAGAAAATCCTTTCGGATTAGAGCAATCAATACTCTTTTTATATTTATTAGACCAGTCTTCTTGAAATTGTTTGAATGTTTTCATTAGATTTTTGTAAGGACTTTTGATATTTTAAAAACTGTAGAATCATCTGAAGTTGGAATAACTAAAATTCTTACACTCCCAGAATTAATATCAGCATCAAAAGACGCTAAAGACTCTGAAGTTTTAATTGTTCCAAATTCACTAATATAAACATCTGTTCCATCATGTAAAACATTAAGAGTAGTAAGGTGATAAAATGTTCCTCTTGTAATTTGAATTTGATATTGTGCAGAACGATAAATGTTTATATCAAAAGTGTCTATACTAGTAGAGGACAACGTAGTTGTTGTTGAAGATGCTGCTTGTAAAGAAATTATTGAAATATTGGTGCCAGAACCAATTTCAATTCCAGATCTTGCCGTAACAATTCCAATAGAATCTACATTTGTTACATCTTCATAGGTAAGAGTTCCTCCTATAGAAACATTGCCCGAAATTGTCGCACTAGAGGCAATAATTGACTCAACATCAATATTTGGTGTGCCTGAAAGACCTGTTGCATTACCTGCTAGAGGTCCAACAAATGATGTTGCTGTGACAACACCAACAGACATTCCAATATTTGAGGTGTTTCCATATCCAAGTGTTTGATCTAAAGTTTGTGTTCCCCCTCCACCACTACTTGTTACTGCAGCTCCAACCCACTTATCTAAAGATGAGTTATATCTCAAATAAAAGTCATTTGTTTTTGCAGTGCTTCTATCAATATCATCTAAAAACTCAAGTCGAACCTCACCACCACCTCCCTGAGTGCTTATAAGATTTTTTAAATATTCAAGTTCTTTTCTTATTCTCGCAATTTCTGGATCTTTTATATTTTCCTGCACTTCCTCTTTTGACTTTATTTGCTCCAAAATTTTAAGAGCATTATCTACGGTGCTTTCTTTTTTTACATCTACCTCTACCTGCAAAATTTCTTGCTCTGTTGTTTCAATTATTTGTTCTTCTTCAGTAATTTGATCAGATAGTAACTCTACTTGTTTAACTGAAATCTCTTTAATAATTTCTTCTTTTTTAATTTTTAGAGGTTCAGCATACAACCAAGATTCTAAAGCTTTAACTTGCTTTTCAATTTCTTTTTCTTTTTTCTTTTTCTTTTCTTTTTCCTCTTTTACTGATTCTTTGACTTGCGTAAAAAGGGAATCAATATTAATTTCTCCAACAAGGGACTTAAACTCATCCTCTTTTTCTTTTTTGGCTTTGCCTATAAGTGAGAAAAATTCTTTGAGTTCTGTGTTCATTTTTTATCATTTTCGTTTTGCTTCAATAGTTTAGCTAATTCTGCAGTGGATCCAACAAACAAAGCATTAGTAACATTTGTTGGTCTTTTTGCACTATCATCAGTAACCTCTTTTACTTTTTTTTGCAAATCCATTAACTTATCAGTGGCATCGGCAACATTTTTTATTAATTGTCCTGCTACTTCATAAGCTCTTGGCATTTCACTCTCTTGCGCTAATTCCAAAATACCATTAATTGCTTCCTGTCCTTTTTCTATTAAACTATACAAGTTTCCTCTTGTATAATCATAATCTTTTTTAATATCATCAACAAAATTTGAAGGTGATACTTCAATATTTACACTTTCTTTTTCAGTAGAAATAATGCTGCTCTCTATGTTAAAAGTGTTGTCTAAATTTTCGTAGTTTTTTGACATTTTCATAATTATGTTATATTTCCACTAAATCCAAAATCGTCGCCAACAGGAATTAATAGATTGTCTGCCGATGTGATTGATTTAACGGGATCTCCCTTTAAATGAGTTGTAGCAGTTGTTTTATCTTGACCTCTTTTGACTGTTAAATTATTTCCCGATTTTGATACTACATAAACCTCCTCATCTCCAATATCTAGATAAGTATTTGTAGATATTGATGCTGCACTATCAACAACAATTAATACGTCAACGGCAGTGATATCATTTGCCAGCGTAGTGAGAATTGTTCCAGTATAGTTTTGAATCGCTCTAGGCGTAGAAACATATGCGAGTTCTCTGGTCGTATTAGTAGTATCAGTTCCAGCAAGATAACTGATTTTTGCAGTTCTAATGATATCCGAAGTAGCAGTTGATACTGGACCAAATAGATATGTCTTTGCAGAAAATCTTAAAGTATAGAGTAAAACTCTTCTTGTTGAAAAATTGCCCTCATAGTCGTCTTGCATTGTAATATTTTCAAGCACAATGGGAATATCTCTCTTTTCATTTATACCAGATTCTACAAGAGTAACTGTTAAATTATACGCTGGTTGAAAATAAGGAAGTATCTGCTCAACAATTTGTAGTGCATCATCATTTAATTTTGACATGATGCTTAATTCAAACTGCATATTATACGGCACAGGCATATATGCTTTTTTTGTTACAGTATTGGTTGTTTTATCAGCGACGGTAAACTGTTGAGTTGTAGTAACCTTTCTTGATGAATCATATGTAATTCCAGTGAACTCAAACGACATTCTAGGCAAAGTAATTTGAGTTGATTTGCTAAGATCTGGAGATTGCTCTAGTCTCGCTAAAAACTTTTGCGTTGGACCGTATGCAAGGGGGACTTTAATAATATCTGTGACTATATCAGAGGAGTTTGTATGCTTGATTGAAATGTCATTAAATAAAGTTCCAAACGCAATCACCGTTTTTCGTAAAATTTGGTGATAAAAATACTCAAACATTTTTTTGCCCTTGCAAACAATAAGTTAATAAGAATTATTTAGGTTAAGGTTGTCCAAATGGATTTCTTTCGTTAAAATCAATAATAGAATCAGCGTTTGATTCAATCTGATCATTATCAGCATATCCATCACTCTGGACGCTAGTGTCGGCAGATAATAATGGGTAAGAAGCACCAGATGTAGATCCAACAATATTTTCACTGACTTTGAATGACCCATTTACTTTATAAACATCTAAAATATTTGTCCCCGAATTCCAATTTCTAACTCTTGCAGTAGCGCCACTTACTGATCCTGTTACAACTTCATTAATCTGGAAATCACCAGTGGCAGTTGAGGATGGTGCTGAGATAGTTACTGTTGGCGCAAGAGTATATCCTGCACCTGCATTAGAGAGATGAACTGCTGTTATTGTTCCTGTTGCACTTACAATGGCTGTAGCTGCAGCAGATACTGTAGATATACCGGTAAATGTGATAGTTGGAGAGGTTGTATACCCAGATCCACCACTTGTTACCGTAACAATACCAATAATACCGTTTTCAATTACTGATGTTGCAGCTGCTCCACTGCCACCTCCTCCTATGAATTTAATTCCTGGAGATTGTGTATATCCAGCACCAGCGTTGATAATTCTAACACTCTGAACAGATTGTGCGCTTGGATTTACATTATCAGTACAAACAACTATACCACCAATCATAACTGCAGTTGCAATACCAGTAATTCCTCCTGCTGGTGCTGAACCAACTCCAACTCTTGGAATGCTAGTGTATCCTCCACCTCTATTAGTGATTGTAATTAATTTAATACCACCATTAACAACACTAGCAGTTGCTGTAGCAGTTACTCCAACACCCACTAAAGTTAATCTTTGTATTGAACCAAGCAAAATGGTTCCTCCGTCAGATCCATCAATTGGTTGCAATAGATCGTCAATTTCATCAACTCCAGTATCAATGATTTCGTTTTCATATCTAAACAATTCACATTTTAGTTCATAAACATAATTTTTTTGCAATTGATAAAATGGTTTTTCATGCTCTACATATTTTATTTCAAATAAACGATCCCCAAAAGGAAAATAAATCAAATCTCCCTCTTTTGGTCTTAAAGATAATTTAATATTTTGTTCATTTTTAATTAAAGGTGATATATAAGTGCTAAACCTTTCTTGAGATATTATTAAATTAATTTCATTAGTTGCTTGTATTCCAAATTTTGATAATAAAGTTGGACTTTCTGCATACCCATCATAATTTTCAACATAGGCTTCTATTGGATATGCATCATCAAATTTAGACTCAATTACTTCTTTTATAATGGTTTTTTCCGTAATATATTTTCTTGGTAAGTAATGAACTTCAACGCCATACATTCTCAGTTGTTCATTAATTAAACTCTGAACAAGATTTTGCTCTGATGATGAACCTTGTAAAAAATATGGATTTAACATATTATTTTATCCAATAAAATCTAATGGTGGTAGTTCATAAGTATTAGACATTTTATCCATCAAAGTATCCAATTCTCTCTGTGCATCGTCATATATCTGTCTTCCATTTAACTCTACCCCACCTGGAAGTTTTACACCCTGAAACTTGATTAAATTTTGTCCCCACTGTTTTTTAATTAAAAGTGTAAGATACTTTTTAAGAAACGAATCATTCCAAATTCGTGCATAATCATTTGGATCTAATGTGGAAAAACAATCTAGGACAAAATAATCCCCTACTTTAACTGATGACCAGTCTATATCAAGATATAATCTATCTTGTCTTTTATTAAATCTAATTTGTTTTTGCGTAGTTAATAAAAAATCAATATCTTCTAAATATGTTTTCACCATCGCATAAGTTAATATTTCAGTTGTTCCTAAGTAATAAATGTCATTCAAAAATAATTGGTATTTAATACTAAACATATTGTTGGTAATATTATTAGATCCATCAAAATGAAATATTTTAGTCACACCAATTACGGCAGGTGGTATTTGTAAGTAATTACTATTTTCTTCATAAGAAAAAGTAGTAGCAGTCCCAACAATTGTGGTCGTTGCTGTTGTAGTTACAATACCAATTGGATTTGATCCGCCTCGTCCTCTTCCTCTATCAATATCGCCTTGAGTTATTTTGTATTTAAAAAATGCAGGATATACGCCATCAAAATGTCTTTCTTGAAAAAACTGAACAGCATCATCAACTAAATCTTCTACCTGTTCATCTGCCACATTTATTTCAAGCACAGGAGCGCCTAACTGCCTCTTACAGTAATTAATTAATTCTGTTCTATTAGATGGTTGCGCCATTTCTCAGTGCCTCTCCAAGTATTTATGGTGCAGACGAAATTCCTGGTTTTACCAATATCATCCCATCTATAATTCTATAAATTGTAGATCCAGAACTGACTAAAATATCATAAATATATCTTCCCTCTGTTAATTGTCTGGTCTCTGTTGAACCTAATGAAATATTAAACTTTCCTCCAGCAGCACTTGTAAATCCAACATTAAATGTTGCAACTGCGTGTGAAGTTGAACCAATGGATACACTTTTTGCCATTTGAGATGATCCAGTATATCCAATAAAATTGAACGCTGTGTTTGCAAGTCCAACTACCTCAAAACTAGCTTTAAATGTTGCACCAGTATTAATTGTTAAATTAACTGGACGCGCTACGTCTGAATCGGGATCAAATGTAATTTTATTCGTAGCCATTTAAAACTCCTAAATTGAAAAATTTGCTATAATTTCTTGTTGCTTCAAATATAATTTATAATAGCACTTTGCGACAATTTTTAAAGATTCTATATCATCGAGTTTATCTATTTCGGAGGAATATTTGAAATACTCAAAACTTTTATTTAGATTTTCAAGTTCTATGTCGTTAGGATTCATTTCCATTTATCAAACTCCTAAGTAAAGATTTTATTTCATTTAAATCATTTTTCATATTAGCAAAATCAGATTCTAAATTATGTATTTTTTGCTGCTCTTTTTCTTTAGAATTGCGTTGAGTAATATATTCATTATATTCTGATTTATTGGTATTAATAATTGCGTTAGTTCTAGGATCTCGTAAGAGATAATCATGTCCCTTTACTTTTATATTTTCCATATCATGCAAGTGTTATGACTCTCAATTCTCTAACTCTAGGGACATACGCTTGATTTCGTGAGGTGAGAACAAATTTAATTCTATAAGATTTAAACGACGGTAAATTACTTGCAGTAAATGTATATTCTTTATATTCTAAGTCTTGAGATAAAAATCCACTAGCATCAGATAGACTCACATAACTATCAGGTTTTCCATTACTATCAGATACATTAATTATCTCTCCCTTTGTATTTAAATTATCATAACCTGGAAAAGGAACAAAAATTGGATTAAAGTTTTCGCTATCACTAATTGCATAAAATGCTCTAATGCCAGAATAATCATTAATGTGAGCCGACATTATAATTTTAATTGAGGATGCAGATGTCTCTAGCACATTTTCTTGAGAGATATACTGACATGCGGTTGGATCTTCTGTGAGAGTATTTACCCTATTATCAGTCACATAATCAGAAATAACATCATTTACTCTATTTGAGGTTAAAATAACATTCATTCTTTGAATATCAATAATTGGAGATAGGCGATTATCAATAGAACTTAAATTCAATTTGATATTAAAAGATCTGTCTCCAGGAAGTGTTTGAATAGAGGTATTTGAAGTTTCATTAATTCTAGATGCAATAATTCGTGGAGAATCTAAGTAGTTAGATTTATTAAGAGTTATTGATTCATTTCCTTTATTAACAAAAGGAACATCAGATCCTGCACCAGATCCATTATTTAAACTGGTTCCAGAAACTGTTCTCATCTCTGCTGTAACATTAGTTCCTGGGACTGTAACATTTTGAATCATTGGAGTAATGATTTCAAATGGGATATTTTGGGTTGCCCTCACATTTAATCCACCAGTCGATTTAGTTTGATTTGCATAAAGTTTAGGGAAACTTGTTCCATCAGTTCTAGCAACGCCACTAGCAGCAGTATCAATTTTAATATTGTATGAATCAAAAGATAGAGGATTTGAAACTGTTACATCATCTAACAAGTGAGTTTTGTTAATTCTTCTTAGAGAAATACCACCTATTTCATACTTATAAACAGGAGTTCCACTTAAATAATTTTTAGGATTAGATCCTCTCGTGATTCCACTGATTGACCCAGCAGATACTGAACTATAACTAATAATTTCGCTACCAATTAACGCATATCCAAGATTTGTTGTTCCAACTCCAACATTTTCAAAATTTCCAAAATTTGAACTATCATCAACTGAAATTGGTGATGTAGAATCAGATGCGTATGGTAACACAAGTTTTGTTGGAACTATATCAGATTCAACACCAGAAATTATCACTCTATTTGTTTCATGATACATACCATGATTTTTATGATTGACTGTTACATGTAACCCATCGCTCACAGTTTCAAGAATTGCAGGTATAACATTTCCACCACTAGAAGCATTAAAATCAGTTGTAATACCAAGGCTATTTGTATATCTAAGACTTTTTCCTGCTCCAACCACAAAGTCTCCCTGAACATTATCTAAAACAATTTCATTTGTGCTCGCAATTGAAACAACCGACAAACGAACATTTCTACCCACAGAGAGATTTCCGATTGATGTGATACTAAGAACATCTCCAACCTGATATCCAGTCCCAGAAGTTATCACAGTGGCAGCAATTGCAACTCCATTTTCAATTGTTACATTTGCTGTTATGTTTTTTCCAGTTCCTGTTATATTAGTAAGTCCAATACCAGTAAAAGTAAATGATCCAGATGATGGTGTGTATCCAATACCAGCATTAATAATCCCTAAAGTACCTGTTGCAATTCCTGCATTGCCAACATAATTACCAGTTGCATTAGTTCCTTGTTGAGAAACTGTATTTCCAAATTGAAGTCCAGTTGCAACTCCAACAATCTCTTGAAGTGTAGATCCAAGACCAACTCTCACTTTTCTAGAATTTAAAACAATAGAGTTTGGCATCAATTTTGGAATTTGTGCGTTTCCTTCACCTAAAACTGGATTATAAACTTCTAAAGTCCCTGATGATTCAAACTGAGCTCTGTAAATGGTAAATTTCAAATCTTCCCATTGACTTGGTTCCCATGTAGAGGCATTTTGAGATTTGAAGAGAGATCCCAAGTATGGTTGATTTGAAATAAATTCATCCGTAAGCAAATCAGATTCACCAACCCTTGAAACGAAAACTCTATATTTGGTTGACCAGGATGCTAAACAAATCGCATATTCCCCACCACCTTCAAGATAGACTGGTGCTTTAAATGTAAATCTTGTCGGAACCGTCCCATTTTGAGATATTGAAATCTGACTAGGATCAACAACAATCTCAGAGAATGGGAGAATTTTCTGAGTAGGAACTCCATTTTGCATTGTGCGAATTTGGAATGTCATAGGAATCCCCATATCATCCTTCGTTTGGAAGAATACATCACAACTTGTAATGAATACGCCAGTTTCATCTAAAACTTGGAATGATTGTGCTAATGGATCATACCATTCGGTTACAGTTTGAGATCTTTGTGATGTTGATATGACTCTAGTGCCTGTTAGTTGTGGTCCAGTTGTTCTTCTAGCACCAATTGTTTCACTCTCTTGTTTAATTTCAACTCGTGCATTTCTAACGGAAATAATATTTTCCTGAACGGTTTCCAATGTTCCGCTAGAGGAGAAAGATTCCTCTGCAATAGTGTCAGCAGTGTTTCCATTATTATCAGGTGTGTTAATTAAAGTTAATTTTTTAGTTCCAGTTGCAAATCTTGGATTGGTTCCTATATTTGGATTAGGTATAAAGAAACTACCGATAAGATTCGCTCCAAGATCTGATACTAATCTAAGATTAGAAATTGTTGCCTGAGCGCCACTAGTTTGTCCCACTAAAATCATTCCAGTTTCAACATATCCGCTAAATTCTCCCTGCGCTTGTAGTGAAAGAGAATATGTATCAACATTCAAAATTATTGAAGTTGAAGAATAAGTAGCAGGAATTGTGTTTCCTTGTCCTGCTAATTGAACGGTTCCTGGTGTTCCCAAGAATGTTTCAAGCCCTGTTGCTCCTATTTGAGATGTATATGGATTATTAGTGAATATACTGGTTGGAGCATTATAAGGACCTTCTTTGTGATTACTCTGAGCAACTCTAAAAGTAATTCGTGGATTAGAAAATCCAGTAACTGGTTGAATACCAGTGTCTCTTGTCACACCAATAACTGTTTCTCCTACTTGGAATGATCCAGTAATCATTGAAATTTCAAGAAGTTTTGGAACACAGTATTTTGTTACATTAACACCATCAAAGAAAGCATAAATTTGAGTAAGTGGTTTTAATTTTTTAGAAACAAATTGAACATTTCTGGAACGCATAAATGCAATAATTTCTCTATTGACAACTCTGTCACCAACTGATTGCATATCAAACTGCTCTGTAATTACAGTTCTAGATCCAGTTCTAGTTGATGTTCCGGTATCAATTACTTCTCTGAAAGAATCTTCAAAAGTGGTGTCTGTTGTGGTTTCTGTAAATGTTCGGGTTCGACTTCGCCCACCAGGACCCTGCCGCGCTGTGGGTCCTAACTGACCTCTCACTTCTCTTGTTCTGGTTGTGTCAATAATTTCTCGTCCAGTCCAAACGGTTTCCCATGCGTTCCATAAAATAGGACTTAATCCAGTTTGTGGGTCTAATCCTATTGTTCTCTGTGCGTTAGCAATTGTTTCTGTATAATTTCCTTCAGTATTAATAATCTTTGCTTCAATTCTTGCGGTGTCTACCCAAGTATCTGAAGAGGGTGTTAATTCTAGAGTTGCCTGCCAGAAACTTACAAGAAATGGAGTGATACTTTCGGTTCTAGTTGCAAAAGTTTGTTTTAACCATTCAATTTCAGTATAATTTAAAGTAACTATATCACTTGATCTCCTAATGCCAGTTCCCTCTGGTTGTAAAAATCCAAGGTCCTCAGTTGCGCTTACATTTTCGACAGGACCCAGTTGCAAATCAATTGAATTTGTAAAGTGTCTAGGTCTTAATTCTTTGTTGGGAATGTCAATGCTATTTTTAATTTCTACTCCAGATTCTTGTGGTAAAATAGTTGTAAAATTATCTACAAAGAAACCTGATTTAAATCTATTTAATCCGTTAGAGTCTGCAATAAAAAGATTTGCAGTATTCGTTTCAAGTAAAGAAAGTGTTGTATAATACTCAAGATTTTGAATTCTATCTTCAAGTTTTCTAATATCAGACATTCTATATCTTTTATGATTCAAAAATGACAGAGATGCTGTGCTTACATCATAAAAATATGGGGGTAAAATGATAGAACCTATTTCTAAAGCATCATCAATTGGAATTGGTTTATCTAACTTCTCTGACGGCACACCGTATTGAACTTCAAATCTGCCATCTTTTGTTAAATAAATTCTATCAATTCTTCCAACAAAGAATGAAAAGTTAGTAACAATAGATTCGTCCGATGCTAAAATATTAGCAGCAGAATTGCCAGAACCACTGAAACTCCTACCAAAAAATTCTAGTGGAGAACGAGAACCCTCAAGAACAACATAATTTGAAACTCTAGGTCTAATGTCTATTATATCAGTGGTTCTATTGCCATTGATTGTGGTAATATCATTTTTATAATCAAAAGTATCATATGAATTTTTTGTTGTAATGTCTCCATCGTCAGAAGACTCATAATATGCACTAGTAAAATAAATTTTCAATCTCTTTGTTGGTTCTTTTATATTACTCTTTCTTGTTATAAATCCATGATCATAAAAAGTCCCCTCTTGACCAGAATTGAATGTATAGTTAGCAGAAATATTTCTACTTGGAGTTTCTAATGTTGTAATTATTGCTTGTATTTTTGATTCTTCAAATGTAACAACCTCTCCTTCTCTAAATGAAATTTGATTTTTTAAAACATATGTAATTTGAGAATCAGATAATTTTTCAGAAACAACTGCAATCGCTCCAGATGAGACCCCTTTAATTTTTTCTCCTATAATTAAATCTGAAGTTTTCCCTGTGGGACCGTTTAATGAAGATAAGGTTACCTTTGGTGCAGACGCATTTGCCGTTGTAGTTGATTCAAAAATACCAAGAATTCTAATAATATCTGGAGTATTTAATGAAATATTTTCATCCTGAACTCTAGTTCCATAAGGAAAATTACCAGAAGTAAGTCCATCATTTAAAGTTGTTGCTCCAACTCCAGATCCAACAAATTTAGACTTATCAACAATGAGAGTATTCACTCTAGTTTGTCTTTTAACTTTTGCCTTTGGTTTTGATTTTGTAAGTGTTGCTATTAAAGTAGCACCAGTGTCATTAGTTGATAAATTGTTAATTTGAAGAACTGTTGATCCTGAGGAGAATGAAAACATATCAGAAGTGAGAACTTCAGTTACTCCATTTGATCTTATTAGCGAATATCTCTCTTCATCAAAAGGTAAGAAGGTTTCGTTTGTCCCTGATGAAAGAGTAGAAGATAACTGATTTGCTGAAATATTTACGGTGAAAGATTTTCTAATAGTTAAAGAGGCATCAGTCAAATCTACATTTGAGATATTTCTTCTTGGCATCAATGTGTACAATGTATTATCAATAGAATCACTCAACGGTGTAGATAATATTTTAAAGTCTGTTACCGATAATGTTGTTGATTGTGGAAGTGCCCCTGAGGCAACCCCACTGACTGTAGTTACTCCAGAGATCACGATAGATGTAGATGCCACACTCACAACTCTAGCAAAAATTGGATCTGCTAAATTTAAACCTGTAAATTTAACCAAATCATTTCTTTTTACAATAGTTCCGGGAAATAGTGGATTAGCACTAACAACAGTGCTCTCCCCAGATGCGGCTACATATGCTGTAATTGTTGCAATACCAATATTAAAAGCATCTTTTTGAATTGTATCTGCTGAAAAGGTTTTAGCAAACCCAACATTACCTAAATCTGGTCCACCGTAAACAGATTTTACATTTGTTATTCCAAAAGAGGTTACTGCTGTGGCTACTCTTGTATCTTCAATCCCATTAAAAATAAATGGTTCATTTGCTACAAATTCTCCTGATTTTTCATATACAGTCAATGCTGTACCTGCAGAAACTGAACTTCTTAAAAATGCAGTTGCCCCACTGTATTTACCCTTTATAAAAGTTGGAACTGATAATGTGATTGGTTGATTAACTGTAATATGTGAAAAAAGTTGAACATCGTAAAGAGAAATATCCCACTCATTAATATTGGAATTAGAAGAAGAGTAAGAACCAGATTCCAAATTAAAATCATAAACTCTTGCTAATCCAATTTCTTTTCCAGGAGAGGAAATACTGCTGACACCAACTCTTGTATCTCTTAAACTTAAAACAAAAGTATTTCCAACTCCTACCACAGGATTTCCAAAAACACGATTTAATTTTAAAGTTGTTCCTGTAGAATAATTAATCCCTTGATTTTCTAGTGTTTTTGTTGTTCTTGTTTTGGGTGCATCGACGTAAGTTGTACTTATGGTCTCAATTTCATATCCTTTAACAAATGCTTTTCCTGGAGAAATTTCATAAAGTGCTAGATTCTCACTCGCTAAAGTTCCAGAATATGTAAATTGACCTTCATCAAAAACTCCATTATTTGATATGCCATCATTTAAAGACTCTTTAACAGTGATATCAAATGGAGTTACAGTATAATCTCCAGATTCTGAGAAAGTTCTTCTTGCTAATTCATCAGCAATTATATTATATTGAGTGTTCTTAATCTGAGAGCGTAAAGTGCCATTACTGACTGTGGCTAGTTCAACAAAGTTTGAATCATTAAAATCATTTATTGATTTAAAAAATAATGAACATGTAATTTTTAAACGATCCGCTCCTGGAGCAGCGTAATTATTAAATCCCTTTGAATTATCTGTTAATGTTTCATCTTCATCTGCATTAATGATTTCCTCTTGAATTCTAAGACCGATTCTTCCAGTTGGAGTGTTAGAATATTGTTGGAGAATAATAGTTTCGTCCTGAACATTTACAAAAGTTCCCCTTACAAAATAAACACCATTAGAAATTGAAAAAGCTGCTGATGTGCTATTTGCATTTGTAGAAATTGCAGATGCAAAAGATTCTCCAGATGGAATGAATGTATTATTCAGGGGTCCAGTGACAATATCAGTGTCTGCTGCTAATAATTCGCCATCTAAAAATTTTTTAATATCTGGATTTTGCACTCCAGATGAAATATAAGAAATATAGATTGTTAAATTTCCTCTTTCAGAATTTTCTGATTTTAAAACCTTATCAATAATTGCAGTTACACCTGAAGTCAAACCAATAATTTTTCTTTTTAATAACTGTTCGATATAAAATTCAACAGGAACACCAAGATGAGTATTATTCAATTCTACTGCATAATAACTCTGACTATACGCAGTATTTCCTGGAATTACTTTTGCACCCTCTTTAAAAAAGTGCTGTCCAAATTTATTAATTTGATTTTGCAGAATTGATTGTAATCCAGTTAACTCTCTTGCTTGAACCGGATAACCTGGCTTAAATAAAATTTTGTAGTAGTTATCATTATCATCAAAATCATCAAAGTATGGAGAAACATTGAGATTGGTTTGTTGAGCCATAGTTAGTTAGAACTGTAATATAACTTTGATATCTTCTTTTTGATTTGAAGATCTGGTAATTGATGGTCTATTGTCAACATAGATAATATTTCCAGAGTATTTTTTAACCTCTGGATTTGCTAATCCATTAGCAAATGTTTGACCGAGATAATATGTCCTATTATTTATTGAGGTAGAAAGACCACTAAATGCAGTGCCGATTGATAAATTGGTACTACCACCAACTATTGTTAAATTACCTCCTGTTGAGGGTGCTGAAGTAAATCTAGTTAAATTATATCCATATGTTGGAGATGTTTGTGATGTCCCTACTGTATTAAATCCAGCAAGAGTTCTTTCCTGCCAGTACTTTAGAACACCAGTTACCTGATCATAACTAATCACCTTACCTACGGCAGTTACTCCTGTTCCAACAGTTTGTGTTATAAGAGCATCTGGCACAAACGATGCTGAACTATAACCAGCTCCTGTTAAACGAATAGCATATACAGCACTTGCTTTATCTTGTGTTAAAAGTTGAGATGAATTGTATGCTAAAGGATTTTCAACGATTCCAATTCTAGCAATTTCATTCCCAGTGATAAAATCTGGATTTTCTGAATCATTTTCTATTCGTGCGTAAAGAAGGATATTAGTAGCACCAAGTTCTCTATAAATATCAGATCCATGTCCTCCCTGAGGTGGAATGATCACATCTAAAGTTGGGGGTGATGTTGGTGTAGGAACTCCTCCTGCTGTCAGATCTACATTCCCAAAAGTGTATCCAGAACCTTGATTTGATACTGTCACACTTTCAATTTGCTGATCGTTGTTAACGACTACTGTACATTGTGCTTCACTTCCATCTCCCCTAATTGGAACTCTTGTATAAGTCCTATTTGCAGTTCCAACACCAACTCCTCTGTTTTTTATGACAACAATTTTAATACCACCATCAACAGCGTTATCTCTTACTGATGCATTATCAGTGCCAGTTTTCCAATTGATAGGAACCGGCATAAACTCTGTTGAGTCAAACTTAATTAACTCTGAAGGTTTGATTGTGTAAAGATATTTCCAAATATAACCATCTCCACTCGTTCCTGCGGCTCTTGGTTCTAAATCAGTAAATACTGGTTCATCTAATGAAGGTTTTCCATCAGGAGTTTCTGGCGTAGTTCCATTCTGAAGACAAATATAAACTCTATAATCGCTGTTAACTATAAAATAGTTTGCAGAATACAAAGATGTCCCACTTGAATTTCTGGGAACATTTGAAACACTGTAATCATGACGATAATAATCATATATAATTCCCGATGACCAGTTGTTTTTTTTAACAACTTGCTTAACATCACTTGATGTTATTTTTTTTAATGCTATTGTGGTGTCCCAATAGTCATTTTCTGAATTAAAATTATCTATTGGATTTGGTGGGTTTTCATTCCAATTAGATTGAATGTTATTTGGATTTGGTAATCCAACAAATGCGTAGTAAGAATTTGTTGAGGTGGAAACTGCCCCAACAAAATTTTTAGCATTCAATATTCTAATCTGATCAGTTATAATAGCGGCCATTTTAAGTTTTTTATTTATTTATGAACTGTAATTACGAGATTTAAAAGATCTATTTCTCTTAACAACGGGTCCAGTTTGAATACCAACAACACCTTTCGTAGTTATCGCACTATATGATTGGAGTTTATTTCTCTCTGATAAAAGAAGTCTTCCCCAACTATATTCACCATAAAAATCACTATGACCAAGACCAGGTATTGTTAATCCGTTGAAACTGGAAACACTAACAGTAACTCTAGTAACAACTGTTACCCCAAGACCAATCGCACCAGTGGTTGCAACTCCAACACTAGCAACTTTGTAGATATTATCTAAAAATGTTGTTCCAACTCCTACCACGGAATTATTTGCCTCTAAAGAGGTGACGCCATTCCCTACATTTGAATTATATACAATAAAATAATATCCAGTATCAATACCACTTCTAGTTGTAGATGAAGTAACACTAGAATTTCTTAAAGAGGAATATTGAGGTATTACTAAGTCAAATACAATTCCTGTAACAGCAGCACCAACTGAAGTTGTTGCAATTCCAGTAATAATACCAAAGTCTCCCTCATAAGAAACAATAGTATTTTCCTCTGTAACAAAAGTTGGTGGTCCTATTAAAACAACGGGTGGATTTGTAACAGTGTATCCAGTTCCAGGTGATGTCACTAATATGGATGAGACCGTTCCACCAACAGATATAGTTGCAACTGCGAGTGCTCTTGCTGTTGAACCCAAACCAACTGGAGTTTGAATATGAACCTCTGGAGTTGTACTATAACCAACTCCACCACCTGATATTACAATAGATGATATTGTACCAGCGACAGAAACTAAAGCCGTTGCTGCTGCAGAAACTTTATCAGTGTTATTAACAATTAAAATTTCTTTTTGAAAATCAACAGAAACTATATTTTCATTTGTTGGGTTAAACATTGGTCTGATATTATCCACAAAGACAACAGTTGATCCGATTCCAACTGATTGAATTAAATATGCTGATGGGAAAATCAGGGGCTCATACAATTCTCTAGACTTACTTATAACCTGTCCATCAATAATTCTGTCTTCAGTTTGTCTACACCATTCAACTGGTCTAAAAAGAGTATTATTTTCAGTTAATCCTGGGCCATAGTAAACAGATGTATCAGTTGAGTTTGAAGAGGTAACCTCTGCTACTGTTCTTGTTGTTTGCTGTAAGAAAGACTTTTGATTAAGCGCACTATCATACCCAATCGTTAAATCATCTCCCGCTTTTACTGTGTCAATTACCTCTCTATCAACAACATCAGAACCACCTGTCCCTTTATAAAAAATAAATTTAAGTGTGTCTCCAGATTTTGGAGCCTCAACAAATGTTATACTACTACCACCAGTAAATGTATAAGATTTTCCAGGAACCTGAAGAATATCATTAACAAAGATTAAAAGTGTATCTTGAACTGTGACACTTGAACCTGGTTTTGCTTGTATCGAAAGACGATTGCCATTATTTGTAATTGGAAAACTTTTTCTAGTTCCATTAAAGAGATTTGAAAAATCATCTAACACTTGAAGTTGCCCAATAGACCAAGCAGAGAATGAATCTTTGTCAGTTTCAAGTATTTCAAGTTGAAACTCTTTAAAGTTTGAAGTTGTAGGAATTCCAGTTAATCCTCCAATCGGAACTGTCAGAATCTGTCCGACGCCATAACCAAATCCTGTATTAACAACTTCAAAATCAATAACACTTGATCCCTGCCCGACAACAATATTAACCTTTGCCTGAGCTCCTCCACCACCAGGTGATTGTGAACTATATGTCAGAGGAATATTTGTATAGGAAATAGGAGGATCAATTACAACATAAGGTGGATTTGTCGAAGTATAACCAACACCAGGATTAGTGACTGCGATACTTACAATACGCCCATTACTAACAACAGCGGTTCCAATAAATTCAATATTTGGTGTTTCTGTAGAAGAAAGAGCAACACCAACACGAACAGTTTGCACGCCCACCCTATAACCAGATCCACTATTACCGATACTTACAAGAGAAATTGTCCCTGCCGCAGAAACAACTGCAGTGCCACCAGCTCCAATTAAAGGTTGATATCCAAATCCCTCTGTAGATCCAACAGAAATAATTACTCCACCTACTGGAATATTTGCATTATTTGGATCGTATGCAACAGAACTTGCAGTGCCTGTGAATGAAATGGTTGTGATACCAGATGCCTCATTCAAAGTATAATTGTATGTTAAACCTGGACCTTGGAATACTCCATTAATTAAGACTATCGCATTATTGGTTGCAATTCCAATAACATTAGATTTGTTTGAAGTAAGAGCAAAGTTTTTAGTTTGTCCCGTGAAACTTTGAGAGATATCGTCAAAAATGTAATTTTTGGTATAAGTTTCGTCTGTTCCATTTATAATTCCTGAACGGGTAAAAACTCTTCCATTAAAACTTGACGAAGTTACGATGCCGATCCAATCTCTATATGAAGGAGGATCAGTTATGCTTCCTATTGGATTTTTTCCATAAGGTGCTTCAATAAAATTAATAATATTATCAACAATATTATAATCGCCTTGAATTTTTGTTATTTTTGCTCCAGTAGAGTGCCCAGCGAGAGTTGTTCCAAGCCAAGAGCGGACAACTTTGATTGCATTTGTGCTTCCAATACCAACACCAAGAATTTTTACAATTTCGTCATCAATTTGAACATAGTCACCACCAAAGAAAGATGTAATGCCACTAAAGAATGCTATGTCCTCAGCGACAAGAAATTCTTTAGATAAAGAGGTGGTGACTGAAGTTCCTACAATAGGTGATTGTATCGCATTATCAATAGATACTAAAACTTTTTGATTTTGATATTTGGCAGTTATACTATGAGATGTGCCTATACCAACAGAGGTGATATCTAATGCTAGTGGATTTCTTTTAAGAGCATTTTGTGCTGAGGAAGCAAATTTTATTTTATTTTCACTAACTTTAATTATGAATACTGAAGATGGAAGTTTGTCTGTGGTGCCGATTCCAGTGATTGATGTTGTAGCAATACCAATACAATTTGTAGTAATTCCAGTTTTTGGTGAATATGAAACTTCTTCTCCGCTTACAAAGAAGTGATTTGGTAATATTACAGAGTCATCAGAAATACTAACAACACTAGAATCTGAACCATCAAACACTCTTTTAAAAATTGGGTTTGTTTTATGCGTCAAATTAAAATCTTTTTTGATACTTATTTCAGTTCCGACATAATCCGCAAACCCACTATCAATAGAAGCATTATTAAAATCTTTTTGTGCCTGCCCAGATGTATTTTCATCAATACGAAGTGCATGAGTTAGTGTTTTAACTCTAGCATTAATTCCACTATTTGGAGTAAATGTTAGTTCTGTAATATCACCTGTCCTTCTCCCACCAAAAGTTCCTAATCCTGCAGAGGTCTCGATATTACCATATTCTGTTAAATAAATCTCAGTATTATCATCTAAAATAATAATCTCACAGAATTGATAATTACTATTTGTCGTATCCGAAACCTGCACTAAACAATATGCTGCGTCATAATCATTAAAGTAACTAGCAACACCAACTGCTGTTGGAGAACCAGAAGATGCAATAATAGTTGATTTTGCGGTAAGTTCTCCATATGACATTGCAAAAGTCCCAAGTCCAGTGTAACCCTCAGATGAAATTGCAACAACAACTGTATTGAGTTTAGCAGTTACAATTCCAACCGCTGGAGTGTAGTCAATTTTGATATCAGAACCAGAAAAATATGGATAATATGTACCAAGACCAGAGGAGGAAAATGCATCTACAGAATGAATGGTTAATTGACCATACTCTAACATTTCAATTTCAGTACCGTCATGTATGAGATTTAGTTCTTCATATTCACATCTACCATCACTTGTCTCAATATTAACTAAAATTTTGGCTGATCTTGTACCTGAAGATGTAGTCCCTACTCCAGCAAGAGTCACCATTGTTTGAGCTATTGCGCCATTAGCAAGAATACTAGATGTTGCAATGCTGACCAATGCCCCATTAAATCCAGATACAGTTGAAACACCAATTGTGGTGCTTCCAATTGAAGCAAGATTTGTTGTCCCCATATCAAGCTGATCAATATTATATGATAAAGGAATAACATTATAATTATTCAGTGTAAATTTTCTCGGATAAAAATTAAGAACACCATCTGATCCATCGATAACATAATCAAATGAACCAAGATCGAGGGTAGATTCAACTCTTCCGTATTGATTAATCATGGATAATCCACGACCAATATCATTTAAAACAGAAACTATCATTATCTGTCTTTCACTAGTAAAGAGTCTGTCTCTTACATATATGATAAATTTTTGCGCTTTTCCATCAGAAAGTCTCTTTCTAAAAATTTCAGAAAATGGTGTAGATCTTGGATTATTGCTGAATTCTCCACTGATATCATCAATGGTTAATACCCTATTAGAAATTGATTCAGCATAATCTGTTAAAATGCGTGTTTTAAAAACTATCTCATCAGAAAAAGCAATAGTTTTATTTGTAAGATATGTTTCAGAAACTAAATCAAAGTTTGGAACACAATTTAAATCATATGAACTGATCAGATCAAGTTGATTAGTTACTGTTGCAATGGGGCGAAGTGATAGTGTATCTACTAATAAAGATGGAAGTTTTGATTCTATCTGTAGATCACTAAATTTTTTAAATCCTGTTGTATGATTTAAATGACTTATAGTATCATTCCACTTTTCATATGGAACTTTTGATTTGACTGAATACGAAAAACTTTGATAATAATCATTATCATGAATTTTTTGAAGTTCATCATTTAAAAATCCAGTTGAATATTCCCAACCATTCTCAACTATGGAGTAATAATCTAAGTCATAATTAGACTCAAATGATACAACCTCTTTTATAATTCCTTTAGCACCGGTTTGCGGTGACTTTATTGTTTTTCCTACTGTAAAGGTATGTGGTGTCTCAACAGTTAAGTATTTGCTGTTAACATCCCAATCAAATACCACTCCAGAGACAGTTCCGTCAGTAACTTCGTCAGACTTAATAAAATTACTAGATTTTAAAGCAGGATCAAATTGTGGAAAATATTTTTCTGGAACCAGAGTCATCGATGAATTTTGAGAGTCAAAATTACCTGGATATTCACCATCATTTACATAATCGCTCATGGTATATGTTACAATTCCAGCGCCTCCACCCAGATTGGGATGAGTTTTGGTTACAGTAAATAAAGAATAATTATATGAAGATGAATTGAATCCTTTTCCAGTTGATCCTACACCAACACTCACTCCCTCCACTAAAATTTTATCACTAACAGATAATGGAAAAGAATCACTATATTGAGTTTTTAAAGTAGCTGTTACTTCCTTAGTAGATGTATTATAACTTATAGTAGAAACTCTAATTCCATTTGGATTTTCTGTCGGAATAATCGTTGGTTTAGTATTTGTTAATTTTAAACTATTTTGAATAATTTCTACTCTATCCTTACCAAGAACATATTTTAAATCAACATCATCAATCAAATTTTTTGTGCTGCCATCAAGAACAATAAGTTTAGGTGCTATTGTATATCCGACTCCGAAAGAAGTAATGCCAATATAATTAAATCCATTCAGAGGTTCAACTTTTAATATTTGTGGAATACTTGCATCTGGTTTTAAAGTTAAATCTGATGGATAGTCAAATCCAATATTTTCTATTTTTGTAGATTTAATTTTACCAATTGTATTACTAGAGGGTTCTAATATTGCTCCTGTTCCATAGGTGGAGGTAACTGTTGTAATTCCTGGCACTTTTAAATATCCTTTTCCTTTATCACTAATTCTTACTGATGATATTGGTCCAAAAGCATTCAGAGAATTAGTTGAATAAGAAATTGAAGACTGTGTTGAATTATACGAGGATGATTCTGGATATGTATTTAAATTATAAGAAAATGTATTTGTAGTATAATCTGAAACAACATAATCGCCACTATAATTACTCTTTTTAATTATTATTTGATTATTTAAATCAACACTATCATCAATAACAATTTCTTTATTTCCTGTTAAATTATCTACAGTGTTAATTGGTGAGAGTTTATAGTAAAGTATATCTGGTGTGTTTTGGTTGATGTTAAGAGTAAGTTTTGCATCAGATGTAACTCCAACTATACCACTTCGAGAGATGTCAAATGTTTTTTCTGCGCCACTAGTTTCATATTTTTGCGTAAAAAGAAAATCTCTGTAAAATTCAAGTGTAAATGCAGCAAACTTAGAACTACTTTGTGTGTATGATAGAGAGGAATCTCCTAAATTAAAAGAAACTGTGGAATTTCTATAAAAAGTTAATGGCGGATTAACAGGAGAAATTGTGCCAGAGGATTGAGTTGATATATTTACAAAATCTGGAATTGATTTTTGAGTCTCGAATTTACTATTAGTTAATTTGATATTATCTTTATCAATAACATAAACAAAATATTCTTTATCATTTGAAAGTCCACCTGCGGGGGAAGATGAGTTATGAATAATCTTTTGTCCGGTGACTAAACCATGATTATCCAGATAAATTGAATTTGAAGTGGTTCCAACGCCTGCAGCGGTAAAACTTAAATCTGTAGATAGCAGTTTTCTATTAGGAACATTATATTTAAAAGTAATAGAAGTTGAAATAGACGGATTAACTTTAATATTTACAGAATCATTTCTTAATAATCCATGCGTTCCTGCTACAGCAACAGTTACAAGATTCTTCTCTATTGAAGATTTAATAACATTTGGATACTGTATTTTAAAACTATGATATTTCTCTGTTCCTAATCCAACAAAATACAAAAGACTTTGATGGGAGGTTGTAGATGCAATACCTACAAAAGTCCCTGTAGTGCCTAGACCAACACGAACTGACGAAATTCCAATCAAATCATCATTTAATTTAGCAACATATAAAACTGAATGGTTTGATAATCCATGAGTAGAACCTCCACTTACAGTTGCTACTCCTATAGAGCTCCCTGTATTTGTTTGATATGTTATTTCATCTCCAGTGATTAATCCATGATTTGGAAGATAGATTGATCTTGTTGGAATAAAAATTTGTGTGATGCCTGCTCCAGGATTTGCAAAAAATAAAGTTACACCAATACCAACACCATCATTCGTTCCCAAACCAACAGATTCTTTTGGTTCAAAATAATATTCCTTGTTTATTTTATTGTCAAATGTTGTTTTATACCCAACATTAATTGTGAATTTTCTTGGTAATTCTTCTATGATAGTTGTAGCAGTATGAGCAGCGGATACTGTCCCATCAAATTGCCTCAAAACTCTGATTCTCGATGACAGTCTATCTACATTTAAAACTTTTATCTTTTCAGATTCAATTTGAAGAATGTCATTTTCCCTAATATTTGAAAAATTTAGATTACCTAAAACTGAAAAGTAAGTTACTATTCCAGTGGTGGACCCTGTGGAAACTGCTGCAGATAAGTTTAATTTATTTGTTGTAACTCCAACAGTATAAGATCCCTCTATGAGAGAGGATGTGGTAGAAACACCAGAAACAACCACAACATCATTAAACTTAAGTGAG
>Ga0172376_10002036_pt1 | contig 25178 bp, 19 predicted proteins | sample Lak35m_FD_121114 | JGI IMG/M metagenome (GOLD analysis project Ga0172376, IMG submission 121114) | Freshwater microbial communities from Kabuno Bay, South-Kivu, Congo - kab_092012_35m | ecosystem: Environmental > Aquatic > Freshwater > Lake | place: Democratic Republic of the Congo: South-Kivu...
ATCCTTGCGCCCCGTGCCCCCCGGGCTCTGGGAGGATTTTCTGCGGGGGAAGCGACTCTGGGTCATGCCAGCAGTGTCCTGGCAACACATACGGGGGGACTGGGAACTATTACGCGACTTGCAAGCCTTGCCCAGGCGGCACAAACTCCCCAGCTGGGTCTCCGACAATTTACGACTGCGAGTGTCCCGACAATTACCAGATCACTGAGGCTGGGTGCATGCCGTGCTTGGAGAACATGGTGAAGGTGGGAACTAGGTGCGTTTGCGTGGAGGATTACTACGGGAGTTTCGAGAATAACTGCAGTAGATGCCCAGTGAACAGCACGTCTGCGCTTGGGTCTGTCAATGTTAGTGATTGCAAGTGCATAGGAAATCTCACGCTGGTCAATGGGAGCTGCGTGGTATTGTTGGTGACTACCTCGACTACTACTAGGCTGACCACGACGAGTACGAGCTTGGCGCCAACTACCTCGACTAGTACGAGCTTGGCGCCGACAACTAGTACTACAACGAGCTTAGCCCCGACCACCTCGACTAGTACGAGCTTGGCTCCGACTACCTCAACTACCACGAGCTTACCCCCTACAACCTCGACTAGCACTAGCTTAGCCCCGACCACCTCGACAACTACAAGTCTTGCCACTACAACACTTGTCACGACCAGCCTCACTACGAGCACAACCAGCCTTACTACGAGCACCACGAGCCTCAGCACAACCACCACTCTTACCACCACCACAGCCATCATCACCACCACCACCCGCGCCCCCCTGTGCACTCCAGGGAGCTACGAGAACGGCGTCGAGTGCGTCACGTGCCCCGAGGGCTACTTCTGCCCCGACGGCAGGGACATCTTCGAGTGCGGGGGCGGCATGTGGGGCAACACGAGCAACCAGAGCTCCTACTATGCCTCCTGCACTAATCCCTGCGGTGGCTGTCCTGTGTCCGAGTGGAGGTCGTTTTGCAGTGCCAATTTCGAAGGAATCTGTGCCCCCTGCCCCGCCAACACCTACGGAGGTGGGCCAGCCTTCTTCACGCCCTGCACGCCCTGCCCAGTCAACGGCACGTCCCTCCCAGGCTCCTCCTCCATAGAGCAGTGCCAGTGCCCGTCGCACATGTGGCTGGTCTCAGGCAACTGCAGCTTCTGCCCTGCCAACATGACGCTTGTGGATAATGTCTGCGTCTGCAACCCCAACTACCACGGCAGCTTCCTCATGGGCTGCCTGCCGTGCCCTGCCAACAGCGACTCCCCCATGAACTCTCTCACAATCCTCCAGTGCGTCTGCAGAGCAAACTTCTACAGGGATTCCAACCTCTGCCCCGCCTGCCCCTCTAACAGCACGTCCCTTCCAGCCTCCCTCTCCATCACAGCCTGCAAGTGCGTGGCAAACTTCTACTCAAACTCCGACCAGTGTTTGAAATGCCCTGCGTTCAGTCTGGGTCCAGCCGGCTCCTCCAGCATATCCCTGTGCACCTGCATCCCGGGGTACAACCGCGAGGAGCCCTACCTGTGCTCGCCCTGCCCTGCCGGCTACGTGTGCCCTTCCCAGAACGTCGTCAACCTGTGCCCGGACAACTTCTGGGGAAACCTCACAGGGCAGCACGAAATATCAAAAGCCTGCCAGTTCCCCTGCGGGACCTGCCCGCTTGGCCAGTACAAGATCCGGTGCGGCGCGTTCAACCCCGGAGTCTGCAGGGAGTGCGAGGCCGGCCAGTACGGGGGCGGGCAGGGGGCCGTGAGCTCCGCCTGGTGCCAGACGTGCCCCACCGGAAGCACCTCTCAGAGGGGCTCGGGATCTGCCACGGACTGCGCGTGCAAGCAGAACTTCTACGGCAGCCCGGGCCTGTTCTGCTGGCCCTGTCCCTCGAACAGCCTGGGGGTCTTCGGCGCCACTGACGTGTTTGGCTGCGTGTGCAACGCGAACTTCTACGGCCCAGACCAGTTCGCCCAGTGCGCAGCCTGCCCTCTTCACAGCACTTCCCAAGAGGGGTCGCGCTTCTCCCAAAACTGCACGTGCGTGCCTGGATTCTACGGGCCCAACGGTGGGACCTGCGAGCCGTGCCCGCCTCTCTGGACCTGTCCTGGGGGCAACGAGTCTCTCCCTCCGTACTTTTCTAGGACGCTGATAGGGATCTCGGCCTGCTGCGACGTCATATCTACCTTCCCCGGCAGCCCGGCGGTCAACTTCTACCCTGTCAGCTTCAAGTTGACCTCCGTGAGTTTGACCTACGACGACGGGTTCGTTTACTCCCTGCCAATATCCAGCCCAAACCTGACTTTCAGGTACGACGCAGCGTACCTCTCCCTCAACTCCTCCACCTTCTTCGTCTTGAACATAAGGACCTACCCGTCCACGCTCCTCGCCACCAACGTCACCGTCGTAGTCAACGGCGCCTTCGCCTCCACCATCACAGTCACCATCCCGGACGTCACCGAGCTCATGCTCCAGACCTACTTCCCGGAGGGCCTGGACCCGTCCAAGAGGGAGCTCAGGCGCTTCCAGTGCTCCGACCAATTTCAGTGGCTGGAGGTCACGTGCAAGGCCAGGGTCAACCTCCCCGCCATCCTCCCCATATCCAGCAAGTGCAACCTCTTCGTGAGGAATCCCGCCGTAGCCAAGGTCTTCGGCGACACCATCGTGGGGGTGAGCCCGGGGACCACCAGCGCATACGCGGTCTGGTGGGGGAGGCAGGCGGAGATCCCCTCCTTCGACGTCCTGGACGAGAGCGTGGAGTTCTCCGAGCTCTCGGGCACAGACTACCTGTTCTACGGGGTCTCTGGCGAGCGAAAGCCCATCTTTTTGGGCATAGTCCAGACCCTCGCGAACGGGGTCAGCACGCAGAGCATACCCAACGTGTTCAACTCGGAGTTCGCCAAGCTCATCCAGGTCTCCCTCCCAGTCTCGGGCTCGGTGATCAGGCAGGGCAACTTCCTGATATCCCAGCTCAACAGCATGCACCTCGAGACCGTCTTCTTCTCCCTCCCGCCCTGCAACGGGAAGCAGCTCACCTACAACAGCACCCTCCTGGTCAACCTCTTGCCAGCCCCCGGAGACCTGGACGCGGGCCACGTCCAAGGCGTGGCCATCACCCCGGACATGCTCACGGTGAGCCTCCGCTTCAACCTGGACGGGGTCTTGGGATTTCACTCGGAGTTCGGCTGCGACTTCCAGATCACGGACTGCGTCCCCTCCCCTCTTTTTTTCGGCGAGTCCGCCTGCACCGTGTTCGACCCCACCGGCGCTGTGAGGGTCGCGGGGATCAACAGGGGGCAGTCCGGCATCGTCGAGGTCGCCATCCTGTTCGTCGAGGGCACGCCGGGGGGTCTCCAGGGCTGGATCCAGACCACCAAGGGCTTCACCTCCATCATCGCGGGAAAGTGGGGGCCCGGCTCCATGAACCCAGACCCCTTCTTCCCTGCCTTCCCCTTGCTGGACATCAACTCGGTCTACCGGGCAAACGGCGAAAATTTACTCGTCTTGGTGAATCAGCAGAGACTCCTGGTAAACTCCGTGGTCTTCTCCAGCGACAGGGAGCTCAGCGTGCTCATCCGCCTGGTCAACCGCATGGACATCCCCTCCACGGACAGGGTGCGCGCCTACTACCACGTCAACTCCACGGTCGAAATCCCGTACCCCACGTGGCACCAGGTCCAGCACCTGAGGGACGGCTGGTACGGCATCGAGTTCAAAGGCGTGGTGAGCCCAGGGTGGGCCAAGATCTCCATATTGATAGAGACCCTGGACGACCGGGGAGTGACCGGGCAGTCGCGGAGGAGGGTCTACGGCACCATTCCGATCACTCCCTACGACACACTCAACCTATCCGGCCTGGACTTCGCGCACCTCCGCCTGGGCGAGCACTTCTCGTCGTGCCCCAGGGAGGCCGAGACGCCCGGGCAGGTCACAGTGACCTACAAGATCGAGGTCAAAGGGGAGCCAAAGCTGCCCTTCCTCGAGCTCAGCAACTCTCTAGGCTGCCTGATAGGCGTGGCGAGGAGGAGAGTCGACATCACCTACTCCCCGTCCCTCCTCTACGTCCAGGTAACAGTCGAGAGCTTCCTGCGCCTCTACGAGGTCAACCTCTTCGTGTTGGACGAGGCAAAGATGGGGGAGTGGCTGAGTAGAGCCGGGCTGACTTTCGTGGAAATGCGCAGAAAGTCGCAGGAGTTCTCCAGGGACAGCCCGGACCTGCCCAGCGAGTGCCCGCACGGCAAGTACTACTACAAGGGCCAGTACGTCACGCTGCCTCCCCACTCTGTCCCTATCAACTGCTACAGTTTCACCTGCGAGAGAGGCTACCACTTGATAGACCAGTGGTGCGCGCGCAACGACGCGGAAGAGCAAGTCTACTGGAACGTCCTGGCCCTGCTCTGCCTCCTCATCTTCTTCTCTGGACTCTTGGCCCTCATAATCAAGCAAGTAATCACAAATTTACTCACAAAGACCCCGCCAACCCAGCCCAAGGAGGAAGACCCGTTCCTCCTCCCAGTCGACGTGACGGAGCACGGAGATCTGGTCTTCGCGGCGGAGGTCGTCGAGCAGAGGTCGTGCCACTCGTGCTGCGGCAAGTTCGAAGGCTGCCCGTGCTCCATCGAGCGCCCAGAGCACGCGTGCTGCTGCCGGATGGAGCGGGGGGAAGACTGCCACTGCTGCTGCTGTTTTATGTTCAATCCCAGCGCAGATTCAAGCGAGGAAGAGCCAACTCAGTACGGAAACAGCTTCGGAAGCGGGTAGTGAGGGCGGTGGAGCTGGTGAAGGCGAAAGACCCCGGGGTTGGGCATCACCATCTGCCGAAAGGTCCCTTCACGGCGCCTGCTGAGGATGAACAGCCCGTCTTCTACAGGCTGGGTCAGGCAGGCGGTCTGCGAATGCAAAGTCATATCTCAATTTTTTAAGATAATAAAACAAACTCACCTGATTCTTTAGCATCAGGTTCTCCACGCGCGTAGTCAGCCAAAACGTGTCGTCCATGTTCTCCGCAGTCGGCACCAGGTTCCCGCCCGCGACCGTCAGGCCCAGCGGCGGGGGGTTCGCTACCTATTCATAAAATTACACAAACACAACAAAAAAAATTAAAAAAAAACTCGCCTGAAACGCGGGGTGGTCGTGGTTGACCGAGGGCGTGTGAATCTGAACCCGAAAGTACTGCACCCCGGCCGTCCACCACCTCTTGGGGATCACGTGGGATATCGGCATCAGCACAGGAGGGCGAGAGTCGAGGTGGCTCTGCACCAGGTGCTTGTAAATCTTGTAGAGCAGGGTCGGCTCCATCTGCGCGGCGCCACACGTTGTAACTGTGCACTACAAACAGGGCAATCATAATCAAAAACTCACCTGGTACAGCACGTTTAGATAAGGGTCGCCCTTCTTAACCAGATTGTTGCTCTCCGCCGCCCTCTCCAGCCTGCAGACCCTCCGCTTGCTCTTCCCATACTCAGCACTGCCAGCCTTCCTCTTCTTCCCAACCTCAGATACCAAGACAGGAGCGCCAATCCTCCCGGCAAACTCCCTGCCCATCCAGATCTTCCTCCAGGGGCTGCCAATCAGGCACAGCTCCGTCCTCAGCACCTTCTGGGTAAACTCCTCCTCCTTGGACTTAGTCCTGCCCAGCCTCAGCACGTAGGTGGGAAATTCGGGGAACAGCTTATTGCTCTCTAGAGGGGCGACCTTGAAAAAGTAGCTCAGCTGCTCGTGATGCGCGATCCTAGTGAGCTCTCGGACCTGCCATACTAGATGAGCAAAATGAAACCAAAAAAATAATAAAATAAGACCTGAAAAGCCTCCATCTCCAGGCAAAACTTGCAAGACTCCCTGATAATCTTCTGGTTGTGCACCTCCTGAATGCTAATCCCCAAAAAGATAGACTCGCTCAGGCCAGTCTGGTGCAGAGTGTCGTTGATCACCCTGGGAGGGCAGCGCATCTCCCGCACGTAGTACTGAAAATGTATGTCCTGCTGGACCACGTCCTGGCCTTCTCCTCCGTACGTCACGTTCGTCACGGCCTTGCTGCGAATAGCATAAGCCTGCTCGTTGATCTTCGGCAAAAACTTGCGGAAGAACGGGTGGAAAAAGAAGGATATCCAGGGAGTCCTGTAGCGCCTGTGCCCGCTCATCCTCATGTCAGACACGACCCCCTCCATGGCGGCCTCGCTGTTCGTGTAGTGGGGCAGGTATCCGTCGTGGCAGTAGAAAAAATCCACCAGGCTCACACCCATGACGTCCATAATTCTGGCGCAGAGCGTCTTCCAGTTGCTCTCAGTGACCCAGCTGGGGTCCTGGGCGGCAATGTAGTACTTGTTCTGCGCGCCCATCACGGGGACAGCCACGGGAACCCCAGTCGAAGGGTCCATCTCCGTGTAGAAGCACGTGTTGTCCATCACTGAGGGGTCCAAGAGGGTGCTCAGGAACTCGCAGTAGAACCTGGCAATGCCAAGGCTGAAGATAAGTGAGACAGAATAAAAAATAAAAAAAATCAAGAATCACCTGAAATTATAGCAGCTCATGTACGACGGAATCGCCGAGATGATGTAGAAGACCTGCATGGTCCGGGTCTGGTGATTCACCGGAAAAAACAAGCTGGCATTCCTGTGGACGAACGCGATCATCTCGTTTCTGTCCAACGAATCAGTGATCCGCGTGGTGACCAAAGCGTCCACGGGGTGAATCGAGCCCTGCATCAAGGTGAGGTGGTGCGTCCCGGTCCAGAGCATGTAGGGCTGTGGATATCTAAGTCAGGATCCAATCAAAAATCATAAAAAACCAAAACTCACCGCGTTCTGCCTGTTGAACAGCACGGCTTCCCCCGCATTATTGATGAAAAACACGTCGTCACTCACAGAGAGAGCGAAGGAGTTCACAAACATGGCGCTGAGCATAAACTCGACCATCCCCAGCAAAATCGCATTGTCCAAGAGCTGGCTGTAAGTCCTCCGCAGCTTGTTGAAGACCTCAGGGATGCACATCATCCTCATCATGAAATCCTTGTCTCTGATCAAAGCGCGAAAGTTGACGTTCCGAAAAGCCCTCGGAGGGATGATGTCGCACGTCTCAAACATGCGCAACACAACCCTCTTGTCCGAGGCAAACCGTGCCGACTTCCCAAAGAAAAAGACAGGCTCGTTCTCCAGAAGAAAATCCTGAATCCTCACAGTCAGGGGGTGGGTGGGCTCGAAGTCGTTGTCGAACATCTTGTGGGCAATGACAGTCTTCGAAATATCAGTCTTCTCGTCAAAGTAATTGCCGAGCATATCCAAGAAAAGCTGGCTCCGTGCGTGAACTCCAAGCCTCGCGATCAGGACCCCGCCGGACAGCGCGTCGATCTCCTTCATGTGCTCCGTCAAGACCGAAAAGTACCTGAACTGCTGGTGCTTGCCCCGCAAGACCGTCGAGGAATTGTAAACCTGAAGCATGTCCAGAAAGAACTGATAAAAAGTCTTCTTGCCCGCCTTGGCCAAAATCACGTCCATCAGCCTGATAGCCTCGGAGCAGTCCGGAGGAGTGCGGGCCCTGATCAGGTTGAACGCCTCCTCAGTCTGGCTCTTTGTCATGACGTTGGCAAAATGATACGTGAGAGCGTCCATCTGGGCCGAATTGGCGTCCCTGAGAAACTCGGGCTTGGCTATCCACCTCCTGTGGTTCTTCACAATAGCAAATAGTAGGGCCTGGTCGTCCATGACGTCTTTTCCTGGCGAATTTAGGCAAAGTTAGGTATCTGGCACTCTCAAAAAACAAGTTTGACATATCGGGCACTCTCAAAAAAACAAGTTTGGCATATCGGGCACTTTCAAATCACGGACTTGGCATATCGGGCACTCTTAAAACTCACCTAAATGACGGGCAACTGGCAACCAGGCATCGAAAAACGTATGCTTGGACACCAAAATCGCCAAGATGTCCCTGTCAAACCTAGTCTTGAACAAGAACTCGAAACCCAGAACCTAGAAAAACCAAAATCACCAACAATAAATGCCAAAAAAACTCAAAAACCGCCTCACCTTCACGCAAATAGCCCCCAAGCATCTCAGAAATCGCAAGAAATCTTCGCCATCGAGGGTTTCCATGCATACCTCCGCGATATTCCTGAGCCTACCCATCTCAACCTCGTCAAAATTGGAGTTGGGAACGGAGACTCTAGTGCCAAGCACTTTTGAGAGCTTGAGCATCTCTGGAGCTATGGGCTTTTCCTTCCATTCCTCGAGCAAGCGCTGCATGGATTGTTTGGCCTTGTTTGTGGATTTTCTCTAGATATAGAACAAAAAAAAATCTACAGCAAAAAAAATTTAAAAACAAGGGCCCGACCCGGCCCGAGCTCAAATTAACTTGATTTTTTTACCCGCCTATTCTGCCTGCTGCAGGTGCTCCCTGAACACTAGCTTGATCTCGTTCTCTGTCTCGCATATGACCTTGCTAGATATCCCGTAGTACTCTCCCAGCTTGTTCTCGTGAGGAAGGCAGTGGGCCACCTCTTCCACTGCAGCCAACAGCACTTTATTCTTGTAAACTAACCCGGTTCTAAGCAAATACAAGAGCCCTGTCACGAGCCCCGTGAGCCTATTCCCGCTCGTCACGTGCCCCTTGGAGTGGAGGTCCACTATGCACAGCCATATCTGCCTGGAGCACTCGCTGACCAGCTGATGCGACGGAGGCATCACGAACCTCAGGCCCTTCTCCTGGGACACGCTCTCGGCCAGTATCTGGCACATATTCGGCAGGTGCAGGTCCCTCTTCGCGCTCTTCAGGCACTTCTTCATGGTGACGCACAATTTCTTGGCCTGCCTGGTGTTCTCGTCCCTCCTGTACCTATCCGCGTGGTGGCTGTTGAGGATCTTGCTGACTATCGCGCGGACCTCGTCGTCGAGGCAGAAGACGGGCGCGCAGGTCTGCCTGAGGTCCACGGTGTCCACGAACTCATTCCGGCCCGTTCTGACCTCGTTCACGACAGTGCCCGTTATGGTGCAGACCCTGCTGGCGTCGTCGCACACCACCAAGGGACACTTGTTGCCTATGGACGACATGGAGCACGAGTGGCACGCGCCGCACTTCCTGCACCCCGCCATGGAGAAGTCGTAGACCTCCCAGTCGCATTTTTCGCACGAGGGGTAGCGAAAGGGGCGGCGGAGCGTGCGCCACACTTGGTGCTGGAGCATTTGTGAGGTAAATTATTTAATTAAATGCAAAATAATTTGAAAAACAAAAAACTATGTGCAAAACTGGTTGCATAGATTGAAACAATCTTTAAATGTAAAACTGGTCATTGTACACCAAGTCCTCCTCGGACGTCACGTAATCCTCGTCCGGCTCGTCGTCGCTCGGCGCCTCCATGTGCATTCGCGCTCTTTCTTCCATCTCCTCCGTCTCCGTGTCCCGCCTCGGCGCGTTGTAGCTCGTCACGTTGTGCCAACGCGCCGCGACGTTCAGAGCCAGGTCCCACTCGTGCCTCTCCAGCCTGAAGTGCATCCCGTCTACCTCAAGCCAGAACGGGGGCAGGTACCTGGTAGTCAACCTAGCTATTTCCTCTGGATAATACCGCCTGTTCGGGGAGAGGGGGAGGACCTGCCTGCCCCACCCGTGCAACAGCCTGATCATCCCTGCTTCTGCACGGGAAGCTGTCCGGTTTTAATACAGGCTGTATTTGGAACTCTTCTTTGTATAGCTGCACCGTCTGCGTGACGTAGTCCACGGCCTTCAAGAACACCTGGTACATGTTCCTGGTGAACTCCCTGTTCTCCTCCACGAACCGCTCGCACAGGTAGGTGTAATTCTGCTCCTCCCCGTCCCTCGCCCGCTCCAGCCAGCACTTTGTGCACGCCCTGATGATGTACTCCAGCTTGGCTATGAACCACAGGAAGATGAAGAAGTGCCAGTACCTCAGGTGGACGTGCACCTCCTTGCTCTTCTTGCCGTTTTTTGTCAGATCAATGCAGCAGTCCAGCCTCTCCCCGGTGAAGAAGCACGTGGTGTAGCCCGCCAGGACCTTGGTGGGGGGCTGGGCGGAGCTCATCACGTCCTTGCAGATCAGAGCCCAGGAGTCGTCGGACGTCCCCAGCATCCCCCCGACGAGCGACTGCACGGTCCTGCACTCCTGGTTCACCCTTGCCTGGTTCGCGGTCATCTGCACGGCCCACACGTCGCCCCGGTCCCTGCACTGCATGAGGTGCTTCCTGAAGTTGCCGTTGCTTATGACGTCGTAGGCTTTCGAGTGGAGGAAGCGCGCGAACTCCTCTTCCGTGAGCATGGCTTCTGGTACTTCTCCACGATTGCCTTTGTATTCTTCGGGAGTTTCGAGGACATTTTAGAGTCGAACGTGGTGGTCTCCCAGTCTTCTGGCATCTCGAGCGGCTCTTTTCTTTGAGGTCCGTCGTCGCGCCTCTCCTCAGCTCCGTCTTCGTCCCAGTCGAAAGGCGACCTGTAGTAATCAGGCATCTCCTCTTCCTCCTCGCTGGAGCTGTAAGAGTCTCTGCGCTGAGTCTGCCTGTCCTTGTACTCGTACACGTCGTGCCCCTTGCTCTTCAACATCTCTTCGAGGTCATTTACTCGCCTCAGCAGGTGGGTGTAGTCGCTGTGCCTCTGCGTATTCTCTCTGCTCAAGTGCTGCTCGATGTGGTCCACGTACTTCTTCAGATCTTGCAGGTCCATGTCTACGCCGTACGCGTACTTCTTTGCCACGAACACGCCGTTTTCTAGCTCTGCAGATTTCTCTTCAAGTCTCTGGATCCTCTCCTCCTTGTCTGACTTGCCCCAGAACCCCCCAATTTTTTGTTGCTCCATGCAAAATTTACCACACACACTTTTAATACAGACTAGTCGTACTCGGATCGGCCCGGGGTGTAGCCGTGCATCTTCATGTAGCCCTCCATGTTCTCTTCATACCTCTCCACTTCAGCCACGTCTTGCCTGAGGCTGTTCAGCTCTTCCAAGATGTTGTCTTCACTGAGCACAGAGCCGTTTCTCCCAGCCAAGTCAAATCCCAGCACCATGCAGAACTCTTCCAAATAGTAGGCCCTGTTCTGCAGGGCAAGATCGTGGTTAAAAGTGTACTGTCTTGTTTTTTTTATGTCCTGGTTTAAATGATCTGCTTTTATTGCAAGATTTTGCTGTTCTTCGTCGTTGGTAAATGCAAATGTTTGCAAATTTGTTACTCTATTAAGCAAATCTTCTTTTTTTATTTTTTTCTTTGTGGACCAAGGATTTTTCATAATATTTTGTCTTTGTTTTTGTTATTTTATAGCTATTATTAGCTTAATTTTAAGCTTTTATTACAATAAAATTAATCTAATATTACTTGTATCTTTTCTCAGTTTGATACCCACTGTGTTCTAAAAATGTCTCTTCATTAATTTGCGTAGACTTGATTTCCCTCACTCTGATCCTCAAATCTTTGAGTTCACTCACAACATTTTTGCTGTGCATGAAATTAACATGATTATTAGAATCATACCCCAAATTTACGCAAAATTGCTCCATATTCTCCATTCTCTTCTGCATAAGCTCAATCCTGTGCTTGATCAGCTGCGCCAAGTGATTTTTTTCGGATTCCAGTCTCTCGACATTTCTCTTCAATGCCTGCACCTCTTGGTCGGTGGCGTACGCGTATGTCTCCACCTCGTCTAACTTCTTTGCTATGTCTTCTTTCTTGATCTTTGACTTGGACGTCCAGAATCCCACCTGGCTGCTCTCCATGACTCACAAAATTTTTACCTTATTTTTATAAACAGATCACCTCTCTCATCTCTCAATCTTGACGCTAATCTTGGGCCTGAGCAATATTCTCCTCCTCCTGCTCAGCCCCACCCCACAGAGGCAGCACAGGACCACCCAGATCGGGATCGCCACCGAGCTCAGCCACAGCTCCGTCTTCACGGGCTCGTAGCACTCCGTCGACCCTTCCTCCGCCTTCTGCCCAATAATGCAGGGCTCGGGCCTCATGCTGCCGAGAATACAATAGTGATCTCTCGGGCACTTCGAGGCGTCAGAGCCTGGCAGCGCCCAGTACCCCTCCTTGGCCATGCACTCGGAAAGCCTGGTCGACCCGGGGCTGGACGCGGTGTTCTTAGGGCAGTCCTTGCAGGTAAAGTTCTGTGCGAACGTGTCTCTCGGGCAATTCTTGCAGAATCCGGGACCCACTTCGCTCCCCTCCGGGCAGTCCTCGCAACTCATAGACCCTAGCGAGAAAGTCACCTTTCCCCACTCGCAGCTCCTGCACCCCCTCCCGAACGTGTTCAAGGGGCACGGGTAGCACTGGGACTGCCCCGGCTGAGAGTAAGAGCCCATCTGGCAAGTGTAGCACTGCACGGAGCCCCTGAGCATTGAAAAGGTCCCGGCCTCGCAGGGCAAGCACACACCCTGGACCTCCCTCGACCCCTCGTCGCAGTACTCGCAACCTCCAAGAATAGCGCCCTGCCCTACCGAGCACCTCTCGCAGGACGTGCTGGCTACCAGCGAATACGACCCGGGAGAGCAGCCGTAGCAGAAGCCCGACTCCAAAATAGAGTAAGAGTTCTTGGCGCAGTAGTGGCACACGCTCCCGCCGCCAGTCGAGAAGGTCCCAGGCAAGCAAGCCAGGCACTCTACCGCGCCGTAATTCGAGATCCTCCCGGGAGGGCAGGCTTGGCAATGAGAAGCCCCAAAAAAACTTGAGAAAGTGCCGGGCTCGCACTCGAAACAGCTCTGGGAACTCGAGGCATTCCTCGGCTCGTACCCGCCAGGCGCGCAGTCCACGCAGGCGCTCGACCCTCCCAGCCACTGGGTGGCACCGGGCTCGCAAACCGAGCACTCTGTGGACCCCTGAGCACTTGAAAAGAATCCGGGCTCGCACAAAGAGCACCTCGACGCATAATTCAAATTGTAGGAGCCAGCGGGGCAGAGCTCGCAGAAGCCAAGGTGATTCTTGAACTGGCCCGGGAGACACGCAACACACCTAGGGTAGTTCACGTACCCGTCCAGGCAGAAGCAAGAAGTCCCCCCAATTACAGACGTGGAATTGCCCGGGCACGCCCTGCAAGTGTTCTCTGCTTCATAAAAGCCGACCTCGCACTTCTCGCAAGGGCCTGGCCCCACCCCGGTCTTCACGGCCCCATCCTCGCAATCAGTGCAGAAACCCGGCGCCCCTTCCTGCCCGTCCTGGCAAGGCAGGCCCACGCAGGCGGACAGCCCGAACCACGCCACCAACTCCTGGCCTTTGGGGCAGGGGTTCTCCTTCTCTCCTATCACGACAGTCCCGACCAGCTGAGAGGGCACGCACACCTTGTTGTACCCGTCGCAGGCCCACCTCCCCTCGCAAGTGGCGTTGTCCAGGAAGTACCTCAACAATAAAGGGGTGTCCTCTGTGGCCTCTGCGTTCGGCGAGCACTGGCAGGGGATGCACTGGGCTCCTAAACTGTTTGGAAAATTGTACACATAAAAGTCAGCCCCGCACGCCTGCAGGAGCCTGCGCTCGTGCGTGGCATTTACGGTCACGTGCAGGAGCCTGCGCCCGCGCGTGGCATTCACCATCGCCCTGGTCACGTGCGCGGAGAAGTCCACCATGTTCTTGGGGATCTGGTACACTGCGCCAAACACGGTCACTGTCAGGTTTTGGAGATTGCTCTGCAAAATCAAATAGCCCCTGCCTCCAAACTCCCTCACCAGGTTGTGGAAGAACCAAACCTCCCTGCTCCCGCCCAAGATCAAGAGTGTTATATTTTGACTCGGGTAGGCGTAGCACAGCCGCTCGCCAGTGGGGCAATTCTCAGTCACCCTGCAGGGACACGCCTCGTACTCCCAGAAGGAGCACGCCTTGCAGGCTTCGCACACGGTATCCTTCAAATCCTGGCACTCCTCTGATACAAAGCTCCCATTTCCGCACTTGGAGCAGTTCCGGCACTCCGACCCTGCCAAGAACTGGCCCTCCGAGCACTGCCTCGCCAATGCAGAATAATTCCTCGCCACGCTGAAGTTCCTCGCCCTGATCCTGGCGAACAGCCAGGCCAGCATGGATTCGTCCACCCCAAACGCGCCGAATAATTGGATGTCCAGGACGATGCTCCCGTGGCACTTGGCGTCTGCGAACCTGGAGCACGGGCTCACCAGGCTCTCCCCTCTTTTACAAACAGTGCACTCCCCGCACCTGGCGTCGGAGTTCAAGCTGCAGTTCTTCAAATAATATCTGCCAAATCCGCACACGGTGCAGGGGTAGCACGTCCAGGTGCTGGTGTTCAGATAGGAGTTCACAGGGCAAGTAACGGGCCTCACGCTCAGGCTGTGGTTTGACCTGTACCCTATGCTGTAATTGAACTTGGAAAAATTGTACCTCATCCTCTCGATCAGCCTCTGCCTCAGCAGCTCCACGTTCAGCCCAGAGATGTTCACAGCCCCCTCGATCACCACGCTCACCTCCGCGTGTCCCAGGCAAACTCTGTCGTGCCACGTGCCGCACCCCCTCACCTCCAGCTCGTGGGCTAAGCACTTCGCGCAGGGCACGCAGTCCCTCCCGTTATAGGTGGTGTCCCCGAGGCACTCCCTGTACTCGCTCACGTTCAGCCCCGCCCTCACGTAGCTGGAGAAGCCGCTCGCGTTGCTCAGCAAGACCCCCGCGTCCACCCACCCGACACCCTCAATGAAAACCTCGATCCTGACGCCGGGGCCGCACTGCCTATCCAAATAAGGCCCGCACTTCCTGGACTCGTGGTGGCCGTTCACGCACTGCACGCACGGCAGGCACTTGCCGCCGTCTGAGTAGTACTCGCTAGGACACCTCAAGGACACCACGACCATGGAGTTGTCACTCTGGCTCTTGACCAGCCAGTGCGCCGGTATCTTCGTGTGGTCTAGGTAGTCGTACTCTTCGATCACGATGTCGACCCTGGTAAAATTCTGGCATAGCGCGGCAGTCGCGAAAAAGAAGGCCAGCACGCGCGCGCCCATGACAGCGAAGTAACAAAAAACGCACTTATAAAACATAAAGACTTAAAAATGTTTATTCGAAAATCACACAAAGCGTGCCTCATCCAGAGCCCACCGAGAAGAACATCACGAGAACACATGAGTATCCGGGTTGAAACCCCTGATTTTTTCCAAGTTTTCCCCGGATTGAAACATCCAGGGCACGGGCATTGCAGACCTCTCGTCATCCGACATATTGTTCAGGGCATTTCCATAGCGAGCCAGAATGTGAGCAACGCAAATGTTATTGATCTTTTTGTTGCTTGCTGAATCACTGGCATTGCTATCATCAATCCACTTTTCCAATGTTGCATAATCACTGTAAATGGCATCGCAATACTCTAGAGCAGGGTTCGATACTTCCCACCCATTCAAAGACGTGCTCAATTTCCAATATTGTTTCCTAAGATTGTACATAGACTTGAATGAGCTTTCCTCGTCGATAGGATTGACATTTCTCCAGTACATAGCGTCGCTCTCAGGAGTGGCGCTGGCGATTGGCATAGTGGATTCAAAGCGTACGGTTTTTGCCTTTGATGAAGCAGGTGCAGGCGAGGAGCTCCTAGTCCTAGAAGTTGGTGAAGCAGACCTAGAGCGAGCAGGTGGAGCAGAACTCGACGGTCCGGGCCCAGCCGAGGCAGAACTCGACGGTCCGGGCCCAGTCGAGGCAGATGCTGACGCAGCACGCTTAGACGGTACACGAGGCCCGCGAGGCGCGCCGCGTTTCCTGCCAGAAGCAGCAGCGCTGGAACCAGTAGAGACCGGACCAGCAGCAGCGCTGGAACCAGTAGAGACCGGACCAGCAGCAGCGCTGGAACCAGTACCAACAGGACCAGCAGCAGCGCTGGAACCAGTAGAGACTGGACCAGCAGCTGCAGTGGATCCAGAACCAACAGGACCAGCAACGGCGGTAGAACCAGCAACGGCAGTGGAACCAGAACCAACAACGGCGCTGGAACCTGTAGCGACAGGACCAGCAACTGTGGTGGAAACAGTAGAAGCGGCGCTGGAACTAGCAGACGACGCTGCAAAAGCAGCGCTCAAGGCAGTCAAAGTCGTCAACAAACCGGCAAGCATAGTGCTCTGGCTGGTCACAGTGGCGTCCAGCTTCGCAACCACGGTCTCAACACTGTCGGGTTTCACCTCAGATGGATGAGGTGAGGTGTCGAAAGTCACGGAAGGGTCAAAGTGATTGATGAGGTGCTGGATATCAGCTGCAACCGCTGCCTTGTCCTTAAAGTGGCCCGGTTGATCATACATGCTCCTGCAAACATCCGAGGAAAGAAGCTTGCCCGCATTTTTGTTGTCTAGATTATAACTTAGAAAAGTCTCTAACAATTTTTTACAACAACTCATTGTACAATGCCTGATGACATTGTCACAGAGGGTCTGGACGGCAGGTGGCAAAGGACGCTTGGGAGGCATCACCAAAGAAGGCAACGATAAAATTTCTGTGCCTTAATTTTAATACTGGCATATTCGATTAAAAATTTCAAATATTTGTCGACTTTTCAGCGCCACGCCAGATCAAGAATCTAATTTTTGCGGCATTCGGCTTGCACCACATTTCATCAAAATTTCGAATCCCTTTCAACCTTCAGCGTGTGCATGTGCCTCACTTGCAGCTCCCACTTCTTCGCGTGCCTGTGCCTGATCTCCGTCGCGTGCTTTACCAGCATGTGCACCTTCACGAAAGCTGAGAGCAGCCGCCTGCCCACTGGGACCACTCCGACGATCTGCACCTTGGACGGGTCCACGCCCGCAGCGGCGGCCATTGTGTTGATGAACTCTTGCCTGATCAGCTCGAACTCCGCCTGCGTCACCGGCAGCGTGACCGAGGCGTGGAGCTGCTTTTGGTACGTGCAAATGAAGCCGGGCTCGCAGATGCACTCTAGAATCGTCAAGCTCCCGGGCTCGGAGTGGGTATTATCCGGGCATTTCTCGATCTCCCTCGGCGTGGCGCAGAAGTAGTCCGCGAAGCACAGCTGGCACTGGACCAGCTGGGTGAGGCCCGTCTGGTTCGTGTAGGTCCCCTGGGGGCACGAGTAGACCCTGTCGCCACCGGTGCAGTAGAAGGGTATGGGGCAAACCTCGCATGTAGGCGCACCCGACCTCAGGGCCTGCGTGCCAGGCGCGCACTCCGAGCAGGCGCTCGCCTCGTGGTTGGGCTGAAAGCTCCCGATAGCGCAGTTAGAGCACGACGAGCTCGCATTGAGAGAGAACCTCCCGGGCCCGCACGGAGCGCAGTAGTAGGAATCCAAGACATTGCTCGCCGTGCCGTGCCTGCACGCGGGGCAGGACTTGGTGGCGTTGCTCGGGTTGAAGTACCCTCTCTGGCACACGCACTGCCACTCGTAGCTCTTCCTAATACTCTTAGAGTTCGGCGTGCAGTTGCTGCAATTGGTCGCGTTGCCGTTTGAGTAGGTGTCGTTTAAACACTCAAGGCACATCGTCCTGTTCCCGTTCTCCCTCGTGCCCCTCTCGCAGCCCGCGCAGTAGGACATCCCGGCGCTCTCCGACACGAACCCGGGCTGGCAAAGAGGGCACAGTGGAGTCCCCGGAGTGGGCGCGAAGTAGCCTGGGGCGCACAGGGAGCACGAGGTCTCGGCGCTGAAGGGCTGCTCCGTGCCAGGCAGGCACAGGGGGCACTCCTGGCTCCCGTTCTTATTACTCGAGCTCCCCGCGGCGCACGCCTCACAGCGGAAGTACGCAGTCGTCGTGCCTGCGAAGAAGATCCCGTCGATGGGGTAGCTCAAGACCAAGGTGGCGCCAGAGCAGGTCGAAGCAGGGCTCAATAAAAATGTGCCCTCCTGGAACTCACTTTTGAAAGAGTACCCACTAGCGCAGGTCAGCGTGGCGTTCGTGGCCCTGTAGAAGAATATCTCTCCAGTGAAATTATACGTGTGGGTACGCAGAGTGAGACCCACGACCTCTTCGAAGCCCCCGCTCGCCCTCGTCCTGTAGAAGTGCCTGTACCCGGGGACGCACAGGCAGTCGTTGGTCCTGGACCTGGCATTGGACAGGCTGTGCTCGGGGCAGCTCACGCACGACGCGTACGCCTGCTCGGAGAACGTGTTGGGCGGGCAGTCGGAGCATAGCGAGGAAGATGCCAAGCTGAACGTGCCCCTCTCGCAGGGCCCGCACAGAGAGGCGCCAGACACCCCCGAGAAGTACCCGCCCTGGCAGGAGAGGCACGCGCCGATCCCGGCCCCTCCAAAGAAAGGGTTGTGCTTCCCGGGCAGGCACAGGGTGCAGACAGGGGCGGCCCTGTCGGAGAAGGAACCGGGCTGGCAGTCCTGGCAGAATGTCGAGGCATTGTTTTGGGCAAACGTGCCGTCCAGGCAGTCCAGGCAGTAAGGCGAGCCCGGATCGCTGGTGAAAGTGCCCGCCGAGCAGTTCTGGCAGGTGTCTTCTGAAATTGCCAAGAAGTGGTAGCTCGCCTTGCCAGTCACACACTGGGCGCAGGCCTCGGAGTTCCTAAACGACCACGTGCCGGGCCCGCACCCGGCGCAGGTGAACGGGGACGTCGACCTCGAGTACCTGTACCCGGCCCGGCAGATGCACCCGTCCAAGCTAGAACCCTCCAAGGAGTCTGAATAGTCTGGGCACGGGAGGCACTGAGAATATCCAAGCTGGGCGTAGGTGTTGTTCTGGCAGGTCAGGCAGGCTGTCGCAGCAGAACCAGGAGAGTACCTGCCAAATTGGCAGTCCTCGCACACCCACGAGGCGATGCCGGGGTAGGTCCTCGAAAAAGTGCCGGGGTCGCAGGCAGTGCAGAGGCCGGACTCCGCGTAGGAGTAGTATCCCAATGGGCAAGATGCGCAGGCTGTGGAGTTCTGGAGAGAGAACAGGCCGGCCTGGCAGATACCACACGTGCTGGAGTTTTGCGAGCTCGAGAACTTGCCAGCGGAGCACAGCGTGCAAGAACTGGAGTTGCTCAGGGAAAACGAGCCCGCTGGGCAAGTCAAACACCCACTCGCGTTGGCGAGCGAGTACCTGCCCCCCTCGCACACGCCGCAGAAAGTCGAGGCAGAGACCGGTGAAAAGTAGCCAGACCCGCAGATCAAGCACGCAGGAGACGCAGGCACCGGAGAGTGCGACCCGGGCCAGCAGGCAAAGCAAGAGGAAGAGTACGCCTTTGACGAGTACCCGGCGAGGCAATTCAGGCACACTGTCGCATTCTGAAAGGAATACGTGCCGGCCGAGCACACCTCGCAGTCCTCCACGCTCTCCTGGAAGTACAATTCAGAGCTCGTCCCGGCAGGGCAAGGGACACAGGCGCTCGCCATGCTGGGAGCGTAAAAGCCCAGAGCGCACACGGAGCAAATCGGGAACGAGTTCAGGGAAAACGTGCCGGGGCCGCAGCCAAGGCAGGCGCTGGACGCCTGAAATTCTGAAAAGTACCCGGGAGAGCAAGAAAGGCAGGCAGAGGCGAGCTTGGGCGAGTAGTAGCCAGGCTGGCAAGTCTCCACGTGCAAGGTCTCGTTGTAGTCCAAGGACAGATCAAAGACTGTCAGATTCAATCTCGACACGTTCAGGCTGGAGTTGGGCAGGGCGTTGAAGACGTAGAGGGTCAGCGAGGAGCAGTTGGAGCTTATCGGGCACTGTGCTAGGGTGGTCTGAGCAAGGAAGAGCAGCAAGCAAGGCCTCGCCAGATTCATGCTGGATGGCAAGTGAATCCAAAATCAAATAGTCTCAATCGAGTGTGGGCCTCAATGGGCATGCGGGAGTAATTATGTGTATTTATGTTGATTTATTTTTTTGGTCACGTGACATGGGCAAGGGGTAGGGGTGGCCCAGACCCTTTTCCAAAAATTTTCAGAAAAAGTGTCACTTGACACTTTTTTGTCACTTGACAGAAAAGTGTCACTTGACACTTTTTTCCAGAAATCGAGCCTCGCCGTTGGGTGTCGATCTAGAATCCGACTAAAAAAAAGTTCTAAAAAATTGAAAAACGCAACGGTTCGCGAAAGGTCAAACTGAAGAGGCAAATGAATATGGCCTAGCAAAGATGCAAGTGTAATTATGCACAATTATGTGGAATTATGCGAGCCGGGCCCGAACTGGTCAAAAATCTAGGTCACGTGACCAAGCTTTGCCCAGCCCCACCCTCAGACCATTTCCAAAAATTTTCAGAAAAAGTGTCACTTGACACTTTTTTGTCACTTGACAGAAAAGTGTCACTTGACACTTTTTTCCAGAAATCGAGCCTCGCCGTTGGGTGTCGATCTAGAATCCAACTAAAAAAAAGTTCGAAAAATTAAAAAAAATGAAGAGCCACGAGATCGCGACGTTTTCTTCACTAAGTAAAAAACACACTGCCCTTGGGCGCGCGGTCCCAGCTAGACCACAGCACGTAGTCGTACAGCACCTTCTCGTATCCCTCCTCGCACCCCCACTCGCACCCCTGCACCCAGACGCTGCTCTGCAGGGGCTTGGTGGGGTCGTCGCAGGGGACGTCGCAGTGCGAGTCCGAGTAGGTGCTGCACAAGGTCAGGTTGTACCCTGGAGGGCAGGTGCTATTGTTGTTGCACTCCAAGCACTCGTCCTGCTCCGTCCTGTAGAAGTCCAGCGGGCACGTCCATCCGCAGTTGACCTCCCTTCCACCCCCGATGACGTTGAGGAACGTGGAGTAGTCAGGTGCTTCTGGGCAGGGCAGGCATTCGTAGAGGTCGAGTTCTGGGTTGGCAGGGCAGGGCTCATAGTAGAAGCCTAGCGGGCACTGCGAGCTGCAAGCCGTGCATGAAGACTCGTTTGCAGGGTCTTGCGCCCACCACCCCACCGCGCAAGGCAGGCAGGCGTAGAGGTCTCCCACGCGGTACTTGCCCCTCTCGCAGGTGAGGCAGTGGGTGCCCTGGTAGGCGTGCATGTACGTGCCGTCGGGGCACTGTAGGCACGCCTTGGCCTGGTTGTACCAGTCGTCTCTCATGGACATTGAGGCGTTGCTGTAGGTGTTCAAGTCGCAAGGCTGGCAACCCATCTCAGAAAACGAGAAGCCTTCGGGGCAGACGCAAGTGCCCGACTCGTCAGGGACAGTGTTGACCCCGCACATGCACGCCGTGGAGTCCCAGTAGGGGAAGCGGTACCCCTTGCAAGGCTCGCACCACAGCCCGTTGGGCCCGTAGAGGTAGGAGGGGCACTGGGTGCACTTTTTTTGCTTCTGGAGGGTGACGTTGGAGACCTCGACGCCGGATAGGTACTGCCCCTGGGGGCACGTTTCTTCTTGGGTGATCCAGGGGAACTTTTGGAAGGTGTAGTTTTTCCTGCAGTGCATGCCCTCGACGCAGATGGCGTTGGACGTCAGGGTGCAGGCGCGGAAGGTGCCCGTCAAGCAGTATGTGCAGGGGGTGCACACCAAGGGCTCCCCGTTGACGCAGCCGCTTGACTTGTAGGTCACGCCCAGCTCGCAGGTGGAGCAGGGAGTGCAGTTCCGGCCCTGGCCCAGCGAGGTGGGGCTCCCGGAGCTGCAGGCCGAGACTTGATACGTGTCTATGGGGCACTGGTTGCACGGGAGGCAGGCAGAGTCCTGCGTGACGTTGCAGAGGGACGAGGAGAAGAAGCCCGCCAGGCAGGTGAAGCAGGGAGTGCATGAGGGAGAGGCGGGGCTGTCCGAGAATGTCTCCCCGTGCACGCAATCAGTGCAGGCAGACTGGCCCCTGGCGCTGAAAGTCCCGGCTGGGCACGCCAGAGGGCAGGCACTGGTCAAGTTTGGATAGGGATTGTACATCCCGGCGGGGCACAGCGAGCACGCGCTCGACGATGGAAAACGAGAGTAGGACCCCGGTGGGCAGGGAGTGCACTGGGTCTGCCGGGGCGTGTCAGTGAAAAAGCCAGGCGGGCACGCCTGGCACGAGGTCGCGTTTGAGAGGCCTGCAAAGGTGCCAGGAAGGCACGAGGCGCAGGCGGAAGAAGACTTTGACGACGAGAATGTGCCAGGCTGGCATAGGGAGCAGGAAGTGCTGGTGCTGTTGGAGGCCGACCCAGCGGGGCACGGAAGGCACGAGCTGGACTGGGATGAGGTCGAGAAAGTGCCAGCGGCGCAGGCGGCGCACGACTGGACCCTGGCAGCGCTGGCGTACGTGCCGTTGCCGCAGGCACTGCATTGAGTAGAGCCAGTGGGAGCTGCAGAGCCTGGAGGGCAGGTGGTGCACACGCTGAAGGTGGGCTCGTCGGTGAAGGTGCCTATTGAACATGGCGCGCAGCTTCTCGTGGTGGAAGCGAAAAATTCACCAGGTACGCAAGAGAAGCAAAATGTGGCTTTGGTCAGACTAGAGGATAAGTCAGGACACTCTGCGCACGAACGTGAAGCAGCGGAGGCGCTGTAAGTTCCGGGAGTGCAGTCAGCGCAGGCTGACCAGGATGATTCTGAGTAAGTGCCTGCTGGGCAATTTACACAGCCGGTTGATCCAGATTTTTTGTTGCTCCTCTTGCCAGCTGCGCAGCTCTTGCAAGAGGCTTGGCCAGCTGAACTGTAGTCTCCAGCAGGACAGTTGTTGCAGCCGTCTCTGTTTCTGTTTACATATTTGCCAGCAGAGCAGCTCAAGCATTGCATCCTCCTGGAATTACTGTACTTTCCGTTTGGGCATGATGAACAAGAGCAACCGCCAGCAGATATTTTCCCAGCAGGACATGTAGTACATTTGTCCATTTCAGTTGTTCTGTACTTGCCGTTGCCACAAAATGCACACAGATAATAGTCGCCCCAAATTAGTTCACTTTCTGATCCACATGGGCAATCGTCGCATTTTGAAATATTAATCAATTGTACATACAAAAAAATGTAAATTAGTTTTTTATTCATTTTTTAAAAAAAAATAAAGTGTTATATGTATGCCTCAAGTGTCCAAGCACTGGCACTCTTCGTCCACAAAGCGCACCAAAGCCAGGCCGGAACCTCCCCTACCCCCCTGCTGCCATTGAATAGCATTGTTGCTGAGGTAAAGCATGGCGCCTCCCCCACCTGACCCCGAGAATGGCAAAGCGTCCTGGTTTGCGTCCCCCCCGCCAGAGGATCCCAGGCCTGGGACGGGGTTTGGCGCGAAGAAGTTCGCTCCTCCCCCGCCACCGCCCGCCAGGGACGCGTTGTATCCGAAGAACCAGGTGAAATCCATGCCCTGGCCCCCGTCCCCACCTTTGTTTAGGAGTGCGTTCTGACCCTGGGACGAAGAGCCGCCCCCGCCTCCCCCCGCGTTGGAGTTGGAGAGCCCCCCTTTGAAAACGTTGGACGTCCCAAGGGCCTGGCCTGGCGCGGTCTGCACAGCCGCACCCCCGCCCGAGCCCGTGGTGCCCCCGCCTTGCCCGTTTCCGCCTCCGCCGCCGCCTCCCAAGACTTGATAGGTGACAGAGTTGACCACCGCCCTGCTGAGCGTGCCTGGGTCTCCTCTAGCTGGTGTAGGTGAACCCCCTTTTCCGTGTTGGAGAATGATTTGACTTTTCACGTCAACATCTCGTAAAAGCAAGACCTCCCCAGCGCCCCCTCCGCCGGTGCCTCTTGAGGTAAGGTTTGTGGCGCTGTCAAAGGACAGAGAGCCCCCAGCGCCTCCCCCGCCAATGAGTAGGACGTCCAGGGTCAAGGGGTGGGAGCCCTGGAATGAGCAGGTTGACAGGCAGTGGTAGAGCATGAAGCTTGTGCCATATACGTTGAAGTTTGCAGAATGACATAAAGGGCACGAAACGGATAGCAGAGGGTTCCTGCAGCTAGGGAGATTTCCCTTGTAGTCGCACGGGACGCACTCCTGGGCCCTCCTGTTGTACGGGTAGGAGCAGCGCCAGACGCAGCTCCTCGGGGCGTCGTTCTGGCCGTTGGTGGTGTAGTAGGCGTTTGTGTGGTTGGCCTTGTTGGTGCAGGGCTTGCACTTGTAGAGCAGGTCCTGCTCTGTAGTGGACGGGTAGAAGCCGACGTGGCACTCGAAGGGGCAGGACAAAGGGTCGTCTGCTATGATGCCATTGCCGGTGACGTTGGAGTTGAGCGGGTAGAGGCACGCTCCGCAGCTGCCGTTGCTGAGAGTGTACTCACCGACCCCGCAGCCAGGCAAGGAGGGGAGCATGCAGGTCTCGCAGGCGCCGGAGAGGCCCCGGGGGTAGCTCAGCAACGGGCACTTGGGCGGGTACGGCACAGGGTAGAGCTGGCCAATTTTGCACTGCCCTTGGATCCTCTCTACGCCCTCGTAGCACCTGCACTCCTCCACTGAGATGGCCCCGGTAAATGCTGTGTCGGAGTAGGCCGGGCACGAGACGCAAATTTGGCCTTGGAGGTACATGTTCTTGGGGCAAGGGTGCACGTAGTAGACGTTGGTGGGGAGGCAGTTGTCGGGCAGGTAATAGCGCTCGTTTGGGGACGCCAAATTAGGGCAGGGCCTGCAATACTGAGCTGAAGTCGGCGTGCACTCCACAGACTCCTCGCCCACCAGGCACTCCCTGGTGAAGCAGGGGAGGCACAGGCCCGAGTTTTGATTGACGTAAAACTGCCCTAGGGTGCACGGGACCGCGCAGTCGCCTCCAAACAAGGACGTGGTGCCGGGCTGGCAGGGCTCGGAGACGGCCACGACGTGCTCGGTCTTGTCCAGAAAATGCAGGGAGATCATGCTGGTATTCTGCGCGCTCACGGCCTTGATTTTCAGCGCGTCGGATCTTGGGAGAGCCAGCCTCACCCTTAAGGTCTCCGTGTGCAGCTGGTACAGCCCGTCTTCCGAGGGGATCAGAAAGTAGGCGCTGGACAGAACCGGGAAGATGCCCGCCGGCCACTGGAGGGACAGGTCGCCGTAGCAGGTGTTGGGGGTCCCGTAGACTAGGTGGGACCTCGTGAGGTAGTGCCCTGGCTGCTTGACGAATACCTCTCTCAAAACGCAGTTGAACCTGTCTACCACGAAGAGCCTGTCTTGCGTCGGGTGGGCGGCGATGTAGAGCTCGGAGCCAAACTTGGCCTCTAGCTTGTAGTCTTCCTTGTAGCCGCTCTCGTTCCTCCCTATCAACAGCCTGGGCTGCGGGCTGGCTATCCCCATGTTGTAGAAGGCGACGAACGTGGCGTTGCAGAAGACGACATAGACAAAACCCCCCCTCACCGCGCCGGAGCAGATCCTCCCGGGCGCGTACCTGGTCACCCCGGAGTGCACCAGCCTGTGGCGCTGGGTGATGCCGAACTTGACCGTGGTGAAGGTGGTGATTAAGCCTAGTCTTAGAAAGTTGTCCACGAAATTGACTGGATTTGCCAAGGTCGACACGGTGCCCAACTTGGACTTCCCAGCCCCTTGCAAGGGG